>FWPU01000792.1_pt1 | contig 100454 bp, 95 predicted proteins | sample 2228361 | NCBI WGS metagenome assembly FWPU01 (sample SAMEA103939777, study PRJEB20133) | metagenome | reverse complement strand
CCCCGCAGCTCCACCGCCGGCGCCGTCCTCATCAGCCACACCGCCGCCGCCAGGCAGAGGCCGGTGGCGGCGAGGAGGCCGAGGAAGCCGAGGGTGTAGGTGCCGGTGAGGTCGCGGACGGCGCCCATGACGAGGGGCGGGAAGAAGCCGCCTAGGCCGCCCGCCGCCCCCACGATGCCGGCCGCCGCCCCGGCGTCGTGGGGGAACTCGTGGGGGACGAGCTTGAACACGGCCCCGTTGCCCGCCCCCAGGAAGCAGGCCAGGGTGAGGCAGCTGACGGTGATGGGCACCATGCGGGGCTGGGAGGCGAGGGCGGCGAGGACGGCGGCGTCCACGGCGATGCCGGCGAAGGCGAGGACGAGCACCGGGTAGGCGCCCAGGCGGTCGGCCAGGAAGCCTCCCACCGGCCGGGCCAGGGTGGCGGCGATGGTGAACCCGGCCGCCCGCAGGCCGGCGTCCACCAAGGACAGGGAGAACCAGTCCTTGAGCAGCTTGGGCAGGAGCAGGGCCATGGCCACGAAGCCGCCGAAGGTGATGAAGTAGAACACGGCCAGCCGGTACAGGCGCCAGCCGGCCTGGACGACCTGCCGGTAGCGGGCGGGGGCAGCCTGGCGGGGGGCGTCCTCGGCCAGGAGGAAGAAGAGGCCGGCGGCGGCGGCGAGAAGGGCGGCCGTCCCCCAGCCCAGGGCCGGCCGGCCCAGGTGGGTGACCACGGCCGGGGCGGTGAAGGCGGCCACGGCCGTGCCGATGTTGCCCATGCCGTACACGCCCAGGGCGAAGCCCTGCCGCTGCCGGCGGTACCAGCCGGCCACGAAGGGGATGCCCACGGCGAAGGAGGAGCCGGCCACGCCGAGGAGGAAGGCCACCCCCACCAGGGCCCAGTAGGAATCGGCGTAGCCGAACAGGAGGGCGGGCAGGGCGGAGAAGGCGAGGAGGAAGGAGAACACCCGCCTGCCCCCCAGGCGGTCGGTGAGGGCGCCCACGGGGATGCGCAGGAGGGAGCCGAGCACCACCGGCACCGCCGTCAGGAACAGGGTCTCCGTGCTCGTCAGGGCGAGGTCGTCCTCGAACTTCTTGGCTAGGGGGGCGATGAGGCCCCAGGCGGAGAAGCAGAGGGCGAAGGCGACCGTGGCCAGGGCGAGGTTGCGGGCGGCCTTGCCGGCCTGCCGGTCGGCTGCGACCGCCGTCGCCCTGTCCATCGCATGGGTCATGGAAAGCAGCGAAGTTAGCGCCCTCTCCTCTATCTGGATTGATCAATCTCGATCACCCACTGACCAATCTCGATCATCCGCAAGCGACCGGCGCCGGTCACACTGCCGCTGCCGATGCCGTCCACGTCTGTGGTCGAGGGACCGGGATCGCCCCCGGGAGGGGGGAGGGGCCAGCCGCTCAGCCCCCGCCAAAGGTACGTGCTCGAGCTCCTTGCCCGGGGCGTGCGGGTGCAGGCCATTGCCGCCCATCTCGGCATCTCCGAGACCACCGTCCGCAATCACGTCCGGGCCATCCTCAAGCGCCTCGACTGCCACTCCCAGCTCGAGGCGGTGGCCAAGGCCCGGCGTCTGGGCCTCGTCCGCTAGCCGCGACCTCCGGCTACCCGCCCGCCTCCTCGGCCCGGCGCATGCCGGTCAGGGCCCAGGCGGCGAAGAGGGCGGCGAGGCCGGCGGCGGCGGCGAAGGCTGCCCCCACGTGGGTCGGCCGGCCGGCGACAAGCCCCCTGCCCGCCTCCAGCAGGTAGGTCACCGGGTTGGCCTGGGCCACGGCGTGGATCCAGCCCGACAGGAGATCGAGGGGCACGTACACGGGGGCGAGGAAGAGGGCCAGGAAGATGGGCATCTGCATGGCCGGCCCCGCCTGGAGGGTGCGCAGGCGGACGGCCACGCCGGCCGACCAGAGGAGACAGGCGGCGTTGACGAGCACGGCGAGCAGGTACAGCCCGGCCAGGTCGACCCCGCCTCCTCCCACCTCCATGCCGGCGGCCAGGGCGACGGCCGTGAGGGCCGAGCCCGTCACCGTCCAGCGGGCAAGCGCGGCCAGGCCGTAGCCGACGAGGATGGCGCTGCGGTGGGGGGCGGCCAGCATCAGCCTGCGGGTGAGACCGCTCTCGAAGTCGCGGGCGATGCCAAAGCCGGTGAAGACCCCGCCGAAGGCGGCCGACTGGAGGAGCACGAACACGAACTGGAAGGCGGTGTAGCCGGCGGGGAAGTCGAACCCGGGCACGGCGGCGAGCTGGGACAGGCCGCCGGCGAAGGCGGTAAAGAAGAGGAAGGGGAAGAGGAGGGAGGGGATGAGCATGTTGGGCGTGGTGAGGGCGTTGTGGGCGGTGCGCCAGCCCACCGCGAGCGCCGCCGAGCGGTAGGAAGACCAGGCCCGGGCAGCGCTCATGTGCGGGCCATCCTCTGTCCCAGAGCCCGAGCGGCGGCGGCGGTGGAGCAGACGATGAGGACGAGGGTGATGGCGAAGGCCAAGCCGAGAGCCTGGCCGTCCCAGCCTTCGATGATGAGGCTGCGCACCCCCTCGATGAGGTAGGAGACGGGGTTGGCGGTGGCGAGAGCGCGGAACCAGCCCACTGCCATGAGGTGGCGGGGCGCGTTCATGGAGGAGACGAACAAGAACACGAACAGGACGGGGAAGACGGCCTGGATGGCCTCCCCCGAGCCGGTACGGAGGGCCAGGAAGGCGCCCAGCATGCCGAAGCCGGCGGCGATGAGGGTGGCGAGGAGAAGGAGGCAGAGGGCGCCCACCGGCCCGGTGGCCAGGTGGACTCCTGCCGCCAGGGCGAAGCCGAGGTAGAAGAGGGCCTGGACGAGCCCCATGACCACCACTCCGGCCACGTGGCCGGCGAGGAGGGCGCTGCCGCGCATGGGGGTGAGGGCCAAGCGGTTGAGGAAGCCGCTGGCGATGTCCCGAGCGAGATCGGTACCGGCGTTCATGGTGGCAAACAGCGCTCCCTGGACGAAGGGGACAGCTACGGCAAAGGCGAGAAACGAGTTGGTGGGAAAGCCCTCGAGGAGGGTGGACGGCCGCAGCCCGGCCGCGTTCACCGTCACGAGCAGGGTGGGAAAGAGGAGCGGGGGCACGACGTAGGCGGGCTGGCGCAGGGTGCGCAGGACGCTGCGGAGGGCCAGGTTGCCGACCTGGAGGCGGGAGCCGGCGGTCATGGGACGAGGGAGGGGGGCTGCTCGGCGCCCGCTCCCTCCAGCGTCCTCCCCGTCTTGGCCAGGAAGACGTCGTCCAGGCTGGGAGCGTGGAGCTGGAGGTGGTCCACGTGGATGCCCTCGGCGTCGAGAGCGCGAACGACGTCGGCCAGGCCCACCTCGCCTCCGGTCAAACGGACGGCCAGCGATCGCGGCGACACCTGGGTAGGCTCGCCGAACCGCTGTAGCACCCGGGCCACGGCCGGGCGTTGCTCGGGATCGGCCGGCACCACCTCCACCGTGGGGTAGGCGATCTCCGCCTTGAGCTCGGCCGGGGTGCCCTCGGCCACGATGCGGCCGTGGTCGATGATGCCCACCCGATCGGCGAGGACGTCGGCCTCCTCCAAATACTGCGTGGTGAGGAAGACGGTCACCCCCTCCTCCTTGGCCAGCCTCCCCACCTCCTGCCACAGGGCCGCCCGGCTCTGGGGGTCGAGGCCGGTAGTGGGCTCGTCCAAGAAGAGGATACGGGGCCGGTGGACGAGGGCGAGAGCGAGGTCGAGGCGCCGCTTCATGCCTCCCGAGTAGGTGCCTACCTTCCGGTCGGCGGCGGCCATCAGGCCCATTCGCTCGAGCAGCTCGTCTCCCCGCCGCCGCCGCTCGCTGCGGGAAAGGCCGTGGAGAGCCGCTTGCAGGCGCATGTGCTCGCGGCCGGTGAGCAGCGGATCGAGGGCCGCCTCCTGAAGGGCGGCGCCGATAGCCGCCCGCACCTGGGGACCCTGGCGGACGACGTCGTAGCCTGCCACCCGGGCGGTGCCGTCGGTGGGCGGAAGGAGGGTGGTGAGCATGTGGACGGTGGTCGACTTGCCGGCGCCGTTGGGTCCGAGAAAGCCGTAGATCTCGCCCGTCCTCACCGCCAGGTCGATCCCGTCCACGGCCCGGATGCCGCCCTTGAACACGCGCACGAGGCCGCGCGCCTCGATCCCGTACTCGGCCACCGACGCCGACTCTAGCGACGACCGCCGCCGGCCCCAGCGGCCTCCGCCTCGGCCACCAGGGCGTGGAACAGGCGCAGGTCGTCGCCCGCCTCCGGGTGCCAGAGGACGCCCACGACGAAGCGCCGGCTCGGCTCCTCCAAGGCCTCGATGGTCCCGTCCTCCGCTCGGGCGGCCGGCTCCAGGCCCCGCCCCAGGCGCCGGTAGCCCTGGTGGTGGTGCGACTTCACCACTGTGCCTTCTCCCAGGAGGGAGGAGAGGCGGGTCCCCGGGAGGATCTCCACCGGGTGCTCGGAGAAGCTACCGGGCTGCTCTTTGTGGCCGTCGTGGCCGACGAGGTCGGGGACGTGCTGCTCGAGGTCGCCCCCCAGGGCCACGTTCAGCAGCTGGGAGCCCCGACAGATGGCCAGCACGGGCAGGTCCCGGTCGAGGGCGGCGGAGAGGAGGGCGATCTCGGCTCGGTCGCGGTGGGGGCGGATCTCCCTCGTCTGCGGATGAGGCGGGGCGCCGTAGAGCGCGGGGTCGAGGTCGGGGCCGCCGGAGAGGACGAGGGCGTCGAGGGCGCTCACCGTCTCCTCCACCCCCTGCGCGCTGGGAGGGAGGAGGAGCGCCCGCCCGCCGGCCCGCTCCACGGCCTGGACGTAGGCGAGGGGAACGAAGGCGCAGGGGAGCCGCCACACCCCAAACTGAGCCTCCTCCGCGTAGGCGGTGATGCCGATGAGAGGTGTCACCGGTGAAAGAGAGTACTCTCAGACCATGAGGCGGGGACTGGTGACGGTGGCGCTCGTCGCTCTTCTGGCGGCGGGGTGCGGGGGGGGCAGAAAGACGGCCCAGACGACGCCTACCGACACCGCTGGCGGGGAAGCCCGCCCTGTCCGCGTCTACTTCTTGCTCCAGGGGAAGGTGCAGCCGGTGCTGCGGCTGGTGCGCACCGAGGCGGTGGCGGGGGCGGCCTTGCGGGCCCTCGCCCAGGGGCCGAGCTCCGAGGAGCGAGAGGAGGTGGGGCTGCGCACCGCCCTTCCCCCGGGAGCCGATCTGACCGGGCTCCGCATCGAGGGAGGGGTGGCCGACATCGATCTTCCCTCCCAGTGGACGCGGCCGGCGGTAGCTCAGGTCGTCTACACCCTCACCCAGTTTCCCACCGTGACCGCCGTCCGCATCGACGGCCGGCGCTACACGCGCAGCGACTTCGAAGACGAGACGCCCCAGATCCTGGTCGAGTCGCCCCTTCCCTTCCAGGCCGTAAGAAGCCCCCTGCGCGCCACCGGCACCGCCAACACCTTCGAGGCCACCTTCGAGTATGAGCTCGTCGGCCCCGACGGCACCGTCATCGCCAGCCACTTCGTCACCGCCACCTCCGGCTCGGGCACGCGGGGCACCTTCGACTTCACCGCTCCCTTCACGGTGGGAGGGAGCGGCCCCGGCAAGCTGGTCGTGTTCGAGCGGTCGGCCGAGGACGGCTCCCGCATCCACGAGGTCGAGATCCCCCTGCGCTTGGAGCGGTAGCCGTCCTCCCCGCCGTACGGTGCCGGCGCGGCTGATGGGTGGTCGCCCTCCCGGGGGCTGTGCGGGCATCTCCGCGCACGAGCGCCGGGTCTGGTCGCGGGCCACCGCGTGCACGCTGTGGAAGCCGGCCCGGCGATCCAGACGACGTTGCAGCCGAGGACGCTCCAAAGGTGCGTGGCCAGCGGGTCCCACGCCGTTTCGTAGGCCTCGAGCCCAGTGAGCGCGTGGCGGCTATTCGTCTTGGCCTCCTGGGAAGTGCCAATGGCCGCCGCCATGCGGGGGTGCCTAACGCCTCGGATTCAGCCGCGGCGGGCCCGGCAGGAGACCGTCCGCTACGCCCTTGTGCTAGATGGCGTCATGAGACCTCGAAGTAGTCGGAATCGATCCGTCGGACATCGTACGACGCCAGGTGGGTTACGCCGACACCGTACTCGATCATCAGCGCTGCCAGCCGAGAACCATCGATAAGAATGATTCGGCTGTCAATGCTGGCCGCATAGTTCTCTGCGTCCTTCGAGAAATCCCCTGTGGTGATGAAGACACCTTTCTTTGCCCTTTGGCCTTGCAGGGCACCAGCAAACTTCTGAACCTCCGGTCTACCGACCGTTCCATCCCAGCGCTTTGCCTGAACGTAAATGACATCGAGGCCCAATCTGTCTTCGTTAATCACGCCATCGACACCGCCGTCTCCAGATTTTCCCAAGGTTCGGGCGGCGTCTCGTTGGGAGCCCCCGTAACCCATGGCCACAAGGAGGTCGATCACCAACTTCTCGAAGAACGCGGGTGATGACTGCTTGACTCGGCGAAGCAGTTCCGACGCGAGGTCCTCGCGCAGCCTCTGATACCCGTACTCGAGATGCTCCTCGGGTGTCAGAGTATCCTCGTCCTTGAGAACAACGGCGCTCGTTGCAGATTTGTCGGCTTCTGCCTGTGGTGTCGCCGCCCTCCATTCTTGATACTCTGGAAAGGACCGCAGCAGGCGTAAGTCCACACGCTGCGGGTTTTGCCTGAGAATCTCCAACCCCCGCGGCGTGATCTTATAGATGCCGCGCCTTGGCGACTCAATCAATTGAGCGGCCTTCAGGTGAACCTTTGCCCATGAAACCCGATTCGTGAAAAGGGACTGGCGACCGCTAGGGAGCGGCTCTTCGCGCTCATCCTCGCTGAGGCCGAGCTCCTGGGCGAGCGCCTCACCAGTCTCCTGATTGCTCCGCTCGCGTCCATCGCTGAGGTGGCGAAGCAACGGCAGCATCAGGCTTTGAAAATCTGGAATAGGCATCGTGGGTGCTCAACACTATCTCACGACTTGGCGCTCAGGCGCCGGCCAAGCCGGTCGACTACCGCGGTTTGTGAAGCGGTCTCCTTAAGATACTGGCGCCCCTTCTCGGTAATCTCCCATACGCCCCGCGGACTGCCACTCTTCAAAAGGCCCTCGTTTACCAGTGAATTGCGTGCCCACTGGGCCGTCTTTCGCCAACGTGGGTAGCGTGGATCGGAAGCCAGCGGTTCAAAGTCAACATGTCGCAGCATCCCTTTCATTTCCTCCCGTACGTCTTCCAATATCTCGCCAACTTGTCCTGATCCACCACGGCGAGCAAGGGCACGGAGGATCGGCAGGTAATATGCATCCTCCGGTGTGCGAAGACCGGGGCGCAGACGCCCAAGGTTCCGTCGACTCTTCCTTGTCTCAGCATGCTACGCTTCCCCGTCGGCGGGAACAAGGTGATCCCACTCGCGTCGCAAGGCGGCTAACTTGTCTCGGTAGGCAGTGAGTTGCGCCGCCTGTTCCAGGGCCTCCCGGGCGCGATGATAGTCGCGAGCCTCCAATGCTCGGGATCCCACACGATTTGTGAAGTCGATCTCCTTCTCGATCTCCTCGAGGAGGATTTCGAAGGCTGCGCCAACGTTGGTCGGATTGGTTGGGAACATCGCATTGCCCTTCTGTCATCCGACTACGAGAATTGAACAGGTCTTCTTTTGGCGGAGAGCGTAGCACGGCCATGGGCGAGGCTCAGCCGCCGCGACGATGCTCAGGGAGATAGCGGTCGCTCGGTTGCGGATCGTGGTCTTGCCACCCGAGCAGGGTAGGCGGAGGGCGGGCTAGGGCGATCTGGCTAGTAGATAGAGCGATCGGCTCGCCCAGGGGAGAGGCGAGCGGGCGCCACGTACCAGCTCCCCGCTGCCGACTTCTCCTACCGCAGGTCGCCCGATGCGCCGTAGCCGAGCGGGCATCGTCGCGAGAACGTGCCGGAATGAGGGCAGGACTCGGTCGTCGGCCCGCTTCCGTCCGCGGCGACGGCTAGCGTTGGCGACATGCAGGAGCGGCTCTTCCTCGATCCCGCAGAAGGGGGCCCGGTCATCGACGAGGCTCACGATCCCTACGCGGAGCTGCGCGTGGTCGCCAGCCGCCTCACGCTGGACTACGTGATCGAGGAGGACGAGGCGCTCCGCGTCCTCCTCGCCTTTGGCTCGGAGTCCGGCGCCCGCCGTATCCTCCGTCAGCGATGGTGGAACGGCGAGATCGAGATGCGCGGGCGGGTCGAGGAGGCAGAGGCGGCCTAGCTCCGTCGGCCGGAGCGAGCCGGAATCAGGGCGTACGGCTCGCAGCCGCGCTGCGGGAGGCGGGCGAGCGCCACCCCCGCGACGAGGCGGACTTCCGCGCGGACGCAGAGCGCGCGCTCGAGGACATCGCCGCCGAGCTTCGGGTGACCCTCGACACGCAGCGGGAGCTCACGCTCGCGAACGCCGGCAGCACCCGACGCAGGTACTGGCCGGTGTACGAGCCCTGCACCCTGGCCACCTCCTCGGGGGCCGGTGGCGACGAGGAAGCCTCCCTCCTCCCCCTCTCGGCCGAGGTCGACGACCCAGTCGGCCCGTTTGATGACGTCCAGGTTGTGCTCGATGACGAGCACCGTGTTGCCGGCATCCGCCAGCCGCTGGAGGACGTCCAGGAGCTTGTCGAGGCGTCTAACCCGTCGGAGTTCAGCTACGGCGCGCCCTTAACCACGCCGCCGGTCTTGGTATGTGGCGGCAGCCACCTTCTCCATCGCGCCCGGCTCCGCGAAGGCACGATAGACGGTCTCAGGTGACGCGCTGGAAGCCGTTGTTGGGCATGCTTGTTTCATTTGGCATGTCCTTCGAGGATTTCCGTGTACCGTTTTTCATCACCACTCAACCAAGCATCGACTCCAGAGTAAGAAGGTGTCGGAAACGTGGGTTTCCACACATATATCCCGCTTCACGCAGCACTTCGTCACGGACAGTCGGAGGTATACGTGCGCGGGGTTTGCTTGTCGCCATGGTTTGCCTAGGCCCAACGCCGGCGCATCACCCGCCGCGAGCGCGGAGCATGAAAAGCGGTCGGGTGCATGCGCTTGTTAGCCACCGCTCTGCTTGAGGTATTTGACGTACACCAACTCTGGATCATCTTCGTCAAGATGATGAATCACGCCACTCAAGGTGTAACCCAACTTCACCAAAAGTGACTGCATGGGCAAGTTCGACAGATTGGTGGAGGTGAACAACTTGGGGGTCTGACAAATGGACTCCAAGTGCCGCAGGAGCATCGTCCCCGCACCCTGCCGCCGATATTCGGAGTGGATGTGCAGCATAGAAATGAAACCATGTCCATAGAAAGAGTACTCCAGAACGGCGTAGCCCACGACTTGATGCTGTGCTTCGATAACAAAGCAGTGGTCAGCGCCAACAGAGCGTTCAAGGAAAGCGCGGCGCTTCTTGTTTTGTTGAGCGATATCGTCAAACTCACAGATAGCGTCGACATCACTGTTTGCGGCCAGGCGGATCGAGAACATACTCTCCCGTAACTTTGGACTGATCGAGACGCTTCTTGTTATCACCTATACGCAACCTCACGGCAAGAGCCGTGAAAGGCGCTGGCTAACGCGAATTGGACAGGTGTGTGTTTGGCGGAGAGTGTAGCGCGGCCATCTGCATAGCTCGGCGGCCGCGACCGTGCCCAGCGAGATGACGGTTGCTCGCCTGGGGATCGTGGGCTTGCGGCCCTGGCAGGGTAGGCGGAGGGCGGGCTAGGCCGATCTGGCTAGTAGCTAGGGCGATCGGCCGCTCAGGGGAGAGCGCAGCGGCTGGAGGGGGGAGTCTGCGAGGTCGCCCATGCCGGGCCTACTCACGGCCGGCCGCCGGGAGCTTGCCGGCCCTCACGCCCGGGAGCTCGACCGCCCGCTCCCTGGGCGAGGTCGTGCCGGTGCCGCTCCCGCACGCTGGCCGACGAGATGTTGGGCCGCACGGCCTAGGTGGGGCGCCGGGCCTGCCTTCACTATGCTTGCGCCGGTAGGGGAGTATCCCCTCGCGTTCCGTCGTCATGGCGCGGCCCGGCCGGGGCCCGGCGGAGCGGCCCCCAACGGGCGGGAGAGACCTACGGACAACGGCGACGCTTGGGAGGTGCCTCGTGGACACGGATGCGGCCGCCCCCACCCACGCCTCTCTCCCCGGCTGAGGGGAAGCGGATGAGGGAGCCTACCCCCCTCGTAGAAGCTTCGGTCGGGCGGCCGGGGCGGGAGGGCGCGGGCTGGCACAGCCTGGAGCCCGAGCAGGTGCCGGCCGCCCTCGACACCTCTCTCGAGTCCGGCCTGAGCGGGGCCGAGGCTGCCCGCCGCCTCGCCCGCTACGGCCCCAACGAGCTCGCCGTCGCCGGCGCGGCCGGCCCCTGGAAGCTCCTTCTCGCCCAGTTCAGGAACGTGCTCCTGCTCATCCTCCTCGTGGCCGTGGGCCTGTCCCTGGCCCTCGGGCATGTGACCGAGGCGGCGGTGATCGCCGCCATCGTCGCCCTGGCCGCCCTCCTCGGCTTCGTCCAGGAGTACCGGGCTGAGCGCGCCTTGGAGGCCCTGCGCCGGCTGGCCGCTCCCACCGCCACCGTGCTGCGGGACGGGGAGGAGGTAGACGTGGCCGCCCGGGAGCTCGTCCCCGGGGATGTGCTCCTCGTTCGCGCCGGGGCCCGCATCTCGGCCGACGCCCGGGTGGTGGAGGCGGTCAACCTCCAGGTAGAGGAGTCGCCGCTCACGGGAGAGTCGGTGCCGGTGACGAAGACGGCCGCCGCGCTGCCCAGCGCCGATCTCCCTCCCGCCGACCGGGTCAACATGCTGTACGCAGGCACCACCGCCACCTACGGCCGGGGCCGGGCCGTCGTCGTCGCCACCGGCATGGCCCCGAGTTTGGCGGCATTGCCCGCATGCTCGAGACCATCGAGCGAGCGAGGACGCCCCTCCAGGTGAGCCTGGATCGGATGGCGGTTGCCCTGGCCCGGGTGGCCCTCTTAGTCGTCCTGGTCGTCGTCGGCTTGGGCCTGGCTCGAGGCCGACCCTTCCTGGACATGCTCCTATTTGGGACGGCGCTGGAGGTGGCCGTCGTCCCCGAGGCCCTCCCTGCCGTCATCACCATCTCGCTCACCCTGGCCGCCCGTCGCATGGTGCGGCGCCACGCCCTCGTCCGCCGCCTTCCCGCCATCGAGACCCTGGGCAGCGTGTCGGTGATCTGCGCCGACAAGACGGGCACCCTGACGAAGGACGAGATGACGGTGCGGGCGGTGGTGGCCGGCGGCCAGGCGGTGGAGCTGTCCGGGTCCGGCTACGAGCCCGTGGGCGAGGTTCTCGTGCACGGGTTGCCGGTGGACCCGCCGGCGGCGGTGGTGGAGACGCTGCGGGCGGCGGCCCTCTGTGCCGATGCCCGCCTGGTGCGGGACCGCGGCCACGGCCGCTGGCGAGTCCGCGGGGATCCCACCGAAGGAGCGCTCGTCGCCGCCGCCGCCAAGGTCGGCCTCGACCGGCAGGAGCTGGAGGCCCGCTTCCCCCGGGTGGCGGAGATCCCCTTCACCGCCGAGAGCAAGCGCATGACCACTCTCCACGCCACGCCGGCAGGGAGGGTGGCGTTCGCCAAGGGGGGCCCCGGAGGTAATCCTTTCCGCCTGCACCCGGCAGCTCGGTCGCGACGGCGAGACGGCGCTCGACGCCGCCGCCCGGCAGGCGCTCCTCTCTACCGCCCAGGAGATGGCGGGAAGGGCGCTGCGGGTCCTGGCCGTCGCCCGCCGGGAGGAGGCCGGCCTGGAGAACGCCGAGCAAGACCTGACCTTTCTCGGTCTGGTGGGGATCATGGATCCGCCCCGGCCCGAGGCTACGGAAGCCGTAGCTACCTGCCGGCGGGCAGGCATCCGGCCGGTGATGATCACCGGCGACCACCCCCTAACGGCCCAGGCCGTCGCCCGCGAGCTCGGCATCCTCACCGACGGCCGGCTGGTCACCGGCGCCGAGCTGGAGGCCATGGCCGACGACGAGCTGGAGCGGGAGGCGGAGGCCATCCAGGTGTACGCGCGGGTGTCGCCGGCCCACAAGCTGCGGGTGGTAACCGCCCTCCAGCGCCGCGGTCATGTGGGGGCCATGACCGGGGACGGCATCAACGACGCCCCGGCCCTGAAGAAGGCCGATATCAAGGTAGCCATGGGCATCACCGGCACCGACGTGGCCAAGGAGGCGGCGGCCATGATCCTCACCGACGACAACTTCGCCTCCATCGTCGCCGCTGTGGAGGCCGGACGGGGGGTGTTCGCCAACATCAAGAAGTACCTCATGTATCTCCTGGCGGCCAACCTAGGCGAGATCGGCCTCCTGCTCGGCGCCTCTCTGGTGGGCAAGCCCTTGCCCCTGTCCGCCGTCCAGATCCTGTACGTGAACCTCGCCACCGACGGCCTGCCCGCTCTTGCTCTGTCCGTCGACCCCCACGAGCCCGACCTCATGCGCCGCCCTCCCCGACCGCCGGGGCAGGGCATCTTCACCAGGCCGGTGACGGCCCTCATCGCCGTGGCGGGGGCGTGGTCGGCCGTGGTCACCCTAACCCTCTTCAGCGTCGCCCTCTCCTCCGGTAAAGCCCTGGCCGAGGCCATGACCATGACCTTTGCCACCCTTGTCCTCATCGAGTTCTTCAAGGCCTACAGCTTCCGGTCGGAGCGGCGGTCGGTGGCGGCCGCGCCCTTCGCCAACCGGTGGCTGAACCTGGCCATCCTGTGGGAGCTCCTGCTCCTGTCTCTCGTCATCCACCTCCCCTTCCTCCAGGAGGCCTTCGGCACCCGCCCCCTGTCGGCCGGGGCCTGGCTGGTGGTGGCCGCCTCCGCCCTCACCGTCCTCCCGGTCTTGGAGCTGGCCAAGCTCGTCCTCCGCCGCCGCCATCGCTCCGCGGCCTAACGGCCGGCCCTAGCTCAGCGCTCGTACGTCACCTCGCCTGCCTCCACCGCCACCACCCGCCCGTGCCCCTCGTCCACCTGGAGGCGGCCCGTTCGGTCGATGCCCGCGGCCACGCCGGCGTGGCCGTCTACGTGCACCCGCCGTCCGCGCAGGAAGTCGCGGGGGCCGAGCTCCCCGTACAACTCGGCCAGGCCTCCATGGCGCCAGCCGTCGTACAGCCGCTCCAGCCGGAAGAGGAGGGAGCCGAGAAGCTCGGCCCGGTCGTACACCCTGCCCGTGAGCGTGTACAGGGAGCCGGCCGGGGTGGGAGTCGAGCGTGGCAGCTGCTCGCGGGTCTGGTTGACGTTGACGCCGATCCCCAGCACCACCCGCCCGTGGTGCAGCTCCCCCAGCACCCCGGCCACCTTGCGCCGGTTGAGCATGACGTCGTTGGGCCACTTGATCTGGGCGGCGAGGCCGGTGGCCCCCTCCACCGCCTCGCAGGCGGCCAGGGCTCCCACTAAGGTCAGCTCGGGAGCGTGACGGTCGGCAGGGGGATGGAGGACGATGGAGCAGAGGAGGGCGGTGCCGGCGGGCGCCTCCCAGCGGCGGCCGTAGCGGCCCCGGCCGGCGGTCTGCTCGTCGCAGACGGCTACCGTCCCCTCCGGGGAGGAAGGGTCGAGGAGGGCCTGCGTAGAGGCGCACCGATCCCGGTACAGGTAAGAGCGCCCGAACCGCCCCCGGATGTGGGGGGACACCGCCTCCGGGGCCAGCGAGTCGGCGGCCAAGGCTGCCACCGTCTCCCCCTCAGCCCGTCAGCGGGCGGCGGCCCGGGCCGCCGCCGTAAGCGGCTCCACCCGCACCGCCGACACCTTGTACTCGGGGGTGCCGATGAGGGGGTCGCCGACGTCGTGGGTGAGCCAGTTCACCTTGGCCTGGGCGAAGTGGAGGGCCATCCAGACCAGGCCCGGATACACCCGGTCGCTGATCCGCGCCCGCGCCCGCAGCTCGCCGCGGCGGGAGACAAGCCGCGCCCAGTCGCCGTCGCGCAGCCCCAGCGCCGCCGCGTCCTCGGCCGAGATCTCGAAGAAGGGGTCCTCCTGCTTCTGGAGGATCCCCTCCTCGCGCATGGTCATGGTGGCCGAGTTGTAGTGGTAGAGGGTGCGGCCGGTGGAGAGGACAAGGGGGTACTCCGGGTCGGGCTCCTCGATGGGGGGCTGGTACTCCACCGGGAAGAACTTGCCCCTGCCGCCGGGGCGGGCGGGGGCGGGGGCGTGGAGGTAGGGGGAGCCGGGGTGGTCGAGCTCCGGGCAGGGCCACTGGAGACCCACCTCCTCGATGCGGGGGTAGCGAATCCCGTACCAGTTGGGCGATAGGTCGGCCAGCTCGTTCCACACGCTCTCGGCATCCGGGTAGTCGGGCCAGCGCGCTCCCATGGCCCGGGCAAGGGCGATGACGATGTCCCGGTCGACCCGGGCCTTCCCCGGCGGCGGCACCGCCGCCCGCACCCGGTTCACCCGCCGCTCGGTGTTGGTGAAGGTGCCGTCCTTCTCGGCGAAGCTGGAGGCGGGCAGCACCACGTGGGCGTATTTGGCGGTCATGTCGTTGAGGAAGAGATCCTGGGCCACCAGGAGCTCGAGCTTGGCCAGCCCCTCCTCCACGTGGCGGGCGTTGGGCTCGGTCTGGGCCGGGTTCTCCCCCACCAGGTACAGGGCCCGCAGGCGCCCGTCGTGGAGGCCCGACATCATCTGGTCGAGGCGGTACCCGGGGGTCTCCGGCACCTCCACCCCCCAGGCCTGGGAGAACTTGCGCCGCACCTCGGGGTCGTCCACCGGCTGGTAGCCGGGGAAGTAGGCGGGGTTGGCGCCGGAGTCGTTGAGCCCCTGGACGTTGTTCTGGCCCCGGAGGGCGTTTAGGCCGGTGGACTCGTAGCCCAGGTGGCCGGTCATGAGCACGAGGTTGGAGAGAGACCAGATGTTGTCCACGGCGCAGGCGTGCTCGGTGATGCCCAGGGTGTAGAAGATGGCCGCGTGCCGCTCCTGGGCGTACTCGCGGGCGGTGGCGACGATGTCCTGGGCGGGAACGCCGGTCACCTTCTCTGCCTCCTCGGGCGGGTAGCCCTGCACCACCTCCCGCACGGCTTGGAAGTCCTCGGTGTGGGCGCGGATGTACTCCTCGTCCTGGAGTCCCTCGGCCAGGATGACGTGCATGATGGCGTTGAGGAGCCAGACGTCGGTCCCCGGGCGGAGCTGGAGGTGGCGCTTGGCGATCTTGGTCAGCCAGATCTTGCGCGGGTCGGCCACGACCAGGGTAGCGCCCTTTCTCACCGCCTTCTTGATGCGCAGGGCCAAGACCGGGTGGGCCTCGGTGGTGTTGGAGCCGATGACGAGCAGGAAGCGGTCGTTCTCGATCTCGGGGATCGAGTTGGTGCTTGCTCCTCTGCCCAACGACCTGACCAGGCCGTACAGGGTCGGCGCGTGTCAGGTGGCCTCGCAGGAGTGGATGGAGTTGGTGCCGATCACCCCCCGGGCCAGCTTCTGGAGGAGGTAGTTCTCCTCGTTGGTGAGGCGGGCGGAGGCGAGGATGCCGATGGCCTGGGGGCCGTGGCGGGCCTTCACTGCCAGCAGCCCCTCTGCCGCCGTCCGCAGGGCGGTATCCCAGTCGGTGGGGTGGAGGGCGCCGTCCTCGCCCCGCACCAGGGGCTCCGTCAGCCGATCGGGATGGTGGACGAAGTTGAAGGCGAACCGGCCCTTCACGCACAGGTTGCCCTCGTTGGGCAGATAGGTGGGCTCGGAGGTGACCTTGACGATGCGCTGACTGGCCGGGTCGACGTTCAGGTCGAGCTGGCAGCCGACGCCGCAGAAGGTGCAGGTCGTCTTCACCTTGCGCAGGCCGCGCTCGTGTCCGGCCGGGGCACCGGCCAGCCACTCCTCGAAGATGGCTCCGGTGGGACACACGGACAGGCAACCGCCGCAGAGCTCGCACTCCGTGTCCAGCCAGGAGAGCCCGTGGGTGGGCACGATCCTGGCCTCCCCGCCCCGTCCCTCCAGGGTGAGGGCGGAGCACATCATCACCTCCTGCGTGTAGCGGACGCAGCGGTTGCAGAGGATGCAGGCGTCGGGGTCGTAGCCCATGTACAGGTTCCGGTCCTCGTACGGCTTCCGCCGGGCGTCGGGGAGGATGAAGGGAGCCCCCGCCCCCAGCTCCTCGGCCAGGTCGAGGAGCTCGTTGGGGCGCCCGCCGGGGCTCGGGCTCAGGTGCTCGGTTAGGAGCATCTCGGTGAGGGTGCGCCGCAGCCTGTCTGCCTCCCCGTCGGTGGACACCACCATGCCTGCCCGCACCCGCTCGGCGCAGGCCGGCACCGGCCGCGGCGCCCCCTCCACCGTCACCAGGCACATCCGGCATCCTCCGTAGGGGTCGAGCTTGTCGTCGTGGCAGAGGGTGGGGATGAAGACGCCGTGGCGGGCGGCGGCGTGCACCAGGAGCTCGCCCTCGGGGGCCGTTACCGTCCTCCCGTTCAGGGTCAGCTCGACCACGGCCAGATGGTAACTGCCGCCAAGCCTCGTCCACCGTCTATACCGGGCGGGAGTACGATCCAGGTATGCCCAAGGGGGCGGTGAAGATCGAGGAGGCCCGCGTCCTTCGCGAGATCATCTCCACCGTCGGCTCGTCCCTCGACCTTCAGGAGGTGCTGGCGGGGGTCGTTCGGCTCCTTTCCGACGCCAGCGGGGTGCACGCCTGCTTCGTCTACCTCATCGAGGATGGCGGCGAGCGCATGGTGCTGAGGGCGGCCAGCGAGCCCTACGGCCCCTTCGTGGGCCGGATCGCCCTCGAGCGGGGGGAGGGGCTGGCCTGGTGGGCGGCCGAGCGGCGAGAGCCGGCCTTCATCCGCGACAACCTGCTCGCCGATCCCCGGGTCAAGTACGTGCCCGAGCTGGAGGAGGAGAAGTTCCAGTCCCTTATCTCGGTGCCCATCCTGTCCAAGGAGGGAAGCTCCATCGGCGTCATCTCCCTGCACACCGAGGCGCCCCGGGAGTTCAGCGAGGACGAGGTGGAGTTCCTCGTCTCCAGCGCCTCTCTGGTGGCGGGGGCGATCGAGAACGCCCGTCTGTACGAGGAGACCCGCCGCCGGGTGCGGGAGCTGGAGCAGCTCACCGAGCTGGCGGAGGCGGTGGCCAGGGCAGAGGCGCTGGAGGAGCTCCTGCCGGCCGTGGCCGACCGGGCCCGCCGCCTACTCCAGGCGGCGAGCTGCGCCCTGTACCTGCTCGACCCGGCCAGCGAGCAGCTCTCCCTGCGCGCCTGCTCGCCGGCGGAGGCCAAGCCGCCCCCCACTCTGGCCCTGAGCGAGCTCGGGCCGGAGCTCGCCCGCCGCCGTCGCTCGGTCAAGGTGGCCGTGCCCCTGGTGGCCGGGGAGGAGCTGGTGGGCCTCCTGTCGGCAGCGGGCACGGCCGAGGTGGAGCTGGCCCGGACGGTGGCCAACCAGGTGGCGGTGGCGGTGAAGAAGATCGAGCTCATCGAGCGGCTGACCGAGAAGAACCTCATCAAGGACCTGTTCGAGGAGCTGGCCGGCGGGCGGGTGCTCGGGAGTCTGGCCCAGCGGGCCGAGCGACTGGGGTTCGATCTCGCCGCCAAGTACCTGGTGGCCGCCTGCGCCCCCGCCGACGACCGGCTGGAGCGGGTGCTTCGCTCGGTCGCTCCCGGCTCCCTGTTCGACCGCCGCGACGACTGCGTCCAGGCCCTCCTCCGCGTCCCCCTGGCCGGGGAGGCCAAGCTCCGCCAGGCGGTGGAGCGGGTGCAGGCCGAGCTCGACCCGCCCGTGTCCATCGGTCTCTCCAACGTCTGCCAGGGGCCGGATAGCTTTCGGGCCGGCTTCCAGGAGGCCCGCCATGCCCTGCTCGGTACCACCGTGCTGCGGGGCAAGCCGGGGGTCATGAGCTACGACGAGCTGGGGCCGTACAAGTACCTCCTGCGCATGTCCCTGGCCGCCGACGTCCGCGACGCCCACCGGGACGCCCTTACCCGGCTGGCCGAGTACGACCGGGAGCGGCAGACGTCGCTCCTTCGCACCCTGGAGGAGTTCCTCCGCCGCCGCGGCTCCATCAGCGCCACCGCCGATGCCCTGTACGTCCATCCCAACACCCTGCGCCAGCGGCTGCGCCGGATCGGCGAGCTGACGGGGATCGACCTGCGCCGGGAGGATTGGCTGATGGTGGAGATCGCCGTCAAGATCGTCAAGCTCCAGCAGGCGCTGGGACCGGAGACAGGCGACATACGAGGGCTCCCTCCGGTGTAGGCCGCTGCCATCGGCGCGGCGGCGGCAGCACGCTATCGTCCGCCGCGATGCGACAAGGAGGGCCAGCATGCTGACGACGGCACCGACCGTCGAGGACATCCGGCGGATCTCGGAAGAGCGGGGGATCGAGTTCTACTTCGCCCAGTTCGTCGACCTGTACGCCCGGCCCAGCGCCAAGCTGGTGCCGGCCGCCTACCTGGACGACCTGGTCAGGGAGGGGGCGGGCTTCGCCGGGTTCGCCGCCGGCGAGATGGGCCAGCTTCCCAGCGACCCCGACATCGCCGCCATCCCCGACCTGAGGAGCTTCACCCCCGTTCCCTGGGAGCCGACTCTGGGTCGGTTCGCCTGCGACGTCTACGTGGAGGGCGAGGAGTGGCCCTACTGTCCCCGCTCCATCCTTCGCCGCATGCTGGCCAAGGCCCGCGACAAGGGCTTCGAGCTCATGATCGGGCTCGAGCTCGAGTACTTCCTCGTCCGCCAGCGGGAGGACGGCTCCCTGGAGCTGGCCGATCCCCTGGACACCCTGGAGAAGCCCTGCTACGACCTCAAGGGGCTGACCCGCAACTACGACTTCCTGGCCACCGTGTCCAGGTACGTGAACGAGCTCGGCTGGGGCAACTACGCCAACGACCACGAGGACGCCAACGGCCAGTTCGAGCAGAACATCACCTACGCCGACGCCCTTACGAGCTGCGACCGGGCCATCTTCTTCCGCTACATGGTGCACGCCCTCGCCCAAAAGCGCGGGCTGCTCGCCACCTTCATGCCCAAGCCCTTCTCCCACCTCACCGGCAACGGCTGCCACTTCCACATGTCCCTATGGCGGGACGGGGTCAACCTGTTCCTGGACGAGTCCGACCCCCGCGGGCTGGGCCTGTCCGACATTGCCTACCACTTCATCGGCGGTCTCATGAAGCACGCCCGGGCCTATAGCGCCATCACCGCCTCCACCGTCAACTCCTACAAGCGGCTCAAGGTGGGAACGACCCTGAGCGGCGCCACCTGGGCGCCGGTGTGGATCACGTACGGGTACAACAACCGCACCCAGATGCTGCGCGTCCCCGCCCCCGGTCGAATCGAGGACCGCACCGTGGATGGGGCCTGCAACCCCTACCTGGCCGCCACCGCCATCCTCGCCGCCGGGCTGGACGGCATCGACAACGAGCTCGATCCGGGGGAGCCCAACGCTGACAACCTGTACGCCGTGGATTACGACGAGCTCAGGCGGCGCGGTCTGGACACCCTGCCCAGCAACCTCCTCGAGGCCACCCATGAGCTCAAGTACGACGACGTCCTCCGGGAGGCCTTCGGCCGCGGGCGGGACGAGGACTACGTGGACTACTTCATCAAGGTCAAGCGGGCCGAGTGGGACCGCTACCACGAGCAGGTGACGCCGTGGGAGATCCAGGAGTACCTCACCCGGGCGTAGGCGGGGCCACTGATGTAGGTTTCCTACATATGATCGAGCCGAAGATCGTCGGAAAATCGCGTATTCTCGCCGGCGCCTCACTGTAGAGTTACTACACATGTGCGGCATCGTGGGCCTGTTCGCCAAGTCGCCGGAGGTGGAGGAGCGCCTGGGCGAGTACGTGGCAGCCATGCTGGTGCAGCTGGCCGACCGCGGCCCCGACAGCGCCGGCGTGGCTGTGTACCGGGAGCCCGCTCCGCCGGGCTGCTCGAAGCTCACCATCCAGTCGCCTGATCCGCTCCAGGACTGGGACGCCGTGGCGGGCGAGCTGGCCGCCGCCTTCGGGGGCTGCGCCCTCGCCGGCGTGCGCGCCAACCACGCCGTGCTCGTGGTCGAGGCCGAGGCGGGAGAGGCGGAGGGCTGGGTGCGGCGGGCGCACCCGGAGCTACGGGTGATGAGCGCCGGGCAGGTGATCGAGATCTACAAGGAGACGGGCCGGCCGGAGGAGCTCGTCCGCCGGTTCAGGCTGGCCGACCTTCAGGGTAGCCACGCCCTCGGCCACACCCGCATGGCCACCGAGAGCCGCGTCACCACCGAGGGTTCGCACCCCTTCTCCACCGGCCTCGACATCTGCCTCGTGCACAACGGCTCCCTCTCCAACCACAACCGTCTGCGCCGCCTCCTCCAGCGTCGGGGCATCGAGTTCCGCACCGACAACGACACCGAGGTGGCTGCCGGCTACCTGGCCTGGCGGATGCGGGAGGGGGCGAGCCTGGAGGAGGCGCTGGAGGGGTGCTTGGGCGACCTGGACGGCTTCTACACCTTCCTGGTGGGGACCGCCGACGGCTTCGCCGTCCTCCGCGACCCCATCGCCTGCAAGCCGGCCGTGCTGGCCGAGAGCGAGGACTGGGTGGCCATGGCCTCCGAGTGGCGGGCCATCGCCGTCCTGCCCGGCGCCGCCGAGGCCCGGTCGTGGGAGCCGGCGCCGGGGGTCGTGTACGCCTGGGAGCGGGCCAAGGTCGCATGACGGCCACGGTGGAGGCGGCGGCGGTGGAGGTCGTCGACCTCGCCGTCACCCCGCTGCGGGAGCTGAACCAGCGGCTGCACCATCTGGCCCGGGGTGGGCCGGGGCCGCGACGGTGGCGCATCCTCAATCCCAACGGCGCTCACGCGGTGGCGGCGGGTGTCGACGCCGACGTCGAGATCGATATCGACGGGCACGTCGGCTACTACTGCGCCGGCATGAACAAGCTGGCCACGGTGCGGGTGCACGGCAACGCCGGCCCCGGCCTAGCCGAGAACATCATGTCGGGACGGGTGGTGGTGGACGGCAACGCCAGCCAGTCCGCCGGCGCCACCGGCCGCGGGGGGCTGGTGGTGGTGGGCGGGGACGCCTCCTCCCGCTGCGGCATCTCCATGAAGGGGGTGGACATCGTCGTCCGCGGCTCGGTGGGCCACCTGAGCGGGTTCATGGCTCAGAAGGGCCGGCTGGTCGTCTGCGAGGATGCCGGCGAGGCGTTGGGCGACTCCATCTACGAGGCCCGCATCTACGTGCGCGGGAAGGTGGCCGGGCTGGGGGCTGACTGCATCGAGAAGGAGATGCGCCCTGAGCACCTGGCCGAGCTGCGCCAGCTCCTCGACCAAGCCGGCCTCGACGACGTCGACGCCGCCGACTTCCGCCGCTACGGCTCGGCCCGCCGCCTCTACAACTTCCAGGTGGACAACGCCACCGTGCCCCGCCGGAGAGCGCCGTGACCGGCCGCGGCTGGCACCCGGGACTGCGCGAGTCCTACCTCTTCGACCGGCACACGATCTGGGAGATCCAGCGGGCCGCCCGTACCGGCATCTACGACATCCGCGGCTTTGGGGCCAAGCGCCGCCTGCCCCACTTCGACGACCTGGTCTTCCTGGGAGCGAGCGTGTCCCGCTACCCCCTGGAGGGCTACCGGGAGCGGTGCGACACCGACGTGTGGCTGGGTACCCGCTTTGCCAAGAAGCCCCTCCACATCCAGATCCCCATCACCATCGCCGGCATGAGCTTCGGCGCCCTGTCGGCCCCGGCCAAGGAGGCCCTGGGGCGGGGGGCGAGCGAGGTGGGCACCTCCACCACCACCGGCGACGGGGGCATGACCCCCGAGGAGCGCGAGCACTCCAAGCTGCTCGTCTACCAAGTGCTGCCGTCCCGATACGGCATGAACCCCGACGACCTGCGCCGGGCCGATGCCATCGAGATCGTCGTCGGCCAGGGGGCCAAGCCCGGCGGCGGCGGCGTCCTCCTCGGCTACAAGATCTCCGACCGGGTGGCGGAGATGCGCGACCTGCCCAAGGGCATCGACCAGCGATCGGCCTGCCGCCACCCCGACTGGACCGGGCCCGACGACCTGGAGATCAAGATCCAGGAGCTGCGCGAGATCACCGACTGGGAGAAGCCGATCTTCGTCAAGATCGGCGCCACCCGCACCTATTACGACGTCCAGTTGTGCGTAAAGGCGGGGGCGGACGTCATCGTCCTGGACGGGATGCAGGGCGGCACCGCCGCCACCCAAGAGGTGTTCATCGAGCACGTGGGCATCCCCACCCTGCCGGCGGTGCGGCTGGCAGTGGACGCCCTGGAGGAGCTGGGCATGCACCGCCGGGTGCAGCTCATCGTCTCCGGCGGCATCCGCACCGGCGCCGACGTGGCCAAGGCCCTCGCCTTGGGGGCCGACGCCGTCTCCATCGGTACCGCCGCCCTCATCGCCATGGGCGACAACAGCCCCGACTACGAGGAGGAGTACCGCAAGATCGGCACCTCCGCCGGCTTCTACGACGACTGGCAGGAGGGGCGCGACCCGGTGGGCATCTCCACTCAGGACGACGAGCTGGCCGCCCGCTTCGACCCAGTGCTGGGCGGCCGGCGGGTGGCCAACTACCTGCGCGTGCTCACTCTAGAGGCGCAGACCATCGCCCGCGCCTGCGGGAAGTCGCACGTACTCAACCTGGAGCCCGAGGACCTGGTGGCGCTGACCGTAGAGGCCGCCGCCATGGCCCGGGTGCCCCTGGCCGGTACCGACTGGATTCCCGGCGCCGACGCACGGTACGCTAGCCCGGCCTAGCCGGAGGCGACCCCCCGTCGGCGGCGAGAAAGCGCAGCCGTTCCTGGATGGCGAGTAGCGCCGGCCCCTGACCCCAGGGTACGACGACGTCACGGGGCACGCGGCGGTAGTGCTCCACGTCCCCCGCATGGGTGTCGGCGGAGACTCCCCGGTAGCTTCCCTCCTCGTCGATGGCGTCCTCCACCGCCCGCCAGGCCCGCTCCAGCGCCGGTTTGTGCCTTCCCTCGTCGAGGAGTCCGGCCGCCAGCGCCGGGTAGGCGGTGGAGACATAGAAGGCGGCGACCGAGGTCTCCTCGTACGCCTTTGGGTCGTCCACGATGGTGCGCCAATGGCCGCTCTCCTGCTGGAAGGGGAGGAGCGCGTCGAGATGGGCGGACAGGATGGCGCCGATCTGTGTCCGCTCCCGGGCGCCCTCCGGCAAGTGCGACCACGTTTGCCACAGGCCGCGCATCGCCCACCCCTGGCCGCGCCCCCAATGGATGCCGTTGGCCTGCCTGAGGGTGACGTCGTACACGTGCGAGTAGAGCCGGCTCTCGTCGGCGAGTACCTCGTGATGGCTGAGCAGGAAGCGGACGCCGGCGGCCCGGTACTCCTCCTTGCCCGTCGCCTGGGCGAGGCGGGTCAGGAACGGTCCCTGAAACTGCATGCAGTCGACCCAAGCCCAGAGAGCGTATTCAGGATCGAGGAGGGTAATACCGCCTGCCTGGGGACGCGACATCTGCCACTCGGCCAGCTCCTCCAGCTTGGCCAAAAGCTGCCCGTCCTGGAAGCGGAGGGCGAGATCGACCATGGCCGTGCCCGGCGCGGTGTGGTCGAAGCGGTGCCAGTCCGGCGTTGCCCACGATCCCCAGCGTGTCACCATGCGGCCGACCCAGCCACGGGCAATGCCGTAGGCGAAGTAGCGGTACCGCTCGTCGCCGGTGACCTCGCTGGCGGCAAGGAGGCCTTCGAACCCCACCGAGTCGGCGAACCACCAGATCTGCCAGGGGTGACGGACGAGCCGCTCGGCCAGGGCCGCGGTCCGGGAGAGGAGGTGACTCACTCGATCCGCGGCGGGCGCTCGAAGCTCCGCCGCTCCCAGCCGGGGGAGAAGATGGAGATCTGCCCGGCCACGTTGGTCAGGGGGTGCCGGCGCGCCGCGTCGGGATCGAAGGAGATCCCCCAGCCCGGCCGAGCGGGGACGTCGAGGAAGCCGTCGCCGGCGGCGATCAGGCAGTCCGGGAACACCTCCCGCAACCAGTCGGGCGAGGCGAACCTCTCGAAGTGCTCCTGGATGAGGAAGTTGGAGCAGGTCGAGTTGAGCTGAGCGTAGATCGCCGTGCCTACCGGCCCGTTCGCCTGGTGCGGGGCGTACTGGATGGCGAACGTCTCGGCCAGCTCGGCCATGAACTTCGTCTCCAGCACCCCTCCGTTGTGGCGGAAGTCGGGCTGAAGGACGTCTACGGCCTTCTTGCGGCAGAATTCCAGGCACTCCCACCGGTCGCGGATCGCCGCCAGGTCGGTGCCGATGGGAACGCCCACCCGCTCCTTGACTTGCAGGTGGGCGTCGGCGTCCAGGAAGTTGTGCAAGGGAGCCTCGTACCAGAGGATCCGGTAAGGCTCGATCATCCTCCCGATCCTCACCGCCTCGGTGACGGAGAACCGACCGTGGGCCTCGATGATGAGGTCGACCTCGTCGCCGACCGCGTCCCGCACGGCGGCGATGCGGGCCTCGGCGGTACGCATCTCCTCGCGGCCGAGCTGGCGATAGGCGGAGCCGAAGGGATCGAATTTGAGCGCGGTGTAGCCGTGCTCCTCCACGATCTCCCCAGCCCGCTCGCCCCACGAGTCGGGCGTCGTCACGTGCGTGTACCAGCCGTTCGCGTACACGCGCAGCCGGTCGTGGATGCGCCCGCCGAGGAGCGTGGAGCAGGGTACGCCGAGGGCCTTGCCGACGATGTCGAGACAGGCCGACTCGACCGCCGCCAGCGCCCCGAGCGAGGTGTGACCGTAACCCCAGCGCTCGTATACCTCCCGCCGGAAACGGCGGCGCAGCTCCTCGATCCGGAACGGGTCGCGGCCGAGGAAGAGAAGCTCCTTGTTCTGCTCCACGAAGGCCTTCACCGCGTTCGCCCACAGCCAGCCTTCAGCCTCGCCGATCCCAGTGACGCCGTCATCGGTGTGGACGAGGGCGACGTACCACGCCTTCCAGGGATTGCCGACGACGAAGGACTCGACGTCGACGATCTTCATCGCCCTACTTCCCGACCCGGCGCATGACCACGGCCTGCATGACGAGAGCGAGGACGATCATGGCGCCCCAGATGACCTGGGTGTAGAAGCCGGTGAGACCGATGGAGACGATGCCGGGCTCGATGGAGCCGGTGATGAAGGAGCCCATGGTGGTGCCGAAGATGGTGCCCATGCCGCCGAAGACCGAGGTGCCGCCGATGAACACGGCCACGATGGTGGGAAGAAGCTGACCCTCGCCTACCGTGGGCCAGAAGTAGCTCACCTCCAGGCTGGCCACCACGCCGGCGAAGGCCGACAGCCCGCCGAGGAGGGTGAACACGGTGATCCGTACCCGATCGGCGTTGACGCCCATCATCTTGGCGCTCTCCACGTTGTCCCCCACCAGGTACACGTGAGCGCCCAGCCGGTGCCGGTTGAGCAGGAGCCAGAGCACGGCAGCGATGCCGAGGGCCCAGAGCATCTGGGCGGGGATGCGGCCGTCCGCCAAGCGCCCGACCAGCATCTTGCCCACCCAGCTTTGCGTCTCCTCCACGGTGCCCGTGCCTTCCCCGGCGGTGGCTACGAGGACGATTCCCCGCCAGAAGAAGAGCGTGCCGATGGTGGCCACGAGAGAGGGAATGCCGAGCTTGACCACCGTCAGGCCTGTCAGCAGGCCTACCGCCAACCCCGATCCCACCCCCGCCAGCAGGCCGAGGATGGGATCGCCCGGAGTGCTCACGAACACGAGCATCCCGACCGCCATCACCGAGGGGAAGGAGAGATCGATCTCGCGGGCGATGACGACCAGGGTGAGCCCCAGGGCCATGATGGCCGTGAAAGGCACGGTGGACATGAGCGAGGAGTAGATGCGGTCGTCGGAAAGCCACGTCTCCGGCGCCTTGACCGCGTAGATCACCCACAGGAGGAGCGCCATGGCCACCGTACCGATCTGGAGGCCGTACCGGCGCAGGGCGAGCGCGCGCGGGGCAGCCGCCAAGCGCCTCGCCCACCCCGCCCCCACCGACAGCTCGGTGGCGTCGCGCGCCATGTCAGGAGGCGGCCGCGAGCGAGCCCGTGTGCGCCACCCGCCGCATGCTGTCGACCAACCCTTCCAGCGTGATCTCCTCCTTCTTGAACTCGCCCGCCACGCGCCCGCGGTCGAGGATGACGATGCGGTCGGCGACGGGATGAACGTGGAAGATGTTGTGGTCGATGAAGATGCACGATCGCCCGGCCGCCTTGATCTCGCCCACGAAGTCGAGCACCTTCTGTGTCTCCGTCAGGGAGAGGTTCATGGTCGGCTCGTCGAGGATGATGAGCTCGGCCTGAAAGTGGAGGGCGCGGGCGATGGCGACGCCTTGGCGCTCGCCGCCGGACATGGTTCCCACCACCGTGTCGGGGCTGACGGCGGTGGAGGTGAAGCGCATATAGCCGCGCATGAGCTCCATCGTCTCCGCCTGCATCCCGTCCACGTCGAGGAAGCCGAGCTTGGTGGTGCGCTCGCGACCCATGAAGATGTTGCGCCACAGGGGCTGCTGGTCGGCGAGCGCCTTCTCCTGGTAGACGGCCTCGATGCCGAGCTCGCGCGCCCGGTGGACGCTCAGGTGGTCGAGCCTCTCTCCCTTCCAGAAGATGTCGCCGCGCGTGGGCCGGTGGTACCCGGTGATGATCTTGATGAGGGTCGACTTCCCCGCTCCGTTGTCGCCCAGGAGCCCCACGATCTCGTTCACGCCGACGTGGAAGTCGACGTTCTGGAGCGCGTGCACCTCGCCGAACGACTTCCAGATGCCGCGGAGCTCGAGCAGGTTACCCATGTGACGAAGACGTTAGCGGAGGGGCGGCGGCGACCGCCTGGGCCGCCGCCGCCCGCATGCCCTCCTAGCGGATCACCCGCTTCACGAGGGGCTCGATCTGAGCCACGTTGCTCTTGTCCACGAATCCCGAGCCGGTATCGATGTGGAGACCGGCGAACTTGTACAGCTTGGTCAGGCAGATCTGGACGATGGGGAGGTACCCCTGGAGCCAGGGCTGCTGGTCGAGGACAAGATCGGTCCACCCACCCTTGATGGCCGTGACCGTGGCCGGCGACAAGTCGTGACCGATGACGATGATGTCGTTCGGCCCCTTGCGGGCGGCCTTGAGGTAGGTCTCCGCGGTGGCCGTCAGGCCCCCGTGGTCGGTGACCACGACCTTGACGTCGGGGTGAGAGGAGACGTAAGCGCTAAACACCGGTACGCCCGCAGCCGGATCGGCGTTCGTCTGCTTGTTGATCTCGATGTAGTCGACCTTGAGCCCCGCCTTCTTGAAGGCGTCGATGGAGCCCTTGGTGCGCAGTCCCCGCGTGGGCTGAGAGAGCAGCCCCCAGACCATGGCTCGATCGCCCTTCTTGAGGCCGAAGCGCTTGATCGCCTCCTTGGCGAGGTTGAAGCCGGAGGCGTACAGGTCCTGGCCGACGTAACCGAACCCGGCCGCCTTGTAGCGCGCCTCCAAGGTGGGAAGCTGGGTGTTCTGGCTGGTGACGATGATCCCCGCCTTCTCAGCCTGGTCCACCCACGGCTTCAGCGCGGCGTCCCCGGGATGCCCCATGACGGCGATGCCGTCCGGCTTGGTGCCGATGGCGTCCTTGAACTGGGCCACCATCTTCTCCGGATCCCAGTTCGACCACACGTACCGGACGCTCGCCCCTAGGTCGGCGGCAGCCGCCTTGGCCCCGTTGAACACATTGACCGCAAAGACGCCGCCCGGCGGGCCGCCGGGGAAGAACACGATCTTGACCCCGGCGCACCGCTTCTTTGCCGCAGCGGTCGCCCCCGCCTGCTCGGTCGCGGGCTGCGACCCGAGCGCGGCTGTGGCGGCCACAGCGACGCCGGCGGCGAGGAGGGCCGCCATGCTGACGGCCACGAAGGTCTTCCGCTTGGACAGATGCATGCCATCCCCCTTTCCCGAGACAGTCCTCAAGCCTGTCTGATAAGGTCGCGCCTGTCAAGAGGGTGAGCTGCGCCTCATTCCCGCCAAAACATAGGAATAGCCGGAGGCTAGACCGTAAAAGTGATCAGATAGGTCGGATAGGAGTGTCACACGTTGCCAGATAGGAGGACCAGCGCGCACCCGCTGGGGCCGGTCGATCGATCCTCCGTCGCCGCCTCCGTCATCGAGCGGCTGGAGGCCCTGATCTTCGACCGCTTGGAGCCGGGTGAGGCTCTTCCCTCGGAGGGCAAGCTGGCACAGGCGCTGGGGGTGAGCCGGCTCACCGTCCGCGAGGCGACCAGGGCCCTGGAAGCCCGGGGGCTGCTCGAGATCCGCCAGGGACGGCGACCCGTAGTGGCGGCGCCCAGCGGGGCCCTGGTAGGCGACTTCTTCAAGATCGCCGTCCGCCGGGACCCGCGCGCCGTACTCGACCTCCTCGACGTGCGCATGGCCCTGGAGGTCCACATCGCCCTGCTCGCGGCTCGCCGGGCCACCGCCGCCGACCTGACCGACCTGGAGATGTTCGTCGCCGCCATGCGGGCAGCCGCCGACCAGCCGGAGGCCTTCCACGCTGCCGACGTGCGTTTCCACGAGAAGCTGGCCGCCGCCTCCGGCAACCGCCTGCTCCTGTTCCTGATCGAGGCGCTGTCGGAGCCCCTGCGGGAGAGCCGCCTGCGGAGCTTCGCCGGGCACCTGGCGCGGGGAGGCAGCGCGGAGGACGTGATCGACCAGCACGTGGCCATCCTGAGCGCGGTGCAGGAGCGGAGGCCGAAGGCGGCGGCGGCAGCCATGCGCTACCACCTCCAGCAGACCGAGCGTGACCTGCGGGCGCTTCTCCGGGGCGAGATGGGAGGCCGGGCTCGGGCGCATCCCCACCTCCCCTCAGCTGCGAGCCGGCGTCGATGAAGATCGTGGAGGTCGTGACCACGGTCGTGGGCACCCCCTGGCGGGAGCTCACCTTCGTGGAGCTGGTCACCGAGGACGGCCTGCGGGGGATCGGCGAGGTGCGCATGATCAACAAGACCGACACCGTGCTCGCCTGTATCTCCGAGCTCGGCGAGCGGCACGTGATCGGCCTTGACCCCTTCGATCGAGAGCTGCTGGGCTTCAGGATCCAGAGGGCTGAGTACGGACGGCCCGGAGAGGTGACCCAATCAGCTCTGGCCGCCTTCGACGTGGCCTGCTGGGATCTCGTGGGCCAAGCCTTGGGCGAGCCGGTGTGGAGGCTCCTCGGCGGTCGCTACCGGGAGCGGGTGCCGGCCTACGCCAACGGCTGGTACCGGACGGGCCGGGACCCCGACGCCTTCGCCGCCGCTGCCCGGCAGGTGGTGGAGCGAGGGTACCGGGCGCTCAAGCTCGACCCGTTCGGAGCAGCGGTCGTCGATCTGTCTCCCTCCGAGCGGCGGCGGGCCCTCGCCTTGGTGGCCGCGGTGCGCGAGGCGGTGGGGCCCGATGTCGACGTGATGATCGAGATGCACGGCCGTTTCGCGCCCGGAGCCGCAGCCGTCATGGCCGCCGAGCTGGAGCGCTTCGCTCCGGCCTGGCTGGAGGAGCCGGTCCCCTTCGACAGCCCTCAGGGACTGGCCCGGGTGCGGGCGGCTACCCGAGTCCCCATCGCCACCGGCGAGCGTATCCACCTCTTGGCCGACTTTCGCCCGCTCATCGAGGGAGGATCGGTGGACATCCTTCAGGCCGACCTCAGCCACTTCGGCGGCCTCACCGGCCTCAAGCGGCTGGCGGCCTGGGCCGAGGCCTACGAGTTGCCTCTCGCCCCCCACAACGTGTGCGGCCCGGTGGGGACGGCCGCTAACGTGCACTTTGCCGCGGCCACCCCCAACGTCCTCGTGGTCGAGCACTTCAACGACTTCGCCGACCCCTGGCTCAGCGAGATCGTCGACGAGGCCCCCTGGGTCGATCCCGCCGACGGCTGCTTCCGGCTCCCCGACAGGCCCGGTCTCGGCCTCCGGCTCGACCGGGAGGCCTGCGCCCGCCATCCGCGTACTCGCGGCCGACTGTTCCTGTTCAGCGAAGGGTGGGAGCGCCGAGGCGAGGAAGAAGGACCTCCCTCCCCGGCCGTCCCGTGAGCTCCTGCCGGTTGCTCGACGGCAAGGTCGCCCTGGTGACGGGGGCGGCGCTGGAGCGCGGTATCGGGCGCGGCATCGCCCTCGTCTTGGCCGAGCGCGGCGCCGACGTGGCGGTCAACGACGTCGGCCATGAGGCCGAGGCCGAGCAGCGCGTGCGTGAGATCGAGGAGCGCGGCCGCCGCTCCCTCTTCATCAAGGCCGACGTGGCCGACCCGGAGCAGGCCGAGCGGATGGTCGCCCAGGTGGTGGAGCGGCTCGGCCGTCTGGACATCTTCGTCAACAACGCCGGCGTCCAGACGTGGCAGGAGCTGACCGAGGTAACCGAGGAGGCCTGGCGGTGGATCACCGGCGTCAACCTGCACGGAGCCTTCTTCTGCTGCCGGGCCGCCGCTCGGCAGATGCGCCAACAGGGAAGCGGGGGCCGCATCGTGATCATCTCGTCGGTGCATGCGGTGATGCCTTTTCCGACCATGGGCGTCTACGGGGCCACCAAGCAGGCGGTGGGGCTCCTCACGGGGGTCATGGCCCGTGAGTGGGCCCGCTACGGGATCACCGTCAACCACGTCGGCCCGGGGTGGGTCGACACGGACATCAACCGCGACTCGCCGGGTCTGCGCACCGAGGCTGCCCGGCGGGCGACTCTGGCCTCGATCCCCCTCCACCACCGGCCGGCCGACCCGCGGGAGATCGGCGAGGCCGTCGCCTTCCTGGCCAGCGACGCCGCCTCCTACGTCACCGGCGCCTACCTGCGCGTGGACGGCGGACTCGTGATCGGAAAGTACTGATGGGGGCGCAGCTCGCAGCCCGCCACGTCCTCGTTCTCGACGAAGGGGAGGAGCTGGCCGCGGCCCTGGCCGGGCGGGGGGCGGCGGTGAGAGTAACGAGGGGCCCGTTTCGCTTCGACGAGGGCCCAGCCCGGGTGGTGGAGTCGGCGCGGAGCGACCTGGGCGGCTTGGATGCCATCGTCACCGTCTGTCCGGCCGTGTCCCTGCGTGCCCTGGACGACCTGGAGCCCGAGGAGTGGAAGGAGCGCTTTCGCGGCTTCGTCGAGGAGCCGTTCCTGCTCGTGCAAGCGTGGCTGCGCCACGTCCTCGGCCGCGGCGTTCCCGGACGGTGGGTGGCCGTCACCTCCGTCCTGGGAACCCAGCCCTTTCCCCTGGGCGGGGCGGTGGGAGCGGCGGCGGCGGCGTTGCATACGCTCGTGCGCATCGCCGCCGTCGAGTACGGGCCCTCCGGCGTTCGCGCCAACGCCGTCGCTGTGGGCTGGCGCGAGGGAGCGGTTCCGCCCGAGCTGGGGAGCGACGGTGCCGACATCGCCGTCGCCGACACGCCGGCCCGGCGCTTGGCCAGGGTCGACGATGTGACGGCGGCGGTGGCCTGGCTCTTGTCGCCCCAGGCCGAGTACGTCAACGGGGAGATCCTGCGCCTGGACGGGGGTTACTCGATCACGCGCTCCGGCCGGGCGGCGCCGTCGGCCTCGGCCGAGCGGCGGTTGCTGGAGGAGCGCTGGTGGGGGGCGACGGGGTGATCGAGGAGGTCGCTGCCGGCATCTTCCGCATCGAGTCGGCGCTGGGAGCCCGGTTCATGTGCCAGTACCTCCTCGTCGGGGACGAGGCGGCGCTGCTCGTAGATACCGGCCTGTCCACGACCCCAGCCGAGGTGATCGAGCCCGCTCTCGAGCGCCTGGGCGCGTCCCCCTCGCTCATCCTCGTCAGCCATGCCGACGTCGACCACTGCGGCGGCAACCGGGCCCTGCGCGCCCGCCATCCCCGCGCCCTCCTGGCCTGCCACGAGCTCGACCGGCGCTGGATCGAGCACAACCCGGCCATGGTGAGGGAGAACTACGGCTGGCACGAGCAGTACGGCCTCGGCATCCCTTCCGAGACCAGGGACTGGATCGAGCGCGAGCTGGGGGGAGACTGCCCCGTGGACCTCGGCCTTCGGGGGGGCGAGACCCTCCGTCTCGGCACCGGCCGCCGGGTGGAGGTGCTACACCTCCCCGGCCACACCCCTGGACACGTCGGCATCTGGGACGAGCACACCGGCGCCGTCATCGCCAGCGACGCCGTCCTCGAGTCCGGTATCTACGACCGGGCTGGAAACCGCCTCATCCCGCCGCGCATCTACGACCTCGCCGCCTATCGGCGGACGATTCGTGCTCTCCGTTCGCTCGACCCCGAGCTTCTCCTGACTGCCCACTACCCGGTGATGGGGCGCCCGGCGGCCCGCCGGTTCCTCGACCGGTCGCTCCGGTTCACCGAGGAGCTGGAAGGGGTCGTGCGCCGGGCTGTTGCCGCCGGGGTGACGGATCTCAAGGGTCTCACCGACCGGGCCGTGGCCGAGCTCGGGCCTTACCCCGAGCTTGCGGTGGAGCTCGCCGCCTCGGTGCGCGCCTGCCTGGCGCTCCTCTAGCTCTAGCCGGGGCGCCAGCCGAGCTCGCGGGAGACGGCCTCGGCGGCGGCGAGGAGGACGGGCAGGGCCCGACGGACGGCGGCTCGACCGAAGCGGGGGATGGGGCCCTGGAGGGCGATGATGGCCTCCAGCTCGCCTCCGCTTGCCAGGACCGGGGCGGCGACGGCGTTCAGGCCCGGCTCCCGCTCCTCGTAGGCCTCCGCCCAGCCCCGCCGGCGCACCTCCGTGAGCTCGCGCTCGAGCTCGTCCGGGTCGGTGATGGTGCGGTCGGTGTAGGCGGCGAGCGGCGGCGCGGGCCGGCGGTCGGTGTAGGCGAGCATAACCTTGCCGGCGGCGGTGGCATGCCCAATGGAGGGTCGTCCCAGGCGGGTGACGCCCTGCACGTAGCGGTCGGTGGGCACGAAGTCGACGGTAATGGCGTCGAGATCGCCGGGTACGGACAGGGTTGCCGTCTCTCCGATCTCGGCCACCAGCGCCTCCAGGTGAGGCCGAGCCACGTTGCGCACGTCCAGCCGGGCGAGGACAGCGTTGGCGAGCTGGACGAGGCGGATGCCCAGGCGGTACTGGCCCGTGTCCTCCACGTGCTCCACCAGCCCTCGGTCGAGGAGGGTGCCGAGCTGGCGGGAGACGGTGCTGGCGGACATGCCGGTGCGGCGGGCGAGCTCGTTCGTCCCTAGCGTTCCCCCGTCGGCGAGGACGTCGAGAATGACGAGGGAGCGGGCGGCGGCGGCCACGCGCCCGCGCGAGGGTTGACCGGTCCTGGGCACGTGGGTAGTATTGCGGAGCAAAGCATGCTATTGCAAATAGCGGAATAGTGTCCTTCCTCCTTCCTTGTCCCAACTGCGGCCCCCGCGACGTGGGCGAGTTCTCCTGCACGGGCGAGGTGACGGTGCGGCCCAGAGAGGCGCCCGACCTGCGCCAGTTGACCTCCTACCTCTACTTCCGCAGGAACGTCGCCGGCCCCCAGCGGGAGTGGTGGTACCACCGGCTGGGCTGCCGGGCCTGGTTCGTGGCCGAGCGGGACACCCGCACCAACGAGGTGTTGGGGGTGGAGGTACCGTGAGGCTGCCGGCCCGCGCCGGCGAGCGCATCGACCGGAACCGGGAGCTCCTCTTCTGGCTCGGCACCCAGGAGGTGCGGGCGTTCGAGGGAGACACCATCGCCTCCGCCCTGTACGCCGCCGGCCGGCGCGTCTTCTCGCGCAGCTTCAAGTACCACCGGCCCAGAGGCCTCTTCTGCTGCTCGGGCTGGTGCCCCAACTGCCTCATGCGCGTGGACGGAGTGCCCAACGTCCGCGCCTGTCTGGAGCCGGTCCGCGAGGGCATGCGGGTGGAGCCGCAGAACGTTATCGGCTCCCTCGACCTCGACCTCATGGGTGTGGTGGACAAGCTGCCCGCCGCCCTCCTTCCCGTCGGCTTCTACTACCGGACGATGATCCGGCCCCGCCGGGCCTGGCCCCTGTACGAGAAGCTCCTCCGCCACGCCGCCGGCCTGGGGCGGGTGGACGAGGACGCCCGCCGCAGCGGCCGCTTCGACGTCGAGCACCGCCGCTGCGACGTGGTGGTGGTGGGCGGGGGCGAGGCAGGCCTGGAGGCGGCCCGGCGCGAGGCCGCCCAAGGCCGGCGGGTGGTGGTGGTGGACGACGGCGTCGGCCTGGCCGGTGGCGACGAGCCCGGCATCGACGTCTTGGCGCCGGCCACCGCTATCGGCGTGTACGAGGGGGGCCTGGTGCCGGTGGCCGCCGGCACCATCCTCTACCGGATCCGGGCCGAGCGCATCATCGTCGCCGCCGGCGGCATCGAGCAGCCCCTCGTCTTCCCCGGCAACGACCTGGTGGGGGTCATGCTCCCCCGGGCGGTGCAGCGCCTGGTGGGCGAGTGGTCGATCAAGCCCGGCGAGCGGGCGGTGGTGATCACGGCCGACGACCGCGGCCTCCAGGCGGCCGAGACCCTGGCCGCGGCCGGAGTGGCCGTGGCGGAGGTGGTCGACCTGCGCCAGCGGCAGCCCCAGCGCATGGAGGCCCGCGGCCGCAGGGGGCGGCTGGCCTCGGTTGTCGTCGACGGCAGCCCCATCGCCTGCGATCTGGCGGTGGTGTCGGGCGGGCTCCAGCCCGCCTACTCGCTCCTCGCTCAGGCGGGGGCGCGGGTGGAGTACGAGCCCGAAGGAGGCGTGCTCGTCCCTCGCCACCTCCCCCGGGGAGTGGAGGCGGTGGGGTCGGTGACCGGCCAGGGCCCCCGACCGGCCGTCCCCCTACCTTCCTACGCCGGCTCGGGCAAGAGCTTCGTCTGCGTCTGCGAGGACGTAACCGTGAAGGACGTGGAGCGGGCCATCGCCGAGGGCTTCGACTCCCTGGAGCTGGGCAAGCGGTACACCACGGTGACCATGGGTCCGTGTCAGGGCCGCCTCTGCCAGCGAGCGGCGGTACGCCTGTACGCCGACCGGACCGGGTCCGATCCGGCCGCCATCGGTGCCACCACCGCTCGGCCGCCCTGGTCGCCGGTGCCCCTGGGCCTCCTCGCCGGCCGCGGCCACGAGCCGGCCAAGCGCACCTCCATCCACCACCGCCACAAGGAGCTGGGCGCCACCATGATGTGGACCGGCCCCTGGCGGCGGCCTCACTCCTACGGCGACCCCGAGGGGGAGGTGCGAGCCGTGCACGAGGCGGTGGGGGTGATCGACGTCTCCACCCTGGGCAAGCTCGTCGTGTCCGGCCCCGATGCGGCTGTCTTCCTGGAGCGCCTGTACCCCAACCGGTTCGCCGATCTCCGGGTGGGCCGGATCCGCTACGGCGTCCTCTCCACCGACGGCGGCCGGATCATGGACGACGGCACCATCGCTCGACTGGCCGACGACTGCTTCTACGTCACCACCACCACCACCGGCGCCGAGCACGTGCTCGAGTGGATGGGCTGGTGGAACGCCATCTGGAAGCTGGAGGCGACCATCGAGGATGTCACCGGGGCGCTGGCAGCCGTCAACGTGGCCGGCCCCCGTGCCCGCGAGCTCATGGGCCGCGTCAGCGACCTGGACGTGTCGGCCGAGGCCTTTGCCTACCTCGACGCCAAGCGCGGGCGGGTGGCCGACGTCCCCGCCCTCGTCCTGCGCATCGGCTTCGTGGGCGAGGTGGGCTACGAGATCCACTTCCCCAGCCCGTACGGGGAGCATGTCTGGGACGCGATCCTCGCCGCCGGCGGCGACCTCGGCCTGCGGCCCTTCGGCCTCGAGCCGCAGCGGGTGCTCCGGTTGGAGAAGATGCACATTCTCGTGGGTCAGGACACGGACTCGGAGTCGAACGTGCTGGAGGCGGGCATGCCCTGGATTGCCAAGCTGGACAAGGACGACTTCGTGGGCAAGTGGTCGCTGGAGCAGGTCCAGGCCCGGGGCTTCCGATCCCAGCTCGTGGGCTTCGAGATGGCCGACTCGGTGGTGCCGCCGGAGGGGGGCGCGGTGGTGGTGGCCGGCCGGCCCGCCGGGCGGGTGACGAGCGCCCGCTGGAGCGACGCCCTCGGCCGCTCCATCGGCATGGCCTGGGTGCCGGCGTCGCTGGCCGTCGAGGGGCAGGTGGTGGAGATCAAGGTGGGGGAGCGGCTGGAGCGGGCCACCGTGCGCCTGCGGCCCTTCTACGACCCCGCCGGGGAGCGGCTGAGGGCATGACCGAGCTCGAGTTCCTCGTCTGCGATCCTGCTCATCCCGCCTGGCGGTCGCCCCTGCGCCGGGCCCTGCGCGACGCTCCGGCAGGGGTGCGGGACGTCACCGCCCACGCCGACCCGGATCAGGTGCGGCCCCTCGGCCCCGCTGCTGGGGTGGCCGGTATCGAGCTCCAGGCGCCCTTTGTCCGCAGCGTGCTCGCCCGCCTCACCGACCTCGATCCCGACCGGCTGCCCGCCCTCGGGCCGGTGGCGCACGTGCGCGCCCTCGTCACCCGGGAGGCCGACGATCGCTACCGCATCTGGTTCCCTCAGGAGTACGCCGACTACCTGGCCGAGGTCGTCCTCGACGCCTGGGAGGGGGTGGCCCGGTGAGGGAGCTCTTCCGGGTGGAGCGGATGTGGCGGCCGCGGCCGGAGCTCAAGGATCGCTACGACGTGGTCATCATCGGCGGCGGCTCCCACGGCCTCGCCACCGCCTACTACCTGGCCAAGAACCACGGGGTGACCGACGTGGCCGTGCTCGAGAAGAGCTACATCGGCTCCGGGGCGGCCGGCCGCAACACCACCATCATCCGGGCCAACTACCGCACCCCCGAGGGGGCCGAGTTCTACCGGGAGAGCCTCAAGCTCTACGAGGGGCTGTCTATCGACCTCGGCTTCAACCTCCTCTTCTCCCAGCAGGGCCACCTCACCCTGGCCCACTCCGACCGGGCCATGATCACCATGGCCGAGCGGGCGGAGGTGAACCAGCTCCTCGGCATCGACAGCCGGGTCGTGTACCCGGACGAGATCGCCCGCCTCTGTCCCCAGCTCAACCTCTCCCCCGACGTCACCTGGCCCATCATGGGCGCTCTCTACCACCCCCCGGGCGGGATCATCCGCCACGACGCCGTGGTGTGGGGACTCGCCCGCGGCGCCGACCGGCGGGGCGTGGAGATCCACCCCTACACCGAGGTGACGGGCATCGAGCGGCAGGGCGGCCGGGTCACCGGGGTGCGCACCACCCGCGGCGAGGTGGCCTGCGACACCGTGGTGAGCTGCGCTGCCGGCTGGTCATCCCTCATCGGGGAGATGGCGGGGGTGCCGCTCCCCATCACCACCCACATCCTCCAGGCCTTCGTCACCGAGCCCATCAAGCCCTTCCTGGAGGTGATCATCGTGTCTGCCCAGATGCACGTGTACGTCTCCCAGACGGACCGGGGCGAGATCCTCATCGGGGCCGAGATCGAGCCCTACACCACCTACAAGACCCAGAGCACCTTCTCCTTCCTCGAGTACTCAGCCCGGCATGCGCTGGAGCTCTTCCCCCAGCTCGAGCGGGTCAAGGTGCTGCGCCAGTGGACGGGCCTGTGCGATCTCTCCCCCGACTACAGCCCCATCCTCGGCCGCACCGAGCTGGAGGGGTTCCTGGTCAGCTGCGGCTGGGGTACCTACGGGTTCAAGGCTGCCCCCATCGTCGGCACCACCCTGGCCGAGCTCATCGCCACCGGCCGCACCCCTGCCCTCATCGAGCCCTTCGCCCTGGAGCGTTTCTACCGGGACACCCTTGTCTCCGAGCTGGCGGCGGCGGCGGTGAGCCACTGATGCTGTCCAGCCTGGAGATCGCCCAGCAGGCCTGCCTCCGGCCCATCGCCGAGGTGGCGGCCGAGGCGGGCTTGGAGCCGGACGAGGTGGAGCTGTACGGTCGCTACAAGGCCAAGGTGTCTCTGTCGGTGCTTCAGCGCCTGCGCCATCGGCCCGACGGCAAGCTCGTCTGCGTCACCGCCATCACCCCCACCAAGGCGGGCGAGGGCAAGACCACCACCTCCGTCTCCCTGACCCAGGGCCTGGGAGTCATCGGTCGGCGCCCCGTCCTCTGTCTGCGGGAGGCGTCCTTGGGCCCCGTGTTCGGCATCAAGGGGGGCGCCGCCGGCGGCGGCTACGCCCAGGTGGTGCCCATGGAGGACTTGAACCTCCACTTCACCGGCGACATCCACGCCGTCGGCGCCGCCAACAACCTGCTGGCAGCCATGCTGGAGGCCCACCTGCTACACGGAAACCGGCTCGGGATCGACCCCCTGACGGTGAGCTGGCGGCGGTGCCTGGACATGAACGACCGGGCCCTACGCCAGATCGTGGTCGGCCTGGGCGGTCGGGCCAACGGCTACCCGCGCGAGACCGGCTTCGACATCACCGCCGCCTCCGAGGTGATGGCCATCGTGGCTGTGGCCCGCGACCTCTTCGATCTGCGCCGGCGGCTGGGCGCCATCACCGTCGCCCACACCTACGAGGGAGAGCCCGTCACCGCCGAGCAGCTCCAGGCGGCGGGCGCCATGACCGTGCTGCTCAAGGACGCCATCAAGCCCAACCTGGTGCAGACCTTGGAGGGCCAGCCCGCCCTCGTCCACTGCGGGCCCTTCGCCAACATCGCCCATGGCAACAACTCCCTGGTGGCCGACCTGGTGGCTCTCAAGCTGGGCGACATCGTCGTCACCGAGAGCGGCTTCGGGTCGGACATGGGCATGGAGAAGTTCCTCAACATCGTCTGTCGGGTGGGAGGCCTGCGGCCGAGCGCGGTGGTGGTGGTGGCCACGGTACGGGCCCTCAAGCACCACGCCGGCGACCCCGACGGCGGCCTCCAGGCCTTGGAGCGGGGGGCAGAGAACCTGGCCCGTCACCTGGCCAATATCGCCGGCTTCGGCCTGCCGGCGGTGGTGGCCGTGAACCGGTTCCCGGGCGACTCGGACGCCGAGCTGGATGCCCTGCGCCGCATCGCTCTGGAGCAGGGGGCCCACGCGGCCGAGATCAATGAGGGCTTCGAGAGGGGCGGCCCGGGAGCGGCGGCCCTGGCCGAGGCGGTGGTGGACGCCACCGAGCGGGAGAGCGACTTTCGCCACACCTACCCCCTGGAGGCGTCCATTCCCGACAAGATCGAGGCGGTGGCGCGCCGGGTGTACGGGGCCGACGGCATCGTCCTCCTTCCCGCCGCCGAGCAGGCTGTCGCCCGCTTCGACGGCGCCGGCCTCAGCCGCCTGCCCATCTGCATGGCCAAGACTCACCTCTCCCTTACCGATGACCCCGACCGCCTGGGCGCGCCCACCGGCTTCGCCATCACCGTGCGGGACATCCGGGCCTACACCGGCGCCGGCTGGCTGGTGCCGCTGTGCGGCGCCATGCAGACCATGCCCGGCCTAAGCGCTACTCCCGCCGCCGTCAACGTGGACATCGACGACAGCGGCCGCACCGTTGGCCTCTTCTGACAAGGCTGGGAAGGAGCTGGCGGCCGGCCCGGCGGCGGCCACCGTGGTCGCCTTGGCCGCCGATCTGGCCGCCCTCACGGCTCGGGTGGCCGGCGCCCACCCCCTCGTCGACCGAGCGAGGGAGCTTCGCAGCCGGGCCGAGGCGCTGGCCGCCGCCGATGAGGCTGCCTACGCCGATCTCCTCGCCGGCGGCGGCAACGAGGCCCGCCAGCGAGCCGTCGAGCTGCCGGCCCAGATGGCCGAGCTGGCGGCGGAGGCAGCCGAGCTGGCTGCCCAGGCGGCCGAGCTCGCCACCGGGCCGGTGCGCTACGACGCTGCCGCGGGGGCCCTACTTGCCGAGGGCGCTGCCCGGGCCGCCCAGCTCCTCGTGAAGGCCAACCTGGGCGGCGGCGACGGGCGGCTGGAACGGGCCCGCGCCGCGCGGGCCCGGGCAGGTCGGGCGGCCGAGCGGCTAGCCGAGCCGTAGGCGGCGGCGGCCGGCGCCCGTCGGGGGCTGTCAGTGGACGATGAGGACGTCGCAGTGGGCCCGGCGCTGGACGTGCTCGCTGACGCTGTGACCGAGCTGGCGCTCGATGAGGCTGGGCTCGCGGGTACCGACGACGATGAGGTCGGCTCCCTTCTGCTCGGCCACCGTGCAGATCACCTCGGCCGGGTCGCCGGCCCCCTCCACCACCTCCGCCTCGATGCTCCGCTCGGCCAGCCTGTCGGCGATGCCGCTCGGCTCCAGCTTCGCCACCCCGTCCGAGGCGATGACCACCGGCACGGCGCTCGTCACCACCAGCCTCGCTCGGTACAGCCGGGCCAGCTCGACTGCCCGCCGGAGGGCTCGCTCCGACGGCTCCGACTCGTTGTACCCGACCACGATGGTGTTCACGGAACCCTCCTTCTCCCTCTCCTTCGCCGCTGGTGCTCCAGGTCTGCTCGGCTGCCGGGTCTTGCCCCCGCCCTCTCGCCTCCTACCCGGTGGCGCTGACCTCGCTTCCGTCCCAGCGCCCGAGCCCGAGCGACTCGGTGAGCTGCTCCTTCCAGTCGGGATGGCGCTGCATGCAGGTGGGGCAGGCGCGCAGGGTCGTGCCGCGCAGGGCGGGATGCTCGAGCCCCACATCCGGGGGGAGCTCCAGCCGGCCCCAGGCGTTTCCCGAGATCAGCCCGTCCGCCTGCTGGCGGTCACAGAGCGCGCACCGCAGATAGAGCCGCGACACCGTCTCCGATCAGTTCCGGGGTCCGATGAGTCCGATCAGTTCCAGGGACCGATGAACTTGCCCTCGACGCCGGTCACGAGCAGCAGGACGACCACGAGGATACAGACGCCGCAGATGAGGAGCATGACCGGCACCAGCCAGCGAGGATGAGTCTGCTGGGGGGGGAACTCGATCTGGCGACCTAGAGGCATGACGTCTCCTCCGTGCTCCCGTTAGCTTGCCGGCGTCTGGCCGGGGCCCTCGCCCGGCAGCGGCATGCCCATCTCCCGTAACCGCCGGGCTTGCTCGGTCACCTTCTTGTGCTCCAGCCAGACGAAGCCGAGGAAGGCGCAGACCATGAGCAGCATGCCGAGGGCGGTGAGAGTGAAGGTCCCCACCGACTCGGCCGGCCCGAAGGTCCAGAAGTCGGTGATCTTGTCGCTCCAAGCCTCGTAGCCGCGGAAGGCGTCGAACATGTCAGGTCACCTCTCCTCGTCGTTACCTTACACGCGCTCCTGCCGTGCCGCCGGCCGCCCTCCGTTGAGCTGGGAGTAGGCGTCCAGGAGCACGCGCGCCGACTCCACCTCCTCGCCGGTGGGGAGGACGACCACCTCGGGCACGCGCTCGAACTCGGGGAAGAAGTCCTGCTGGAACTCGGCCATATCCAGGCCCTCCAGCTCCACCTCCGGCGGCACCCGCAGCAGGTCGAGCTTCTTCAGGATCCAGCTGAAGACGAAGCCGGGTAGGAAGCCGAGGGGCAGGAAGGCCATGAGCCCCATGAGCTGGCCGCCGAAGGAGCTCTCGATGTTGTTGATACCGGTAGGGAAGCCGCCGGCGAAGACGCCCACGAGCAGGATGCCGTAGAAGCCGCACACCCCGTGCACCGCTACCGCCCCCACGGCGTCGTCTACCCGCAGCTTCTTCTCGATGTAGTTCCCCGACCAGACGGCCACCATGCCCCCCGACGTGGACAGGAGGTAGGCCAGGGAGGGGTGGTAGACGTCGGCCCCGGCCGACACGGAGATCACCCCGGCCAGCCCTCCCGACAGGGTCCAGAAGGGATCCCCCTTGCTGGCGAACCAGCCGCCGGTGAAGCCGCCGGCGAAGCCGATGGTGATGACCATGGCGATGGTTCCCAGAGTGGTCGGCGACAGGTAGATGTTGAGCCAACCGGGGAAGACGGTGGACTGGATGACCAGGCAGGCGGCGTAGAAGCCGTAGAAGCCGGTGAAGATGAGCATGAGCCCCATCAGGGTGAGGTGGATGTTGTGGCCGCGGAAGCTGCGGGCTCTGCCCTGCTGGTCGTACTTGGCGATGCGGGGGCCCAGGTTGAGGAGGACTCCGAAGGCGAAGGCTCCGGCGACGCCGTGCACCACCGCCGAGGCGATGGAGTCGTGGAACCCGTACCGGGTGGTCAGCCAGCCGCCGGCGCTCCAGCCCCAGGCGGCGTCCATGATCCACACCGCCGAGCCGAGAATGGCGGTGAGGATGAGGTACGCCGACAGCCGGATGCGCTCGATGACCGCCCCCGACATGATGGAGCCGGTGGTCCAGGAGAAGAGGAGGAAGGCGAGGAAGAAGACGAGGCTGATGTGGTCGGTCAGATTGGGGCCGAGGCCGGAGCTCCACGGGGCCGTCAGCCCGCAGAAGCCGGGCACGGCGTCGGGGCTGGCATGGCCGCTCTTGGGCCAGCCTTCCTCGAAGCAGCCGTAGATGTACCAGCCGAAGTAGTAGAAGGTGGGCGTGACCACGGCGATGGTGAGGATGTTCTTCATCGCCGTGGACATGATGTTCTTGCGCCGGGAGGCGCCTGCCTCGTAGGCCATGAAGCCGACGTGGATCAGCCACATGACCACGACCGTCCAGTAGTAGAAGGTCTCGGCTAGGACCTTGGAGTCAAGGTCGAGCGCGTTCTTCAGCTCGTCGGTCTGAGCGAGAAGGGGCGTGAACCAGTGCATGCAGAACCCTCCCGGCTACGAGGTGGCGGAACGACGCGCGGCGAGCTTACGAGATCGGGCCCATGTGCTCATAGGTGCGAGGCGGCCACCCTTTGTCGCCTGCCAGTGTCGCTTTCCTACACAGGCGAGGCGCACTGGGCGGCGGTGAAGGCGAGCCGCGGGTTCCGCTCTACCCGGTCCACGCCCCCGGTCTCGGCGTCGATGACGACCAGGCTCACCCGCCCGAACCGCCCCTGGGCGTCCAGCGTCCACAGGGAGACGGCCCACTTGGCTCGGGCCTTGACTCCCTCCCGGAACACTCGTGCCTGGTAGCACTGGGGATGGAAGTCGACCTGGCGCAGGGCGATGCGGAGGGCCTCCTGCTTGCTCACCTCCACGCCCGAGGAGCCGCAGCTCCGGGACACGAGCAGGGCGGCCGCCAGCACGAGGACGAGGAGGGCCAGCTTCCCCAGCGGGCGGTCCCTAAGCCCGCGCGCGCTTGGCCTGCCGGCGCCGGTGGTAGAAGGCATAGGCCCGAAGTATGAGGTAGCCGGCGAAGTGGGTGAGGAACACGAGCAGGAGCCACCAGATCCACCACAGGTAGTGGGGTCGGAGCTCCCGTAGCTCGACCACGGTCAGGTACAGGGCGAGGATGAGGGCGACGAGGAGGGGGATGGGGATCTCGTTCAGGAGGAGGAAGAAGATCACGGAGACCATCGTCGGCGACGAAGCCGGCTGGCGCAAGGGGTAGGAGGTCAGAATCCCTGCCGGTGGTCTCCCAGGACGTCATCGGCACGTTGGCCGTCATGCTGGGGACGGGCCTTGCCTGCCAGGCCTTGGCCGGCATCCTGCCCGTCCCCCGCATGCTGGTGCTGCTCGTAGCGGGCACGCTGTTGGGCCCGTCGGTGGCGGGGGTGCTGGACGTCCCCCTCGGCTCGACCGGGGCCCAGCTCCTCCTCACCCTGGGCGTCTCCTTCATCCTCTTCCACGGCGGTCTCCACCTATCGGCCCGGGTGCTCCAGCCGGTGGCGGTGGGCATCGGTCTTCTCGCCGTGCCCGGCGTCGTCCTCACCGCCGCCATCACCGGAGTCGTGGCCGGCGCCGCCTTCCATCTCCCTCTGGCCAGCGGCTTTCTCGTGGGGGCGGTGCTGGCCCCTACCGATCCCGCCATCCTCATTCCCCTCTTCGAGCGCATGGGCGTGCGCCGCAAGGTCAGCCAGGCCGTCATCGCCGAGTCGGCCATCAACGATCCCACCGGGGCGGTGCTGGCCCTGACCCTGGTCGGGGTCGTTCTCAGCCGTCGCGTCTCCCTGGCCGGGCCTGCGGAGGAGTTCGTGGTCGACTTGGCCGTGTCGACGGCTCTCGGCATCACCTTCGGGGTGGTCTTGGCGGCCGCCGTGTCCAGCCGCCGGGCCGGCATCTGGCGGGAGTCAGCGGCCATCGCCGTCATGGCCGTGGTGAGCGGAGGCTACTTCTCCATCGGCGAGGCAGGAGGGAGCGGGTACCTGGGCGCCTTCCTAGCCGGCTTCATCGTCGGCAACATGGACCGGCTGGGCTTGGCCATGCACGGCCACCACGAGCGCGAGCTGCGGACGCTGGTGGCGGTCGTGGCCGACGTCATGGTCATGTTCGTGTTCATTACCCTTGGCGCCAACCTGCCCTGGGGGGACATGGCGGCCGACCTGGCTCCCGCGCTGGCCGTGGTGGCCGCCCTCGTGTTCGTCGCTCGCCCCCTGGCTGTGCTTGCCTGTCTCCTTCCCGACCGGCGGGGTCGCTGGACCCGCCAAGAGCTTCTGTTCCTGGCCTGGACGCGGGAGACCGGGGTGGTGCCCGCTGCTCTGGCCGGCATCGTCGTCGCCGAGGGTGTGCCTCGGGGCGAGGTGGTGGTGACCACGGTGGCCGTCGCCGCCGTTCTCACCCTCGGCCTCCAGTCCACCAGCAAGCGCTGGCTGGCCCGTCGCCTGGGCCTCATTCCGCCGCCTGCTCGTGGCCGCGACGCCGCCGGAGAGCCGACGGCGGCCGGTCTCCCCGGGGCCTGACCGGGCGTGGCCGGCTTCCTGTTGGGGGCGGCCGGCATGCTGGCCGTCATGTACTCCACCCAGGCCATCCTGCCGGAGCTCGGGCGCCGATTCAGCGCCTCTCCCTCCGCCTCCGGCCTCACTGTGTCGGTGGTGGTCGTGGGCGTGGCGGTGGGCGCCTGGGTGTGGGGTCCCGTCTCCGACCGCTACGGCCGCGGGCCGCCGCTGGTCGCCGCCAGCGCCCTGCTCGTCCCTCCCACGGTGGGGGTGGCTCTTGCCCCCTCCTTCGAGGCTCTCCTCGCCTTCCGGGCCCTGCAAGGGCTGGTCATGCCGGGACTGCTGGCGGTCGGCCTCCCCTACGTGGCCGAGGCGCTCGTGCCCCGGCACGGCCAGCGGGCCATGGGCTACTACGTGGCCGCCCTCGTCGGCGGCGGCCTCGTCGGTCGGGTGGGCGTGGCTTTCCTGGCGGAGGCGATCGGCTGGCGTCCGGCCCTTGGCCTCCTCGCCCTTCTCCCGGCCGCCGGGGCGGTCGTCATGCGCCGCTCCCTCCTCGACCTGCCCCTCCCTGAGCGCAGCCGGCACCGCTGGCGGCGGGTGGGAGTCCAGCTCGTCAACGGGCGCCTCCTCCGCGCCGCCGTATGCGGGAGCGCCTTCGTCTTCACCTTCGTGGGCGTCTTCTCCTATGTCACCTTCCGGCTAGAGGGCCCACCCTTTGACTATGGCACCGCCACTACCGGCCTCGTCTTCCTCCTCTGGCTGCTCGGCGGCCTCGTCCCCCCGGCCGGGCGGCTGGCCGAGCGGGTGGGCTGGCGGCGACTGGCCCTGGCCGCGCTGGCGCTGGCGGCAGGGGGCGTGGCCGTCAGCCTTCCCGACTCGACTCCGGCCGTGGGTCTCGGCCTGGCCTGCGTGGCGCTGGCCAACTTCGCTGGCGTCACCGCCGTCCAGCTGGGGGTGGCGGAGGCAAGCCGAGTGGATCGGGGCGTGGCCAGCGCCGTCTACTTCAGCATCTACTACACGGCCAGCGCCCTGGGGGGCTACATTCCCGGGCTCGCCTGGGAAGCGTGGGGCTGGCCAGGCGTGGCTGCTCTCGTCCTCGGCGTCCTCACCCTAGCGGTGCCAGGCACCGTGACAGGAAAGCGCCAACTTCCGCGCCGGCGCCGTCACGGTGCCTGGCACCGCTAGCTCCAGGGGTAGGGGGAGTGGGACACCGGGTGCAGATCGCCGGTGGCGAAGCGCTCGAACCGGAAGGGGTAGAGGAGGGAGGAGTGCTCGCCCAGGAGTACCTTGGCCACCTCGCGCCCCACGGCGATCATCTTGTAGCCGTGGTTGGAGTCGAAGATGCCGTACACGTTGGGCCGGACGTAGTCGAACACGGGGAAGTTGTCGGCGGTGAAGGCGCCCACGCCGCCTGAGCGGGCGTTCTTGTACACCGCCCGGCAGCCCTCGAACCTGTGCATGGCGTGGGAGAGCGCCGCGCACCACATGTCCGGGAACCCCGGGTCGACGTTGGTGGTCTGGGGGTAGGGATCGAGCTCCACGTCGCCCTCGCACACGATCGGCGACGCTCCTCCCTGCACCCCGTGGCGGTCGCGCTTGAAGTAGATGCCCCACAGCTCGTCGGTGACAAGCTTGCCCTCGTCCGTGTACAGAGGAGCGTCGGAGTCGAGATGGATGACCGGGGGAGGGCCGCCGTCGGCGGTGGCGAGCAGGGCCGGGTCGACGGTGATCTCGCCCTCTTGGAGGTTCCAGAAGGTCCACATGGGCCGGTCGGGAAGCACCTCGCCCGAGGGAGTGTGGACGTCGATGGTGAGGGGCAGCTCGAGCATCGTCCATAGGCGCTTGGCCCAGGGGCCGGGAGCGACCACCACCTGCTCTCCCACCTCGATGCGGCCCCGGTTGGTGACGACTGCCTGCACCGAGTCGTCGTCGGCCGGCTCGAACCCCCGGACCTCGACGCCGGACAGGATGGTCACGCCCTCCTCCTCGCACTTGCCCACGAGGCCCATGACCGACGCCATGTTGAAGGCGAACCCCCCTTGGTGCTCGTGCAGGCAGACGGTGACCCCCTTCGCCCGCCAGTCGGGGAAGAGGGCCTTCATGTGCCGATCGACCTCCCTCTCGCCCACGATGAGCTCCGAGCGATAGCCGATGCGCTGCTGGCGCTCGTACGTGGCCACGAGGTCGGGCTCTTGGACGGCTGCCCCGAGAGCGATGTAGCCCACGGGATGGTAGTGGAGGGCATCGGCGTTCTCCTCCCACACCTCCACGCAAGCCTGCATGAGCTCGCTCATGGCCGGCTGGTAGTAGTTGTTGCGCACCACGCCGCAGGCGATGCCGGAGGCGCCTGAGCCCGGAGACGACTTGTCCAGGACGAGCACGTCCCCACCGGAGCCGAGACCGCGCTTGCGTAGGAGCCGGGCCAGGTGCCAAGCGGTGGAGAGGCCGTGCACGCCGGCGCCGACGACGAGATAGGGAACGGAGGTAGGCAGGCCCATGGTATTGCCTCCTGGGCAATAGTGTGTCAAACTTACCAGAAGCGTAGCGCCGTGGCTCGTACAGGTCAACCCGCCACCCGTCGCGTGGCCGCCGTGGAGCGGGCGGCTCGGCTGCTCGAGTGTCTGGCCGAGGCGGGAGGAGAGCTGGGCGTCAACGAGATCGCCCGCCGCATCGGCGTCAGCGCCAGTACCGTTTCCCGCCTCCTCGCCACCTTGGCCGCCGCCGGCCTCGTCGCCTTCGACGGCGCCGGCGGTCGCTACCGGCTGGGGCTTCGTCTCGTCCAGCTGGGGAACGCTGCCCTGGCCGGGCTCGACCTCCGACAGACCGCCCGACCTCATCTGGAGGCCCTGGTGGCGGAGACCGGGGAGACGGCTACCCTGTCCATCCCCGCCGACCCTGACCCCATCACCGCCGACTTCGTCCAGAGCCCGAGCTCGGTGCAGAGCGTGGCCCGGCTGGGCAGGCCGAGCGTGTCTCACGCCACGGCCGTCGGCAAGGTGGCGCTGGCGTTCGGCTCGCGGCCTCTCCCCTCACCCCCGCTGCGGGCCTTCACGGCCCGCACGCTGACCGACCCTGCCCTGCTCGCGGCCGAGGTGGCCCGGGTCCGAGAAGAGGGGTGGGCGCGGGCAGCGGGCGAGCGAGAGGAGGACCTCAACGCCGTCGCCGCCCCCGTGCTCGGCCCGCAGGGGGAGCTCCAGGCCATCCTCGGCCTCCAGGGGCCTGCCTCCCGCTTCCATCTGGACGCGATGCAGGCAGCAGCCCCGCTCCTGATGGAGCGGGCCAGAGAATTGTCGACAGCCCTGGGCTGGCGGGAATGGCCGGCCCGGGGACGGCGCGTCAGTGGACGATGAGAACGTCGCAGCGGGCCCGCCGCTGCACCTTCTCGCTCACCGACTGCCCCAGCAGGCGCTCGAGCAGGCTCGGCTCGCGCGTCCCCACCACGATCATGTCGGCCCCGGTCGCCTCCGCCACCTCGACGATGGTGTCGGCCGGCTCGCCCAGGGCAGGTTGGAAGACGGCGGTCACGGCCCGGCCGGACAGGCGGTCGTGGGCGCGGCGCAGCTCCTGCTCGTGGTTCTCGGGAGTGTCGGTGGGGTCGATGGGCCCGTACGTTCCCCGCACCGCCGGTACCGCCACCGGAGCGACGCTGGTGACGACCAGCTTGGCTCCAAACGCCTCCGCCAGCTGAGCGGCCCGGTCGAGGGCCCGGTCGGCCGCCTCGGTGGCGTCGTAGCCCACCACGATGGTCTTCATTGCCAGGCACCTCCTTCGCTCTTTAGTCACAAGTCTCGCCCAGCCGGAGGCGCCGCGCAACCGTGAAAACCCGAATCCAAGCCGGGTTTCTACGGAGATCAAGATGGGGGTTGCAACCCTTCGCCCCAGGGGTGCATGCTAGCCGGGCCGCACCAGCGAGCCAGAGGAGGGAAGCGATGGCGGAGATCGTCAGGACCGCGTTCGATCGGGCCCAACGGGAGCTCGGCGGCGAGCTCGTCGAGTGGGAGGGCTGGTACTGGCCGAACCACTTTGGCGACCCGGTGGCCGAGCACCACGCCGTCCGCACGGACGTGGGGGTGTGGGACGAGTCTCCCCTCCGCAAGTGGGAGTTCCGTGGCCCCGACGCCCTGGCTGCCGCCGACCGCATCTTCACCAACGACATGCTCGGGCTCGAGGTGGGCCAGGTGCGCTACGCGCCCTTCTGCGACGAGCAGGGGAAGATGGTGGGCGACGGCACCGTCTTCAAGCTGGCCGAGGATCGAGCCTGGGTGATCACCGCCCTCGATTCCGACCTCGACCACTTTCGGCAGGTGGCGGGGGACATGGACGTGGTCATGGAGCCCATCACCGAGGCCCTGCCCCACGTCCAGCTTCAGGGCCCCCGCTCCCGCGACCTCCTCGCCGGCCTCACCGACGCCGACGTGCGCAGCCTCGCCTATTTCCGCTTCTGGCCCGAGCAGGTGCGCGTAGCGGGTGTCCCCTGCTGGGTATCCCGCACCGGCTACTCGGGTGAGCTCGGGTACGAGATCTTCTGCGCCCCCGACCACGCCGAGGAGCTGTGGGCGGCCCTGGTCGGGGCCGGCGCCAAGCCCTACGGCCTGGCGGCGGTGGAGACGCTGCGCATCGAGTCGGGGCTGATCTTCATCGGCTACGACTACTTCCAGCACCAGACCGATCCCTTCGACATGAGCCTGGACAAGGTGATCCGCCTGGATGCCGGCGATTTTTGCGGCAAGGGGGCGTTGGTGGAGACGGCGAAAGCTCCCCCGCGGCGGATGGTGACCCTCGTCGTGGAGGGGAGCGAGGTCCCCGAGTACGGGGCGGCGGTGACGAAGGAGGGGGAGCCCGCCGGTACCCTCACCAGCCCCTGCCTCAGCCCCACCCTCAACCAGGTCATCGGCTTGGCCGTACTGGAGACCCGGTTCGCGACCAGAGGCGAGAGGGTGGAAGTGGCCTTGGGCGGGGGAAGAGCGGCGGCAACCGTGGAGAGCTTGCCCATCTACGACCCGGACAAGCGGCGTCCCCGCAGCTAGCCTCAGCCGGGAAGCCAAAGGAGGAAGGGCAGGCGAGCGCGCATGCGCTTGGCCGCCCGCTTGTACCTCAGCCGGCCCAGCCGGGAGCGGTCGGGGCCGAACACGAACAACCCCGGGCGGCGCTCGGCGGCGAGCTGGAGGAGGGCGTCGAGGGGGCGGGGACTTCGCACCCGCACCCGCTCCACGGCCACTCCCAGCGACCAGGCCAGGAGAGCGGGAGCGAGGAGATCCTGCTCCAGCTCGGGGTCGTCGATCTGGTCGTAGCCCATGCGCACCGACATGGGCAGGGGCGGCAGCTCCACAGCGTTGACGATGACCAGAGCCTCGCCCGCCTCCACGCAGGCATCGACGGCGAAGGCCGACGCCTCCGGGTCGAAGGGCACCCCCAGGGTGGCGAGGAGCACGGGTCTGGCTTCGGTGCGAGCCGGCGGGGATAGGGCAGGCGCCCTTACTCGGGGCGTAGCCGCCATGTAGGGAGGCCGCGGGCCTGCCGGCGCATCCGCCGGCGCCACCAGGGCATGAAGAGGAGGAACCAGCCGGCCAGCACCACCGGCAGGAGGAGGAAGATGGACTGGCCGACGAAGGCGCCCAGGAGGCCGAAGCAGAGGGCGACGGCGGCGGCGACGCCGATGGCCACGAGCCGGAACCGGCGCATGCGGCGCACGATCCCCTGGTACTCCTCGGCTGGGATCTGGGCCGTGTTCCACCGGCGGCCGCAGCCCTCGCACTGCCATGTCTGCCCGTAGGGAACGTGGCGCGCCCGGCCGCATTCGCAGGACACGGTGATGGGCGGCCCGGCCATGTCCCGATTGTACGGCTCGACCATTGAATCCCGCCGCAGCGGGTGGTACGGTCGCGGCACTCGAATCGGCGGTGGGTACGACGCATCGAACGGTGCGTCGGGAAAGGAGGTGTCTGTGGCTGAGGCGGTCATCGAGGAGCGCCAGCTCCTCAAGGCCCTGCGCTGGTACGACGGGTTCGTGGTCGCTCTGGCCAACCCGGGCTTCCTCATCGGCTCCCTCGGCTACTCCATCGGGGCGCTAGGCGGCTGGGGGGCGATGTTCCTGTGGGGCGTGTCCATGGTGTTGGGCGTGCTCCAGAACTGGGTGTACGCCGAGTCCGCCTCCATGTTTCCGGAGAAGCCGGGCGGGATCTCCCTGTACGCCCACGAGGGCTGGCGCAAGTACTTCACCTTCATCGGTCCCGTGGCCACCTTCGGCTACTGGTTCGCCTGGTCGAGCGTGCTGGCCCTGTTCGGCATCGTCATCGGCGGCCTCATGCGGGCCGAGTGGTTCCCGAGCCAGGACTGGACGCTCGACTACGGAACCTCCACCCTCCCCACCCTGTACATCGACCACTTCATCGCCGCCGGGCTCATCGTCGCCGTGTGGCTGTTCAACATCTTCGGCATCCGGCCGGCCGTGTGGGTGGCCTATCTGACCGGGGCCATGCTCATGGTGCCCCTGTTCGTCTTCATCGTCGTCGGCTACGCCACCGGCGACTGGGCCGGCTCGCGCATGGAGTTCGGGGTCGACTCGTGGGAGGAGGCGACGGCCTGGCTGTACATCATGGGTTGGTCGGCGTACGGGGTAGAGACCTGCGCCGCCTTCGCCCCCGAGTACAAGGATACGGTCCGGGACACCACCCTGGCGCTCCGCTCGGCGGCTCTCTTCTCCTTGGTCGTCTACATCTTCCTGCCCATGGGCATCTCCGGCGTCACCGGCACCGAGGCGGCGGCCGACAACCCGATCGGGTTCTACATCAGCGGCTTCGACAAGATCCTGGGCGGCGGCTCCGACGTGATGGTGGTGTTCCTCATCGCCAGCCTGCTCCTGTCCATGAACACGGCCACCGCCGACGGGTCGCGGGCCCTATACGGGATCGCCAGGGATGACATGACCATCAAGCAGCTCTACCACCTGAACCGCTTCCACGTGCCCGGCCGGGCCATGACCCTGGACATGATCATCAACCTGCTACTCGTCTTCTTTGTCGGCAACGTCCTTGCCATCCTGGTGGCGGGGAACCTGGGCTACATGTCGGCCCACTTCTTCGCCCTCACCGCCTTCCTCCTTCTGCGCAAGGACCGGCCCCAGTGGCCGAGGCCGATCAAGATGGCGCCCGCCTGGGTGCCCATGGTGGCGCTGCTCGCGGCCATCAACGCCTTCTTCATCGTCTACGGGGCCTCCCATCCCGAGCAGACAGGCTACGGCGGCACCAAGGAGACCTGGATCGGGGTCGGCATCCTCGTCTTCTCCGCGTTCCTGTTCGCCTTCCGGCGCGTCGTCCAGGACCGGGAGATGGTGCACTTCCGGGAGGAGACGCCGACCCTTCCGGAGCCGGCTCCGGCCTCGGCTCCGCCTGGCAGCTGACCATGGGGGGAGGGGCGAGGGGTCGTCCCTCCCCCTCCCCTTAGCGGTTGCAAAGGAGCTGCCGGCAGCCCAAAATCGGTTCCGTTCCCGTTCGGAAGGAGGCTTGTCGCCATGGCCCGCGATCCCAAGTACGACATCCTCTTCGAGCCCATCCAGATCGGCCCGAAGACGATGAAGAACCGCTTCTACCAGATCCCCCACTGCAACGGCTTCGGCTCCGAGAAGCCCTTCAGCCAGGCCTTCTTCCGGGCTCTCAAGGCGGAGGGGGGCTACGGGGCCGTGTCCACCGAGTACTGCTCCATCTCGCCCGAGTCGGACGACGTCCACCGAGTGTCGGCCCGCATCTGGGACGACGACGACGTCCGCAACCTGTCGCTCATGTGCGACCTCCTGCACGAGCACGGGGCGCTGGCCGCCTGCGAGCTCTGGTACGGCGGGCCCCATGCCCCCTGCATGGAGTCGCGCTGCGTCCCCCGCGCCCCCTCCCAGATCCCCAGCGACTTCGAGCACCTCACCTACCCCATCGAGATGGACAAGGACGACATCCGCTACGTCCAGAGCCTGTACGTGGAGGCGGCCAAGAGGGCCCGCTCGGCCGGCTTCGACATCGTCTACGTGTACGGGTCGCACTCGTACCTGCCCCAGCAGTTCCTCACCCCCTACTACAACAAGCGCACCGACGAGTACGGCGGCTCCTTCGAGAACCGGGCCCGCTTCTGGCGGGAGACCATCGAGATGGTGAAGGAGGCGGTGGGCGACGACTGCGCCATCGCCGTGCGCATGTCCACCGACATGTTCATGGGCGAGGCGGGGACCCAGCTCGAGCGCGATTGCGTGCCCTTCGTCCAGCTGGTCGACCACCTGGTGGACGTGTGGGACATCAACGTGTCCGGCATCTCCGAGTGGGGCGAGGACGCCACCCCTTCCCGCTTCTACCCCTCCGGGCGCCAGCTCCCCTGGCAGGCCCGCATCAAGGAGGTGTCCAAGAAGCCGGTGCTGGGAGTGGGCAGGTGGACGAGCCCCGACCTCATGGTGGATGCCATCAAGTCGGGCAAGCTCGACATCATCGCCACCTGTCGGCCCTCCATCTCCGACCCCTTCCTGCCCAAGAAGATCGAGGAGGGCCGCCTGGACGACATCCGCGAGTGCATCGGCTGCAACATCTGCATCTCCCGCTGGGAGATCGGCGGCCCGCCCCTCATCTGCACCCAGAACGCCACCGCCGGCGAGGAGTACCGGCGGGGCTGGCACCCGGAGCGCTTCACCCGGGCCAAGAACGCCGACAACGACGTACTCGTGGTGGGCGCCGGCCCGGCCGGCATGGAGTGCGCCATGGTGCTCGGCAAGCGGGGCATGCGGCGGGTGCACTTGGTGGAGGCCCAAGACGACGTGGGGGGCATCATGCGCTGGATCCCCCAGCTGCCCGGTCTCGGCGAGTGGGCGCGAGTGGTCAACTACCGCAAGATCCAGATCGACAAGCTCAGCAACGTGGAGCTCATCCTCAACACCACCCTCACCGCCCAGCAGGTGGCCGAGTACGGGGCCGAGATCGTGGTCGTCGCCACCGGCTCCTTGTGGGCCACCGACGGGCTCAACGGCTGTACCCACGACACCATCCCCGGGGCGGACGCCTCCCTGCCCTGGCAGCTCACCCCCGACCAGATCATGGCCGAGGGCAAGGAGGTGCCGGGCGAGCGGGTGGTCATCGTCGACAACGACGGCTACTTCATGGGCGTGTCCCTGGCCGAGAAGCTGGCCTTGGAGGGGAAGACGGTGACCCTCATGACCCATCTCGGCCACATCGCCCCCTACATGCACTTCACCCTGGAGGCGCCCAACCAGCACCGCAAGCTGCACAAGCTGGGGGTGGAGATCGTCACCTACCACGTGCCCAGCCGGATCGAGGAGGGAGCGGTAGTGGCCACGCACGTGTACGACGAGGAGGGCCACGAGAAGACGTGGTCGGCGGACGCCGTGGTACTCGTCACCCAGCGCCGCTCCAACGAGGCTCTGTACCGGGAGCTGAAGGACCGGATCGGCATGGAGGCGCTCCGCGCCCAGGGCATCACCGGCCTCTACCGCATCGGCGACTGCGAGGCGCCCCGCCTCATCGCCGACGCCGTCTTCTCCGGCCACCGGCTGGCGCGGGAGATCGACTCGCCCAACCCGGCCGTGCCGCTCCCCTTCAAGCGCGAGCGGCGGGTGGTCGACCCGGAGACGGTGAGGCGGGAGCTGGACGAGTACCGGGAGGCGATGGCGGAGGCGGTGGCGGCCTGAAGCTGGTCGTCTGCGTCAAGTGAAGCTGGTCGTCTGCGTCAAGCAGGTCGCCGTCCTCGGCGACGAGGTCGAGCTCACCCCCGACGGCCGGGACGTGGATCCCGACTACCTCGACCGTGCTCTCAACGAGTGGGACGCCTGTGCCGTGGAGGAGGCCCTCCGGCTGCGGGAGCAGGCAGGAGCGGGGGAGGTGGTGGCGGTGACCGTGGGCGACGAGGAGGCCGAGGCCGCCCTCCGGCGCTGCCTGGCCATGGGCTGCGACAGGGCGGTGCGGGTGGAGGCGGAGGCCCGCGACCCGGTCGGTCTCGCCCGGGCCCTCGCCTCCGTCGCCGCTCCGGAGGAGCCCGACCTCGTCCTCTGCGGCGTCCAGTCGAGCGACGCGGTGCAGGCGGCCACGGGAACGGCCCTGGCCGAGCTCCTCGCTCTTGCCCGGGTGGCGGTGGTGACGAAGGTGGAGTACGACCACGGCGGCCGCCGGGCCACCGTGCACCGGGAGCTGGAGGGGGGCCTGGTGGACGTGGTGGAGGTGGACACGCCCGCCCTCCTCACCATCCAGACGGGGATCAATACCCCCCGCTATGCCACCCTACGGGCCATCAAGCAGGCCGAGCAGGTGGATATCCCGGTAGTGTCGGCCGAGGCCGGCGACCCCTGCTACCGAGTGCGGCGCATGTTCCTGCCTCCCCCGGCGGGCCGGGCGGAGATGCTGGAGGGAAGCCCGGCCGAGATCGCTGCCCGCATCGCCGACATCGTGCGGGAGCGACTGGCCTCGTGAGGGAAAACGTGGGGGAAGAGCGGTGAGCGTCCTCGTCGTGGCCGAGCACCTCCAGGGAAGGGTGAGGGATGTCACCCTGGAGCTCATCGCCGCCGCCCGGGAGCTGACGGGGCCGGTGACGGTGGCCGTCATCGCCAGGGACCCCAGCTCGCTGGTGGAGGCGGTGAGCGTGGAGGGTGTGGACGAGGTGGTGGCGGTGCCGGTGGAGCAGGAGGAGTTCGAGAACGACGTCTACCAGGCGGCCGTGGAGGCCCTCATCGGCGAGCGCCGGCCGCGGGTGACCCTGCTCGGCTTCACCGTCAACAGCATGGGCTACGCCCCGGCGGTGGCGGCCAAGCTGGGGCTGGGCTTCGCCAGCGACGTGTTCGCCCTCCGCGAGGAGGAGGGAGCCCCCGTCGCCACCCGGGCCTTCTACGCCGGCAAGGTGCACGCCGAGGTGGACTTCCCGGGCAAGGAAGGGGTCCTTCTCCTCCTCCGGCCGACCGTGTGGGCCCCCGCCCAGGGGAAGGCGAGCCCCTCCGTGACCGAGCTCCGCCTGGATGCGACCCGTTCCCGGGCCCGACACACGGGCTTCCTGGAGCAGCCCAAGGGGGACGTGGACATCACCGCCGCCGACTTCCTCCTCTCCCTCGGCCGGGGCGTGGGGGACAAGGAGGAGATCCCCCGCTTCCAGCGGCTGGCCGAGAAGATGGGCGCCGTCTTGGCCGTATCGCGTCCCCTGGTGGACGCCGGCTGGGTGCCCAGCGCCCGGCAGGTGGGCCAGTCGGGGAAGACGGTCAAGGCCAAGGTGTACCTGGCGCTCGGCATCTCCGGGGCCGTGCAGCACCTGGCCGGCATCAAGGGCTGCGGCACCATCATCGCCGTCAACACCGACCCCGAGGCGGCCATCTTCGGCGCCGCCCACTACGGGGCCGTGGCCGACCTGCACGAGGTGGCAGACGAGCTCGACAAGCTCTTCTCCTAGCCGTGGGACGCGCCTTCCGCTTCCGCCCACCCCGCTCCCCGGTTGACCGGGTCGGCCGCCGGCGGGCGCGGTGACGGCCACCCGGGAGACCTTCGCCGGGCTGACCACCTGGCAGATCGTCCTCTGGTACTGCCTGATCGGCGTATCCGTGGCCGTCTTCGCCGCCGGGGTAGCCGGGCTCGTGCGCAAGTACCGGCGGGGGAAGAGCCGGCTGGGAAGGGTCGACCGGCCCCTGCCCCGGCTCCTGCGGACGGCCTGGATCGTCCTCTCCCACGCCTGGATCGGCCGTCGGGATGGGCTTGCCGGCCTCGGCCACGCCCTCGTCTTCTACGGCTTCCTCGTCCTCTTCTTGGGGACGGTCATCCTCGCCTTCCAGGACGACCTGGCCGAGCCCGCCTTCGGCTTCGACTTCTTCCGGGACGACTTCTACCTCGGCTACTCCCTGTTCCTCGACCTCTTCGGGGCAGCCATGCTGGTGGGGCTGGCGGTGATGGCCGTGCGGCGCGGCCTCCTCCGCCCGGCCCGCCTCGACTACCGCCGGCCCGACCGGGAAGAAGACCGCCGCCGCTACGTCGTCGGCGACTGGCTGTTCTTAGGCGCTCTCCTGTTCCTGGGAGCGACCGGGTTTCTGCTCGAGGCCTTCCGCATCGCCGAGCTCGATCCCGACTTCGAGACCTGGTCGCCCCTGGGCTGGCTGGTGGGGCAGGGGCTGCGCGACGCCGGCCTGCGGGAAGAGGCGGCCGCCGACGCCCGCCTCGCCCTCTGGTGGGTGCACGGTCTCGTCGCCCTCTTCTGGGTAGCCTCCATCCCCTTCACCAAGGCGGTGCACATGTTGGCCTCGCCGGCCTCGGTGCTCGTTCGGGACGAGCGGGCAGGAAAGCGCCTTCCCCTCCTCCCCTCCGGCGCCGGGGCGGAGGAGGTGGGGTACGGACGGATCGCCGATCTCTCCTGGCAGCACCTCCTCTCCCTCGATGCCTGCACCAAGTGCGGCAAGTGCCACGCCGCCTGCCCGGCCACGGCGGCCGGCTACCCCCTGTCTCCCCGCGACCTCGTCCTCGACCTGCGGGAGGTGGCGGAGGGGACTCTGGGGCTGCGGGCGGCCCTGGGGGTGCCTCCCCTCTTCGACGAGGGGGCCGACCTCGTCGGCCATCCCATCCGAGCCGACACCGTGTGGTCGTGCACCCAGTGCATGGCCTGCGTGGAGATCTGCCCGGTGGGGATCGAGCACGTACCCATCATCAACCAGCTCCGCCGCCGGCTGGTGGAGCGGGGGGAGATGGACCCCTTGCTCCAACAGACCCTGGAGGCCGTGTACGAGACGGGGAACTCCTTCGGCGAGCCCCGCCGCAAGCGGCCGCGGTGGACGAGAGAGCTCGGCTTCGAGGTCAAGGACGCCCGCAAGGAGCCGGTGGAGGTGCTGTGGTTCGTCGGCGACTACGCCTCCTTCGATCCCCGCAACCAGCGGGCCACGCGAGCGTTGGCCTGCCTCTTGCAAGCGGCGGGAGTGGACTTCGGCATCCTCTACGACGGGGAGAGGACGGCCGGGTGCGACATCCGCCGGGCCGGGGAGGAGGGCCTGTGGAGGGCTCTGGCCGAGGAGAACATCGCCCTCCTGTCCGAGTGTCGGTTCCAGCGCATCCTCACCTCCGACCCCCACACCTTCCACACCCTCCGCAACGAGTACCCCGACCTGGGGCCGCGGTGGGAAGTCGTCCACCACTCCCAGCTCCTGCTGGAGCTCATCGACACGGGCCGCCTGGGGCCGCTGCGGCCGCTCGGACGGCGGGTTACCTACCACGATCCCTGCACCTTGGGCCGGTACAACGGGGTGTACGAGGAGCCGAGAGGGGTGCTGCGCGCCCTCGGCCTCGATGTTCGGGAGATGCCCCGAAACCGGGATAACTCCTTCTGCTGCGGGGCAGGCGGCGGCCGCATCTGGATGAAGGAGCTTGCCGGCACGCGGCGTCCCAGCGAGGCCCGCATCGAGGAGGCGGTCGCCCTGGGCGGGATCGACTACTTCGTCGTCTGCTGCCCCAAGGACGTGACCATGTACGAGGACGCCATCAAGACCTCTGGCCATGCCGCCGACATCGAGCTGCGCGAGCTGTCGGAGCTCGTGCTCGAGTCCTTGGCCGGGGAGGAGGAGCTCGTCCCGGCCTCGGCGGCAGAGAGGGAGGCGCCGTGACGGAGGCGCCCCGAGCCCCGTCGCCCCGTATCGGACCTCGACCACGAGAGAGGAGGGCCCCATGACCAAGGAGACCGCCTTCCACCCCCGGCTGGCAGCGCTCACCGACCAGTGGATGGACCTGTTCGGCTACTGGGCGCCCACGGTGGTCACCGACCCGCTGGAGGAGTACCGAGCGGTGAGGGAGCAGGCCGGCCTGATGGACTTCTCCATGCTGCGCAAGGTGGACATCGACGGCCCCGGCGCCCAGGTCTTCGTCAACACCATCGTCGCCCGGGATATAGCCAAGCTCTCGCCGGGGAGGATCGCCTACGGCCCTCTGTGCGACGAGGAGGGCAAGATGGTGGACGATTGCACGGTGCTCGTGCGCTCGTCTCGCTCGGTCCGCTTCTGCGGGGCGAGCGACCGCGACTATGAGATCTTCCAGGCCAAGGCCCCGGCAGGGATCTCGGTCGGCGAGCTCACCGACGAGCTTCCCCACCTCTGCCTACAGGGGCCGCGCAGCCGGGAGTGGCTCCAGAGCCTCACCGACGCCGACCTGTCCAACGAGACCTTCCCCTACTACACCTTCCGGGAGGGGGTGGAGATCGCCGGCATCCCCGTGTTCATGACCCGCCTCGGCTACACGGCGGAGCTCGGCTACGAGCTCTGGGTGGAGCGCTCCCGAGCCTTGGAGCTGTGGGATGCCCTCGTCTCTGCCCTCGCCCCGCGGGGGATGAAGGTCATCGGCATGACCGCCCTCGACCTCTTCCGCATCGAGGGGGGCTTCATCATCGGTGGGGTCGAGTACGACTCCACCGTGTCGCCCTACGAGTGCGGCCTGGGCTGGGCGGTGGAGCTGGACAAGGGCGACTTCCAGGGCCGAGCGGGCTGCCTGCGCGACCGCGACCAGACCACCCTCCGCCTGACGAGCGTCGTTCTCGAGGCGGGGGGCGAGGGGGCAAGCGGGGCGGCCCTCTACGTCCAAGGGCAGAAGGTCGGCCACATCACCCAGGCCGTCGTCTCCCCCTACCTAGGCGGGAAGACCCTGGGCCTGGCCAAGGTGGAGAAGGACCGGAACGTGCCCGGGACCCGGATCGAGGCCGAGGTGGGCGGGGAGCGCGTTCCCGGCGAGATCGTCCGCCACCCCGTGTACGACCCGGAGCGGAGGCGGGTCAGGAGCTGACGGTTAGGCGTCGCCCGGCCAGGGCCGGTAGGCGTCGCCGGGGACGCCGCCGACCATGAACAGGACGGTGGGAGTAGCCAAGGCCCGGGCCTCCCGGCGCACCTGGGGCTGCACGTACAGGAGCTCGCCCTCCCCCACCTCCACCTCCTCGCCGTCGCACACGAATACACTCTTTCCCCGCAGGACCAGGTACAGCTCCTCCTGGCCGCCGAAGTCGAGCTCGTCGTGGGGGACGACGAGCTCCTCTCCCGCCTCGGCCTCTACGGCGTTGACGCCGAAGCCGCCGATGCCGAGGTAGTGGCGGATGGAGCGCCAGGCCCGCGGGTAGCCGGGATCGCGGGCCCACTGCCGCCAGTAGGAGCGGTCGGCGGCCAGGCCCAAGGCGGGGATGTGGGACAGGCTCGCCCGCCGCCAGCCCCGCCCCATGGCGCTCACCGGCGCTTGGTGGGGACGAGTCCGGCCGGAGCCAGAGAAGCCAGGCGGCCGACCACCAGGCCCGGCCGGCGGCCCGCATCCTCGGCCCGCTCGCTGCGGGCCACCGCCGCCCGCACCAGCAGGCCGCCCAGGTAGCGCACCGGCTCGGGCGGGAAGCGCCCGGACGGCCCCGCCGCCAGCGCCGATGCCGCCCACTCGTCGTCCGTCTCCAGCACGAGCGAGGCCAAGATGCGGCCCCCGAGGAGGGAGGGCCCTACCCCGTTTCCCGAGTAGCCGAGGCCGTAGAGGACGTCCTGCCTCCCTCCCAGCCGCCCGAAGAAGGGGAGGCCGGTGAGGGACCGGTCGATGGGGCCGGTCCAGGAGGCCACCACGGGCACGTCGGCCAGGGCTGGGTAGATGGCCCGGAAGCTCTCCTCCACCTCTCTCGCTCGGGGCGAGGGGCCGTCGAAGGTCGAGCCCACCCTGCCGGCGAAGGCCAAGGCTCCCCCACCCTTGCCGAACACCACCCGCCCGTCCTCGGTGGTGCGGTAGTAGTTGACGAGCATCCGCGAGTCGGAGATGCAGACGCCGTCGACCCAGCCGAGGGCGTGCAGGCGCTCGGGGGCGGGAGCGGTGGCGACCACATCGCTGGCGATGACGGCCACGCTGCGGCGGAGCTCGCGCAGGCGGGCGGCCCAGGCGCCGGTGGCCACCACCACTCGGTCGGCGCTCACCGCTCCCCCGGCGGTGTGCAGGCGGGGCGGCTGCGACCGCTCCAGCCGGACGACAGGGGAGCGCTCGAAGATGCGGACGCCGCGGGCGAGGGCGGCCCGGCGGAGGCCGCGGGCGAGGAGGGCCGGCTGGACGGTGGCGGCGGTGCGCTCGTACACCCCGGCCAGGTGGCGATCGGAGCCGGTGCGCCGGGCCGTCTCCTCCCCCGTGAGCTCCAGGAAGGGACGCTCGCCAAGCCGCTCCAGCTGCTCCAGCAGGGGCCGCCAGGCCCCCACCTGGGCGGGGCTGGTGGCCGCCCACACCCATCCGGCCGATCGGTAGTGGCAGTCGATCCCTTCCTGAGCGCAGAGCTCTCCGATCTCGGCCACCGCCCGGGCTGAGGCCCGAGCCAGCCGCAGCGCTTCCCCTGTTCCGCACAGCTTGGCCAGGGAGCCGAACTTGGCCCACCAGGAGAGGACGAAGCCGCCGTTGCGGCCGCTTGCCCCCGCTCCGCACACGTCGGCTTCCACGAGGACCACGTCCAGGGAGGGCTCCCGCCGCTTGAGCTCGAGGGCCGTCCACAGGCCGGTGTAGCCGCCGCCGGCGATGGCCACGTCCGCCCGGTCGCTGCCCCGAAGGGGAGGGGCTTCCTCCTCGCCGCAGGCCAACGCCTCCTCCAGCCACAGGCTCCACGTGAGAGACGCCGGCTCGCTGTCAGGGCCATGCCGGCCCTCGCCTGCGGGTGCTGTCGGGGTCAGGTCCACGGATAGGGGCTGCGGGAGGTGGGGTGGAGGGCGGCCTGGGCGAAGCGCTGCAAGCGGAAGGGCTCGAGAGCCTCCTGAGGGCGGCCCAGGAGCTCGGCTGCTGCCAGCTTCCCCAGGGCCAGCATCTTGAAGCCGTGGTTGGAGTCGAGGACGGCGTAGACGTTGTCACGCACGAAGTCGCATACGGGGTAGCCGTCGGGGGTGAAGCAGACTTGGGCGCCGAAGGCGCCGCTGCGCCAATCCCGGCAGCGGCCGCGGAAGCGGCCGAGGGCAGTGGCGAGGGCGGAGGCGATCCACTCGTCAAAGCCGGGCTCGACCCGGCCGTGCCGGGGGTGGGAGGGCCCGTAGGGGTCGAGCTCGCACTCGGGGTCGAGCTCGACGGGGAGGCCGCCCGCGGCCACGCTGGCCTGCGCGCTGGGGCGGAAGTAGATGCCCCACGGGCCCGAGTGGAGGACGCTCCCATTCCGGTCAGACAGGAGGGGCTGGTGGAGGTCGAGGTGGACCACCGGCCCATCGAGGTCGAGATCGGGCCCGCCGGGGAGGGTGTAGTCGCCCTCCCGTACCTTGAGGTAGTGGAACAGGGGCCGGCGCTCGCCTGCTACCTCCACCTCCTGGGGAAGCTCGAGCAGCCGCCACAGGTCGCGGGCCCACGGCCCCGGGGCCACCGCCACCGCCTCGCAGGCGATCGGCCCCCGGGACGTCTCCACCCGGCGCACGGCGCCCCCGTCCAGCTCGAAACCGACCACGCGGGCGCCCTCGACGATGCTGACCCCCAGCGAGCGGGCCATGCCGGCCAGCATGGTCAGGGTGCGGCCGGCCTCAGCCCAGCCGCTGGCCTGCTCGTGGAGGACGGCGGTCACCCCGGGGGCGCGCCAGTCGGGGAAGATACCGCGCAGGTGCTCCCGGGCCGCCACCCCCCCGTGGACGAGCCGCGACTCGTAGCCGAGCTGCTCGTGCTGCCAGGCGATGCGCCACAGGTCCTCCTCCTGCTCCTCGCCCACTGCCGCCAGGTAGCCCACTTGGTGGAAGCCGAAGCCGACCGGGTCGAGCTCGAAGATCTCCACCGACCGGCGCACGATGTCGTTCATAGCCGGCGACAGGTAGAAGTTGCGCACGATCCCCCCCGACACGCCCGAGGCTCCCGCCCCTACCCGAGTCTTGTCCACCACCGCCACCTCCTCGCCCGATCCCAGCGCCTCAGCCAGGTGGTAGGCGGTGGAGAGGCCGTGCACCCCGGCCCCGACGACGAGGTAGCGCACGCTGTTGAGCAGCTCCGGCACGCCCGTCACCTTATCCGCCCTCGGGCCTGCCGGCCGGCCCGGCTGTCGCCTGGGCGGGAGCGGATCCGCGATACCTCATCGCCCCCGCCGCCGTCGGGGCGCGGGGGAGGGCCCGGCGGGGATGGTGATGCTCTAGCATCGCAAGATTTGGTGTTATGATGTTGTCATGCGGACGACGGTCACGCTCGATCCCGACGTCCACGCCCTCCTGCGACGCCTCATGCGCGAGCGCGGGATGTCCTTCAAGGAGGCCGTGAACTACGCCATTCGCGCCGGCCTGGCAGGGCGGTCGGCGGCAGCTCCCGCCCGGACGCCCACCTTCCGCATGGGCTTCGAGCCGGCGCTCCCCTGGGACAAGGCTCTTCGGCTCGCCGCCGAGCTCGAGGACGAGGAGCTGGCCCGGCGGCTGGCGGCCCGTAAGTGAGGCCGTGCAGCTGGTCGACGCCAACGTGCTCCTCTACGCGGTGAACGAGGATGCCCCCCATCACGCCGCCGCTCACTCCTGGCTGGACGACGCCCTGGGCAGCCGAGAGGCGGTGGGATTCGCCTGGGTGGTTCTCCTCGCCTTCCTCCGGCTGAGCACGCGGCCCGGCCTGTTTGCGCGGCCGCTGACGCTGGACGAGGCAGCCGGCGTGGTGGAGCTCTGGCTCTCTCAGCCGGCCGCCGTCGTCGTCCATCCCACCGGGCGCCACCTCAGCCTGCTGCGCGGGCTCCTCGGCACGACCGGGACGGCGGCCAACCTCGTCAACGACGCCCACCTCGCCGCCCTCGCCCTCGAGCACGGGGCCGAGATCGTGTCCTTCGACCGCGACTTCCAGCGCTTCCCAGGCGTGCGCCAGCGCTCGCCGGAAGACGCCCGCAGCTAGGCACGCGCGTTCCTCACCTGCGGCGCCGCGGTGGGCGGACTCGAGGAGATCGAGCGGCAGCTCCACCGTTTCTCGGCCATGCGACCGCGCCTGTGGATGAGCTCCCCCTTCCGCGTCGCGCCCACGTCGTCCCGTCCTGTGCGTGTGCTCGATCCTGGCGCGCGCCGTCGCGTACAGGTGGAAATGGCGTACGGCAAGTGCCGGCGCGCGCGTAGATCGCGGGCTTGTAGCGGGGCTCGGGGATCTCGCGACCGGCCCCACGGGCGGCCGCGAGCCATCCCTCCTTGTCCCGCTCGGCCTCGGCAACCGCCTCCTCGGGCGTCCATGCGAGCGCCGAGCATGTCTCGGAGGTCGGAGATGTCGGCGACCTAGCCCTGATCCTCGTCGCTGTAGAAGACGTGTGGGGCCGTCCGGATCGGACGTCGGCTGGCGCCCAACTAGACGCCTGGTGTCCAAACTGGACTCCTGGCCAATCCGGTCCCACCCCTCCTCGGATTCAAACGTGATGGGCCTCCCGGGCGGGTTAGCGGCGAAGACGGCGGACAAGCGTAACCGGCGCTCACCCGGATGGGGACGGCTAGAAGCTCGGCACAGCACTCGGCCGTCTCTTGACCGCCGACTGCCGCCGAGTAGAAGGCCGAGTACGTGCGTCGCCTTGCGGATCTCGTCGTCGGCCACGTCCTGTCAAGTGGTGTTCCAGGCTGAGCGCGTCATCCGCGCCTGATCTCTACGCGGCAAATTCGATGGCGATCACCTTCTCGGGATCGAGGGGCGAATCGGCGAGCGTCTTGGCGATCAACTCGGTGCTCACTCGTCGACGTCCATCGTGGGCTCGACCACCGTCGTCCTCCTCGCTTTGCCTTTGACCGGACCTCGCGAGGACGACGCGGTTGTCAGCCATCCCGGGCGCTTCGCGCCCTCCGTCGCCGTCTCGCTCGCCTCATCGAGGGACGGCGAGCCGGCGACGGAGCTCCACCTCGTCGCGATCAAACACCACGAACGGGGACGCTACTCGTCCGTCCGCAGGGCAAGACCCTTGAGCTCAAGCGTGACCTGTCGATCGCCCGACGACGTCCTCAGGGCGCTCTTGGCCTTTGCTAACACCTTGGACGGGACGCTCGTGCTGGGGGTGGCGACGAGCGACGCCACGTGAGGGACATTTCCCTCGGCGAGCGCCCGCCTCGGGGTTTGGGAGGCCTGTCACCGTCCACCCTTGGCCGCGAGGCGGGCAACGTGATGGTAACCGAGTCCAGGGTTGCGGTCGGTGCGCGGCTCAGCGATGATTCCGGCTGTCACCGTCCACCCTTTACATGGGAGGTTCCACAGTGAAGGCTCGCTCTCGTTCGCCCAGGGCATCCGTTGCCTCCGCTCGCTCTGGCAAGCTTGCTCCCAGCGTGTTTGCTGATGGCCTGATCGGCCGAGCGGAGGAGCGGCGGAGGTCCGTCTCCGGCCTCCTCGACGCGAGCGAGCGCGCCAAGCGCGGCCAGTTCTTCACGCCTGCCCCCGTTGCTGTCTTCATCGCTGATCTTCTCGCGCTGCCGAAGGAGGGCACGCTCAGGCTGCTTGATCCGGGAGCGGGAGTCGGGTCACTCACCGCAGCTGTCATCGAGCGCGTGATTCGGGAGCGCCTCAGGCTGCACATCGACGTCGTGGCGATTGAGCTTGACGAGGCGCTGATTCCCCATCTGGTCGAGACGTTGCGTGACTGCGAGGTCGTCGGTCACAAAGCTGGCGTGGCGATTACGACAGACGTGCGACAAGAGGACTTCATCGCGTGGGCTTCGTCGGTGGCCACAGGATCGCTGATGGCGGTGCCGGAGACCTTCTCGGCTTGCGTGATGAACCCGCCGTACCGGAAGGTCAACAACGGGGGTAGAGACCGGCGCGCTCTGGAACGTGTCGGAGTGCGCGTGACCAACCTGTACACCGCGTTTTTGGCCCTCGCGGCAGAACTACTTGAGCCGGGTGGGCAGCTTGCCGCCATCACGCCTCGCAGCTTCGCGAACGGCCCCTACCACAAGTCCTTCCGCGAGTTCTTCCTCTCGCGGATGTCGCTCGACCGTCTCCATGTGTACGAGCGGCGGGGCGAGTTGTTCGCCGACGCCGAGGTCCTTCAGGAGAACGTCGTCATAAAGGCGACACGTCAGGGGCAGCGCAAGAGAATCGCCCTCTCCACGAGTAGAGGTGCCGGGGATAGACCCATCGCTCGCTCGGTTCCCTACGAGGAAGTTGTGCGGCCTCACGACCCGCACCACTTCATTCACATCCCCATCGACGAGCAGGACACGGTCGTTGCTGACCGCGTGGCGAGCCTTCCCGCGACGATCAGCGATCTACACGTCGAGGTATCCACCGGCCGCGTTGTCGACTTCCGCTCGCGTCAATATCTAAGGGACGAGCTGGAGCCGGGAAGTGTCCCGCTCATCTATCCGAACCACTTACGGAATCGGACCGTTGTCTGGCCTCAGCCTGACTCGAGAAAGCCCAACGCCTTCGCGGTGACGGACGCGAGCGAGCCGCTGACCGTGCCGAAAGGGAACTACGTGCTCGTCAAGCGGTTCACGGCAAAGGAGGAGCCCCGTAGGCTAGTTGCCGCCGTCTATGAGGCAGAGGCGATGACGACCGAGCGGGTCGCGTTTGAGAACCACATCAACTTCTTTCATGAGGAGGGAGCGGGCCTACCGCTCGATCTCGCACGCGGCCTCGCGCTCTATCTCAGCTCGACGCTCCTCGACACGTACTTCCGCCAGTTCAGCGGACACACTCAGGTCAACGCCGCGGACCTGCGGAGCATCCGATATCCCTCCCGGCAGCAACTTCGGGCCGCAGGCCGTGCCGTTGACCCATCGGCCTCCACTCAGGAAGAGATCGACCAAGCTGTCGAGAGGTTCCTGCTACGCGAGCAGATCGCACAGAGCCTCGCAGCCGTCTCCTGATGCCTATCGGCGGTAGAGCAGCGGAATACCCTCTTCGCGAAGCCGGTGACGAAGGAGTTCGTACTCGCCGCTCGCGATGTGCTCCACGAACATGCCGAAGTCATCGAACATCGCCGTGTCGTAGTACGCGGCATCTCGCGTCTCTCGTGGCCGCCTCCCCACGTGCTGGAAGTGGTCGCGCATGCGGAATACGTCTGTCCACCACGCACCGAGCGCGACGTACTGGACGGTCGGAGGATGTGCCCGGTCGATTACCTGGACGTGGAGAACGTAGACCGGGATGCGCTCGCGCTCCATCACCGCAGTGATGTCATCGCAGTCGGATGTGTCGAGCTGGAACTGCCTCATGCGGGCTCCCACCTGGGCGACTCCGGAGATGTAGCTCTTGCCAGTCTTCAACTCGAACCCGAACGCCACAATGCCGGAGTCTTGGTCGCACACCACGAAGTCGATCTCGGAACGCTTGGTTGCCGATGCGTTCCGCTCGCGCCTTCGAAGCGTCGGGACATCAATCGTCAGGAGGCGCAGCCTGGGAGCATGAGGGGCAACCTGCTCGCTCCATCGCTGCGACACGTATCGCTCTGCGACGACGCTTCGGCCTATCGAACGAGCGACACGCTCGCAGGTTCCGCAGAGGAACCACTGTCTGAGCCGCACGTCGGCGCGGCGAACGTTGCAGTTTAGGCAGAACCCGTCCAAGGGATCTCCGACATAGGCGGGTGGCTGGCCCGCGAACGCCTCCTCCTGCCACCTGGCTGCGCACTCGACGCAGAGGAACAGGTTGGCGAGATTCGTGTCCCATGTGGCTTCGCCGTGACGGTCGCAGACGTAAGGGGCATACGGGTCTTCTGCAAGCGCCAGGCCCGCCTGCTCGAGTGCTGTGCGGACCTCGCTGAGGGCACCGCGACCGAGACCCGGGAGCGCGAGTAGTTCGCGAGCGTTGAGCGCGGTCAGCGCGTCCATGCTGTTGATGCCGTTGCTCTCCAGGATGGTCAGAACCCTGCGTGAAAAGCCGAGCCCTCCGAGATCTAGCACGGGGCAACCCTAACCAGAAGTTACCCCCCAGCCGAGGGGCTTTATAGCGTGCAGAGGAGGCCGGGTCCACGTCGTCACCAACCGTCGGGTCGGGGCGAGCGGCTCCGCGCGCAGGTGGAGAAGCTCCGCCGACGCTTCGGCCTCGAGACAGCCGTCTTCGTCGTCGACCGGGGGATGATCACCGAGGCCAACCTGGAGGCGCTCGCCCCGATCAAGGCGGGCGTCGAGGCCGGCACCCTTCGCTGCGCCGCCCGAATCGGACTCGCGGTCGGCGAGGCCGTCAACAAGCGAAAGGTGGAGAAGCACTTCCGGCCTCGACCAAAGGCACCGCCGGCAGCGAGCTCTGCCACTCCTTAACCGCGTCCGCGGAAGCCAAGGCGCCTTCGACACCGTCACGAACGCCGACCCCATCCAGGCTTGTGGCCTCGAGCTGATCGAGCACATCCCAGGCTCGCGTAGCCACGAACGAGACAGGCGCCACGTCTTGTCGAGCGGCCGGGCCAGGCCGATCTCCGCGCTCTATCGCGGGTAAGCTCCGTTTCGGCGCTCTTTTGACGCTCCCGGGTACGGGGGTGGCTTGTCTCCCAACTCCCTCTGACCCGGCTATAGTCAACGCATGAGCGAGTACGACTGGTCGTACGGGGAAGATCGCTCTCGTCAGCCCGACCACGAGGCTCCCCCTATGACCCCGGCTCCGACCCCGCCTATTGTCGTTGGTGAGGACACGAGCGCAGCGCTCGAAGCGCCTGCGAAGCAAGCCGCGAGGACTGGCCCGAAGTGGGAGGCGCAGGCAAAGGAGCGTCTCAAGGCTGGCATCCGGCGATTCAGCAAGCCCCTGTCCGATCTTGTCGAGCGAGACGCGAACGAGGGCGACACGCGCCTCCTCGTAACCGACTTCCTGTGCGAAGCGCTCGGCTACGACAAGTATGCGGACCTGACGACGGAGTACCAGGTCAAGGGAGAGTTCGCAGACTACGGCATCCGGATCGACAAGGAGCTTGTCGCCTTCATCGAAGTCAAGCGCGTGACGACCACGCTGGCCGCGAAGCATCTCCGGCAGGCGCAGATGTACGCCGTCAACGAGGGAGTTGAGTGGGTCATCCTCACAAACGGTGTGAACTGGCGGGCCTACCACCTGAGCGCTGGGCTGCCGGTCGAGATCGACCTCGCGCTCGACGTGAACCTGCTCGGCGATGAGACGGTAGGGCAGAAGGCAAACCAGCTCTTCTACCTGTCCCGCGAGTCGATGAAGCGGCGTCAGATCGACGAGCTATGGCGGGCGAAGAGAGCCACGTCGCCGAAGTCTCTCGCCGCGGTCCTTGTGTCGGCTCCCGTCACCGCCGCCATCCGCAAGGAACTGCGGCGGGAGACGAAGCAGAATGTCCCCGAGGACGAAATCATCAAGCTCCTGAAGGAGACGGTCATCCGGCCTGACTGCTACTGATCGACCATCATAGGCCGCCCTGCTCGGCCTATTCCTCAGGTGTTTCGTACACGAGTTCGGCGTCGAGAAGGAGCTTCGCTGTACGAGCCTCACCTGATCGACATGGGCCGGAGGTTGGAGATCATTGCACGCACGCGGGGGCCGTCTCCGGCCTCGAGCGCGCGCAGCAGCTTCTGGTCGACGACGCGCCGCAGTTCCAGGTCACCCACCGCGACTTTCACTGTCCCACCCGCGCGTGCCGGAGGACCTGGTCGCCATAGATCGCGACGTGCTCCAACCGGTCGAGCTGCTCGTGCATCCGCGCGAGGTTCTCCTCGGTGAGGCGGCCAGCGAGGGCGGCGAGGAGGGGAGGTTCTACGAGGAGGCGCACGGCGTACAGCTCCTCCGCGTACGAGATCGCCGCCGGCGCAACGCGTACCCGCGGTTGGGCGTCGAGACGACCAAGCCCTCCCTTTCGAGGCGGTCGTGCGCCTGTCGGACGGGCATCCGCCCGGTGCCGGCCCGACGCGCCAGCTCCCCGTGCTTCAGCTTGCAGGCCGCCAGCGGGCGACGCTGCGCCGAGGAGACGTCCCGGCGGGCCGGGCGGCCCGGCTACCTCTCGTCTTCGAGCTCGTCCCAGGAGGCGCTCTGAGCTCCTCGGGGGGAGGAAGCCCTCCTCGACGTCGAGGCGGGCGCTGCGCGCGACCTCTTCCCCGGCCGCCGGCGCCGGCCGCCCTCAGTGGCCTTCCGGCTTCTCGAACCCCTCCAGAGTGGGCGGCTGCCAGTCGGTGCCCACCATGTCCGAGCCCTCCACCCAGGGGCCGAGCAGGGGCTGGGGGAACTTGCAGTGGCGGCGCTTGAGCTGGATGCCGTAGGAGTTTCCCGACTGGAGGTGCTTGATCAAGACCTTGCGGGCGATCTCGTCCTCTCTCCCCTCCGGGATGGGGAAGTAGATCTTGAGGAAGGAGTTGGAGTAGCGGTCGAACACGGCCGGGATCCCGTCCTCCTCCTGGAGGTGGATGTCCTCCAGCCAGTTCAGGTCCTCGCCGGGAGTGGCGGCGATGAGGTCGACGTCCTCCACCAGGGAGAGATCCTCCTGGTAGGGGAAGCGCCGGCCGGCCAGCTCCTCGGCATCGATCTTGACGCTGCGCTTGACCTGCCGGTAGTCGGCCTCCCTGCCCACGGGGCCGCTCATCGGGCCTCCTCCGCGGCTCGCAGCCTCAAGGCCTCCTCGGCCTCCCGCTCCAGCTCCTCCTCCCGCTCGGCCTCGATGAGCCTGCGCACCTCGGCCAGGATGCGGTCCTCGGTGACGCCGGGGATCCAGCTCGTGCCGGCCAGGGGCACCTTGGCCATGGCCGCCGCCTCCACCGTGAGGGCGCACAGGTCCTCCGGCTCCAGGGAGTGGACGTTGGTCTTGCCGCAGGCCCGGGCCAGCATCTGGAGCTCCAGGGTCATGGCGTGGAGGAAGTTGTACACGCGCTCGGCCGCCTCGTCGGGATCGAGGCGCTTGCGCAGCTCGGGGTCCTGGGTGGCGACGCCCACCGGGCAGCGGCCGGTGTGGCAGTGGTAGCAGTAGCCGGCCTTGACCCCCACCGTCCCCTCGTAGTCGGTAACGCCGGGGATCTCCTTGTTGCAGTTCAAGGCCATGAGGGCCGAGTGGCCGATGGCTACCGCCTTCGCTCCCAGGGCCAGGCACTTGGCCACGTCGGCCCCGTTGCGGATGCCGCCCGCCACCACGAGGTCGATCTCGTCGGCCAGGCCCACGTCCTCCAGCGCCCGCCTGGCCTCGGGGATGGCGGCCATGAGGGGGATGCCCGTCTCCTCCGTGGCTACGTGGGGGCCGGCGCCGGTGCCCCCCTCGGCCCCGTCCAGGTAGATGATGTCGGGGCCGCACTTGGCCGCCATGCGCACGTCGTCGTACACCCGGGCCGCCCCCAGCTTGAGCTGGATGGGCACCTGGTAGTCGGTCGCCTCCCGCACCTCCTGCACCTTGAGGGAGAGGTCGTCGGGGCCGAGCCAGTCGGGGTGGCGCGCCGGCGAGCGCTGGTCGATGCCGGGGGGAAGCGAGCGCATCTCTGCCACCTGCTCGGTCACCTTCTGGCCCATGAGGTGGCCCCCCAGGCCCACCTTGCAGCCCTGGCCGATGAAGAACTCGACTGCGTCGGCCAGCATCAGGTGGTGGGGGTTGAAGCCGTAGCGCGACTGGATGATCTGGTAGTACCACTTGATGGAGTAGTCGCGCTCAGGCGGGATCATCCCTCCCTCCCCCGAGCAGGTGGCCGTGCCGGCCATGGAGGCGCCCTTGGCCAGGGCGATCTTGGCCTCCAGGGACAGCGCCCCGAAGCTCATGCCGGTGATGTAGATGGGGATGTCCAGCTCGATGGGCCGCTTGGCGAAGCGGGCGCCGAGCACCGTCTTCGTCTCGCACTTCTCCCGGTAGCCCTCGATGACGAAGCGGGTGAGGGTACCGGGCAGGAACATGAGGTCGTCCCAGTGGGGCATCTTCTTGAAGATGGAGAAGCCCCGCATCCGGTAGCGGCCGAGCTCGGCCTTCATGTGGATGTCGTTGATGACCTCGGGGGTGAAGATGGCGCTCCGCCCGAGGACGGTGCGCTGGGTGGGAGCGGTCTCGTCGGCCATGGTCGTGTCGCGTCCTTCCCTGTGCTAGAGCACGATCTTGCGCTCGGCGGGCTCGAGCGTGTCGTAGTTGTAGAGCTTCTTCCCGCAGACGAACTTCTGGAACTCGGGAGGGGAGCCGAGCCCGTAGATGCGGAACTTGCGCTCGATGAGCTCGGTATCGGCGTCGGTCCACTCCCCGGGCACGCAGTCGATGCCCAGGGACTTGACCTTGCCGGCCACGTAGATGGCCCCGTCGTACATGGAGTCGCCCAGACCCGGTCCCACGTCCCCGCACAGGATCATGCGCCCGCGCTGCATCATGAACCCGGTCATCGACCCGGCGTCGCCGAGGACGATGATGGTGCCGCCCTTCTGGTCGATACCGGTACGGGCGCCGACGCGGCCCTTGACCACGAGGTCGCCGCCGCGGATGGCGGCGCCGGTGAGGGAGCCGGCGTTCCCCTCCACCACCACCACCCCCGACATCATGTTCTCGCAGGCCGACCAGCCCACCCTGCCCTTGATCAGCACCTCGGGGCCGTCGATGAGGCCGCAGGCAAAGTAGCCGAGGGAGCCGTCGAAGGTGATCTTGCAGCGGGTGAGGATGCCCACCCCCAGGGAGTGCTTGGCCCCCGGGTTGAGCACCGTCACCTCCTTCACCCCCTGCTCGTACAGGAGCCAGCGGAGCTCCAGGTTGACCTGGCGGGTGGACAGGCTCTTGGCGTCGAAGACGGCCCGGTGGCCGTCGATCTCCGAGATGCGGGGCACCTCGGCGTGGGGCTCGGCCAGCCCCCGGGCGTCGTAGGTGACCCGCCGCTCCCCGGCTAGCGCTTCCACACCAGGACCTCCCGCTCGTAGGGATCGTAAGTCTCGATCTCGTGGTCGATGACGGCCCGGATGGCGATCTCCTCCGAGGCCAGGGCCACCATCTCGTCCGACTCGTAGAGGACGAGGGGCTTGGCGGCCATCTCGTCCTTGGCCACCCCCAGGGAGTCCTCGGTTACGGCGATGTAGGTGAAGACGCCGTCCAGCTCGTCCAGGCTGTCGCGCATGGCGTCCTCCAGGCTCGCTCCCTCGCCCATCTTCTCCGCCAGGTAGACGGCGATCACCTCCGAGTCGCACAGGGACTGAAAGCGGTGACCCGCCCGCTCCAGGCGCCGCCGCCACCACCAGTAGTTGGTGAGCTGGCCGTTGTGGACGACGGCCACGTCGGGGAAGGGATAGGCCCAGTAGGGATGGGCGCCGGAGATGTCCACGTCCGACTCGGTGGCCATGCGCACGTGGCCGATGGCGTGGGTGCCCCGGAACCGGTCGAGCCGGTACTGCCGCGCCACCGTCTCGGCGTCCCCCAGGTCCTTGACGATCTCGAGGGCGCTGCCCAGGGAGAGGACCTCGCAGCGGGGGATCTCCTCCAACATGTCGGCGATGACCTTGGGATCGCCCTCGTAGCGGAGCTTGAGGCGGTAGGCGTACTCGGTGTCCGACTCGGCCTCCTCGATCTCGGCCCCCAGGGCTCGCAGCCGGCGCAGGACCTCGGCGTTGTGGCGGGCCAGGCGCTCCTCGAACTCGGAGTCGCGGACATCCTTGGCGTCGGCCAGCTTGTAGCGCAGGTAGAGGCCGGTGGAGGGGGCATGGTAGAGGGCGTAGCCGGTGGAGTCCGGGCCCCGGTGCTTCATGGACTGGAGCATCCGGGTCATGTCCACCCCCACCTGGTGCTCGACCCCGTCCCGGTAGATGATGCCGGCGATTCCGCACATGTCAGCTCTCCCTATGGAAGCACATCGAGGTAGCGCTCCCGCTCCCAGTCGGTCACCGCCGACAGGAAGCGCTCCCACTCATCCCGCTTGTAGTGCATGTACACGTCATAGAGCCGGCCGGGAAGAGCGCTCCGCACCACCTCATCCTGCTCCAACGCTTCCAAGGCCTCGCCCAAGTGGGCCGGCACGCGGGGGATCTCCACCCCTTCGGCCAAGACGTCGTAGACGTTTCGCTGCTGGGGCGGGCCGGGGTCGAGCTTGCGCTTGACCCCGTCCAAGCCGGCCTTGAGGAGGGCGGCCTGGGTTAGATAGGGGTTGCAGGCCGAGTCCACCGCCCGGTACTCGAACCTCCCCCCCGAGGCCACCCGTACTAGGCAGGTGCGGTTCTGCCAGCCGTAGTCCTTGTAGATGGGGGCCCAGAAGCCGAAGTCCCAGAACCGCTTGTAGGAGTTGACGGTGGAGGCGGTGATCCCGCACAGGGCCCGGTAGTGGTCGAGGATGCCGCCCATGAACTGGAGGCCGAGCTCAGACAGCTTGGCCGGGCCGTCGGGGTCGTAGAAGACGTTGCGGCCCTCCTGGTCGACCAGGGTGAAGTGGTGGTGGGCGCCGTTGGCAGAGACGCCGGTGAAGGGCTTGGGCATGAAGGTGGCGATGATCTCCATGTCCGGCCCGTAGGTGCCCTCGCGGGTGTGCTTGCGGGCCACCGCCTGGCAGATCTGGCGGTAGGTGGAGAGGTTGTCGGCGGTGCGCACGGCCCGATCGAACAGGAAGTTGAGCTCCAGCTGGCCGGGGGAGTCCTCGTGGTCGCCGTAGGAGGGGTTGAGGCCCAGCCGCTGGCCGTAGTCGATGACGTCGAGGATGATGGGGCGCAGCTCCTCGAACTGGTTGATGTGGTAGCACCAGGGCTTGGTGATGCCGGCGGCGGCGCCCGGGTCGGCCGATCCTCGGGGCCGCTTGAGCCACATCATCTCCGGCTCGATGCCGCACAGGAAGGTGTAGCCCAGCTCCGCCTCCACCTCGTTGACGATTCGCTTCAGGTTCTGGCGCGGATCGGCGTCGAGGAGGAGGCCGGTCTCGGTGTCGTAGCAGTCGCAGAAGACGCGGGCTACCCGCGGGTCCCAGGGAAGCTGGGCGAAGGTGTCCAGGTCGGCCACGGCGGCCAGCTCCGACTCCTCCGGCCCGAAGCCGATGTAGCGGTCGGAGCGGTCGACGAAGAGATCGGCAGTGGCTCCGTACACGAGCTGGTAGCCCTCCTCGGCCACCTTCTCCCACATGGCCGCCGAGACGCCCTTGCCGTTGATGTGCCCGGATACGGACACCTGCTGGAAGAAGATGTACTGGATTCCCTTCTCGTTGATCTCCTTGCGGATGGCCCGAATGCGCTCGCGCCGGGCAGGGTCGGACCGTGCCTGCTCCAGGGTCGGGGGCGGGTCGGGGATGGCGCCCTTGGCGAGGACGGATTGCACCAGGTTGGGCGCTACAGGGGCAGTGGCCATGTCGTTCGATCTCCTCCTCTACCGATCCAGGGGCTCAAGGGATACCGATCAGGGGCGCAGAGACGCAATCGTATCGCCGTCGGGAAGAGGCGGGGCGTCATGCGCCGGCCCCGGCGGCTACCAGCGGAACCAGCGGGCCTCCCCCTTGGCCACCAAGAACCCCGTCGTCCATACAGCGGTGACCACGAGACCGAGGATGTAGAGCCAATCTTCCCCGGTCTTCAGGGCCAGTGTGAGGAGCAACCCTCCCAGCGCCCAGGCAGCGATCAACAGCCAGAGGCTGGAGGCCCTCGGCCTTTGGTCGAGGGCCTGCTCGACCTGGCGACCGAACTCCTCGATGGCGGCATGGTCGTGGAAGTCCATCTCTCACTCCTCTTCTCGTACCGGGTCTCGGATCGGCAGGGCTCCGGCCAGGGGAGCGGCTGCCAACCTCCGCGCCACCGCCCAGACGCCGCCGTAGGCGTCCGTATACCGCCGGTAGAGGTAGATGGGAACGGCGGCCAGCACGATCGCCCAGCCCAGGCCCATGGCCGTCCAGCCCCAGCTGGGCCCGCCCAGGAACTGGAAGACGAAGTTGAGAGCGGCGAAGAGGAGGATGAGCTGGAGCACGATCCTGGGCGCTCGGTAGGGCGCTTTGACCCCGGCCGTGTCCCGCCGCCCCAGCCAGCCGGCGACGCCGTCGAGGATGTTGGTGATCATGTACCCCACGGTGGAGGCGGCCAGGATGTAGATGGGGGTACCGAGCAGCATGAGCAGGAGGTTCACGGTCACGTCGAAGCCCATGGCTCTCGTCGGTACCCGCCGCTTGGACAGGGTCTGGAAGCCGCGGAAGGTGTAGCCCTCGGCCGAGGCCTGGTACAGGGTGCGGGCGGAACCGAGGATGGCCGTATTGATGATGAGGACGAGGGCGATGACGAGGAGAGCGATGACCACGTCCGACCCGGCCCCGAACACGTCCTTGGCGAGAGGGGCGAAGGCCACCGCCGGATCCTTGGCGATCTCCTCGCGCCCCACGACTCCGAGCAGGACGAGCGGGCCGAGGCCGTAGAACACCAGGTTGAGGAGCCCGGCGGCGATGATGGACCGGGGAGCGTCCTTGGCCGGGTTCCGGTACTCGGCCGTGTAGCAGATGGTGGTCTCGAAGGCGTAGGCGCTCCACGCGGCGATGTACAGGCCGGCGCAGATGACGACCACCGTCTCCCAGCTCAGCCAGGGGCTGTCGGGCGGGGCGAAGGGGGTGAGGTTGTCCACGTCCACCCGTCCCTGAAAGAGGGGAACGACGATGAGGAGGGCGATGGGCAGCAGGCTGACGACGCCGAGGACGAGCTGGGTGCGGGCGCTCGTCTTGATGGAGTAGTGGTTAACCCAGAAGACGAGGAGGAGAGCGGCGGCTCCGATGACCGTGGCCATGGACAGCTTGAACGGCCCCCAGGTGTACAGCCAGTCCTGGTCGGGCAGCCACTGGGTCTGGACGTAGCTCCCGATGAGGAGCCCGCCGATGGCGAGCACGGGCGACCAGGCGAACCAGTTGCCCCAGATGTCGATGGGGGGGAGGAGCCGGTTGTACCGCCTCAGGATCTCGGAGCCGTAGAGGGAGTGACCGCCCGACTTGTGGGGAAAGAGCCCTGCCAGCTCGGCCCAGACGAACGCTTGCAGGAATCCGATGACCACGGAGATGACCCAGATGAGCGGCGACAGGGTGCCCGTGAGTACCACCACCGAGCCCACGGAGAAGATGAGGAGGACGGGCACCCCCAAGGCGATATTGAACCCGTCCCACCAGGTGAGCGTCCGGGCCAGGCCGAAGGCCTCGGCTGCGCTCCTCGGTCGAGCTCCCTCCTCGGTCGTCATCGTCTGCGCCCCTTTCCTCGCCTTGCTCGTCGTTCCAGGTCCTCGTCTCGCTCCGGCCGGCGCTCCCGCGCCTGCCGCCGGGTCGCGGCGAGGCGGCGACGCTACAGCTCCGGCGGGCTGGCGAGCGGCGATGTGTTAGCAGCGCTCCCGGGCTTCGCCGGAACGGGCGCTACCACGGGAGCGCTGCTTGCATGCGCTTGGGCTTGTCAGGCTGCCCTCTTCAGCTCGTACTCGACCTGCCGGCGAGGAGCTCCGGCGACGGTGATCCGGGTCACCGTTACCCGGGGCCGGCGGGTGAGGAAAGCCGTGAGCGGGCTTCGCTCCCGGGCCAGGAACACCTCCTCGGCCAAGGTGGCGTCGGCCTCGCGGAGGAGCTCCCGGGCCGGCTTTCCCGCCCGGACGGCGATGGTGGGGGCAAGCCCTGCCTCCCGGGCGGCCGCGGCCGCCCGTGCCAGCTCGTGGTGAACGGCCGCGTGGCGTCGGGCCAGCTCCCCGTAGGAGGGCTGGGGCGGATCGAGGAAGCGCGGCTTGACGAGCCCGACCAGCGTCAGCTCGGCTCCGTGCTCGCGGCAGTAGGCGATGGCGGCGTCGACGGCCTGGCGCCCGGCCGGCGATCCGTCGACTGCGCACAGGACGCGTGCCATAACGGCTCCCTTCCTGACAGGGTTACGGAAAACCGTTGTCACGGTAGCCGCCCTGCGTCCTCCGCCCAGCTCTCGTGAAGTGATGCTACGTACATCCCCCGCCTCCCTGGGAATGGGCGCTAGATCTCAAGGGAAACTGAGGGCCCCGAGGGGCATCGAAAGCATTGCTTTTCTTCCCCGTAAGCAGCGCTCATACGCCGTCGGAGGATGCCTCGGCTCCATCGCGCAGGATCCAGAAGAGGAGCGCCTCCCGGTCGGTCAAGTTGCGGCAGCTCGAGATGCCGTTCCTCTCCGCCAGGAGTACCTCGCCCCGGCGGAGAACGGGCCGGCCGCCGGCGACCGTCACCTGGACGAGGCCGCTCGCCACTGCCACCAGCTCCACGCCCTTGTGGATGAAGCCGAGGGAGGCCGAGCCCTTGGGGGGGAGCTGCACGAGGTAGGCGCGGAGACCCACCTGGGGGTCGTCGAGGAGGGGCAACGGCTTCCCTGCCGCCCGCTCGGCCGGGTGGTGGCGCCGGGCCAGGCGGTAGCCTGCGGCCACCTCTCCGCGCAGGAGCTCGTCCAGGGTGACGTGGAGCTCGGCGGACAGGCGGAGCAGGGTCTCCAGGGAGAGACCCCGTACCCCCCGCTCGGCCTGGGAGATGGCGCTGGGAGACACCCCGGCCAGACGAGCGAGGTCGCTCTTGCTCAGGCCGCGCTGGAGCCTGACGGCGCGGAGGGCCGCTCCCAGACGGGCGGCGGCGGGGGCGGGAGACACCACCGGACGGCCCTCCTCGAGCCGGTAGCGGAAGACGCTTCCCTCGACCCCCAGCCGGCGGCCCTCGGCCTTGACGATCCGGAGGCGGCCGTCCTCCACGGCGACTACGCACTGGGTGGTCGCCTCCACCTCCCGGGACAAGATCTCCCGGTCGTCGCCGACCAGCGACCAGTAGGCGATGGCTCCCAGCTCGAGCAGGGCTGGACAGGTGCGGGTAAAGAAGAGACGGGCGGTGTCGGTGCCCCACCGGGCCGCCATCGCCCCCAGCGGGTCGAACAGAAGGAGGGTGCGGCCGTCCCCCCGACAGGCATCGACGGTCGCCCGCAGGAGAGGGGCAGGTTGAGCCAGCTTGCTCCCCGGACGGGCGTCGATGACGGTCAGCTCGGGATAGAGGGCCCGCACCTCGCCCGGGGAGCGGGTGAGAGTGACGTAGGCGGCCGTCTCGTAGCTCGGGGCGAGGGCGGCCACAGCCTGGAAGAAGGGAACGACGGAGGCTTCCTCCTTGGCCTCCCAGACGACGTTGTCGCCCCAGTAGAGACCGTCCAGCACTCGGTCGAGCTCGGCGATGCCGGTGCTGGCTTCCTCCATTCCTTGAAGCATAGCTTCAAGGTAGCCCATGTCCCCTCCTGGTGACTGATCAAGACTGATCAGCGCCGGGCGCAATGGGGGCGGGCGTCTTGGCCGTCGCCCCCGTGGAAGCTATGCTTATCGTTCGTGACAATCGAGGCCGATTTGGGAGCGTGGCTTCACCAGCTGTCGCGGTCGCCGGCAGGGAGGGGGGACAGAGAGGGAGGACTCCTCCTCACCTGCGCCCTCTGCGGGCGGAAGCAGACCTCGAGCCTGCTGTCCAGGGCGTCCTGGGCTGCCCGGCGGCGCCGGGGGAGGACGGCCTTCGCCTGTCCTCTCTGCCGGGCCCTCCACGCCGACTGGGCAGCCCGGGTGGCGGCGACGCTGGGCGGCAGCCGGGCAGGACAGAGGCTCGTCTCCACGTCTCCGCCGCTGCGGGTGATCCGAGGAGGAGGGGAGCGGGTCGCCTGGGCGTCCCGCCCCCGGCTCCGTCTCGTGCCCGGGGCGTGACCGCGACCGGCCTCGTCCCCTGGGGACGGGGTGGTCTGATTGAATCGCGTCCGTGGCCGAGACGACCTCGTTGCTCAGGGTCGGCGACACGACCTACACCATCGTCTCCCTGGCCAGGGCCGGCGACGTCGGCCACCTGCCCTTCACCCTCCGCATCCTGCTCGAGAACGCCCTCCGGGCGGGCGCCGAGGCGGACGCCGAGGCCGTGCTCGGCTGGGACGCCGCCGCCGAGCCCAGGCGCGAGATCGCCTTCGTCCCGGCCCGGGTACTCCTCCAGGACTTCACCGGGGTGCCGGCGGTGGTCGATCTCGCCGCCATGCGCGACGCCATGCGCGAGCTGGGCGGCGATCCCGGCCGGATCAGCCCCCAGCTTCCCGCCGACCTCGTCATCGACCACTCGGTGCAGGTGGACGTCTACGCCTCCCCCCTTGCCCTCCAGCGGAACGCCGACCTGGAGCTGGAGCGGAACCGGGAGCGCTACGCCCTCCTTCGCTGGGCCCAGCAGGCCTTCCGTAGCTTCCAGGTGGTGCCCCCGGCCACGGGCATCGTCCACCAAGTGAACCTGGAGTTCCTCGCCCGGGTGGTGGAGGCGCGGGAGGAGGGCGGTCGCCTGCTCGCCTTCCCCGACACCCTGGTCGGCACCGACTCCCATACGACCATGGTCAACGGTCTCGGCGTCCTCGGCTGGGGGGTGGGGGGCATCGAGGCCGAGGCGGCCATGCTGGGCGAGCCCATCTCCATGCTGGTGCCCCAGGTGGTGGGCTTCCGCCTGGTGGGAGAGCTTCCCGAGGGATCGACGGCCACCGACCTCGTGCTGACCGTCACCGAGATCCTCCGCCGCGCGGGGGTGGTGGGCAAGTTCGTGGAGTACTTCGGCCCCGGCCTGTCCGGCCTCTCCCTGGCCGACCGGGCCACCATCGCCAACATGTCCCCCGAGTACGGAGCCACCTGCGGCTTCTTCCCCGTGGACGGAGAGACCGTCCGCTACCTGCGCCTCACCGGCCGGGCCGAGGAGCGGGTCCGTTTGGTGGAGGCGTACTGTAAGGAGAACCGCCTCTGGCACGACCCGCAAGACGGCGAGCCCCGCTACTCCCAGGTGGTGGAGCTCGACCTCGCCACCGTGGAGCCGAGCCTGGCCGGGCCGCGGCGACCCCAGGACCGAGTGCCCCTGGGCAAGGCGAAGGCCTCGTTCATCGACGCCCTGTCGACCTTCGGGGTCGAGTACGTCGATGGAAGCTACGACAAGGAGGTGGCCAACTCGTTCCCCGCCTCCGATCCCCCCACCGGCGATACCGCCCGCGAGGAGGGGCCCGAGGCGGCGGTCGAGGAGCGGCCGTCCCCGACCCGGGTGCGGGTGCGCCTGGACGGGGAGGAAGCGGAGCTCGGTCACGGGGCGGTGGTCATCGCCGCCATCACCAGCTGTACCAACACCTCCAATCCCCAGGTGATGGTGGCCGCCGGCCTTCTCGCCCGGAAGGCGGTGGAGCGGGGGCTTCGCCGCCGACCCTGGGTCAAGTCGAGCCTCGCCCCCGGGTCGAAGGTGGTCACCCAGTACCTGGACGAGGCCGGCCTCACCCCCTACCTGGAGGAGCTCGGCTTCCACACCGTAGGCTACGGCTGTACCACCTGCATCGGCAACTCGGGCCCCCTGCCCGAGCCGGTGTCCCGGGCGGTGGCCGAGGGCGATCTGGTGGCGTGCGCGGTGCTGTCCGGCAACCGCAACTTCGAGGCCCGCATCCACCCCGAGGTGAAGGCCAACTACCTGGCCTCGCCGCCGCTGGTGGTCGCCTACGCCCTGGCCGGGCGGCTGGACGTGGACCTGACGTGCGAGCCGCTCGGGCTGGGGGCGGACGGAAGACCCGTGTACCTGGCCGACATCTGGCCCAGTCGGGAGGAGATCGGGGAGGTCATGGCTGCCGCCATCCGCCGGGAGATGTTCGCCCGCACCTACGCCGACGTGTACGGTGGGGACGAGCGGTGGCGGTCGCTACCGGTGCCGGCCGGGGATGTGTTCGCCTGGGACGAGGCGTCCACGTACGTGCGCCGCCCCCCCTACTTCGACGACATGTCCCGGGAGCCCTTGCCTGTGGAGGACATCCGCGGCGCCCGCTGCCTGGTCATGGTCGGCGACTCGGTGACCACCGACCACATCTCTCCCGCCGGAGCCATCAAGGTGGAGAGCCCGGCCGGCCGCTACCTCATCGAGCAGGGGGTGGAGCCGAGGGACTTCAACTCCTACGGCTCCCGGCGCGGCAACCACGAGGTGATGGTGCGGGGCACCTTCGCCAACGTGCGGCTGCGCAACCTGCTCGTCCCCGGCTCGGAGGGCACCCGGACCGTCCACCTCCCCTCAGGCGAGGAGATGACCGTCTTCGACGCCGCCGTGCGCTACCGGGCGGAGGGGGTGCCGCTCATCGTCATCGCCGGCAAGGAGTACGGGTCCGGCTCGTCTCGCGACTGGGCGGCCAAGGGCCCGGCCCTGCTGGGAGTGAGGGCGGTGATCGCTGAGAGCTTCGAGCGCATCCACCGCTCCAACCTGCTCATGATGGGGGTGCTGCCGCTCCAGTTCCCGCCCGGGGAGAGCGCCTCCTCGCTGGGGCTGACGGGGCGGGAGCTCTTCTCCATCGAGGGGATGGCCGGCGGCGAGGCCGACCAGGTGACCGTTCGGGCCGACGGGAAGGAGTTTCCCGCCCGGGTGCGCCTGGATACTCCCCGGGAGCGGGAGTACTTCCGCCACGGGGGCATCCTTCCCTACGTGCTGCGGCGGCTCCTGCACGAGTAGGGGCTCCCGCTCGGCGAAAGGTCGGCGGGCGTCGATAATGCCGTCGTGGACGAGCGTCTGCGCGCCCTGGTGGAGGCCGGGATCGCGGTCAGCTCGGAGCTGTCCCTGGACGCGGTGTTGCACAAGCTGACCGAGACCGCCGCCCGCATCGCCGGCGCCCGCTACGCGGCTTTGGGGGTGATCGATCCCGCCGGCGAGCGCCTCGAGCGCTTCATCGCGGTGGGGGTGGACGAGGAGACTCGCCGTCGCATCGGCCGGCCGCCCGAGGGGCGGGGAATCCTGGGCGTCCTCATCCGGGAGGCGAAGCCGCTTCGCCTGCGCGATATCTCCGCCGACCCCCGAGCGGCCGGCTTCCCGCCCCACCACCCCCGCATGCGCAGCTTCCTCGGCGTCCCCATCCTCCTGCGGGGGGTCGCCTTCGGCAACCTCTACCTGGCCGAGAAGGAGGGGGCCGCTGAGTTCACCCAGGAGGACGAGGAGATGGTCACCCTCCTCGCCGCCCAGGCCGCCGTGGCTATCGAGAATGCCCGCCTGTACGAGTCCGCCACCCGCTGGCTGCGCCAGCTCGAGTCGCTAAACGAGGTCGGCAACGCCCTGGCCGGCGAGTTCGAGCTCCCCCGTCTGCTCCAGCTCGTGGCCTCCCGGCTGCGGGAGCTGGTGGCCGCCCGGTTCGTCATCATCGCCCTCCCTGCCGAGCCCGGGACCCTGCGCATCGCTGCCGTGGCCGGCTCGGAGGTGGAGCACCTGCTCGACCGCCGCCTTCAGACGGCCCGCTCCAAGTCGGGGCGGGTGCTCGAGCGTAGGCAGGGGGAGCGGGTGGATTCCCTGCACGACGATCCCGAGGTCGACCAGGCGGTGGTGCGGGAGCTGGGCGGGACGAGCGGCCTGTACGTCCCCTTGGTGGTGCACGACCGGGCCATCGGTGTCATCATCGCCCACGACAAGGCGGGGGCCGATCCCCGCTTCAGCGAGGAAGACCAGCGGCTGGCCGAGACCTTCGCCGCCCGGGCGGCGGTGGCCGTAGACCTGTCCGAGCGGGTGCAGCGCGACGCCCTGCGGCGAGTGGTGGCCGCCCAGGAGCTGGAGCGCCGGCGCCTGGCCCGCGAGCTGCACGACGAGACCGGACAAGCGCTGACCTCCATCCTCCTCGGTCTCAAGGCCATCGAGGACGGGACCGATCTGGCCCAGGTCCGCCAGAGCGCCTCCCGGCTGCGCGAGCTGGTGGTCGAGACCCTGCACGACGTGCGCCGGCTGGCCATCGAGCTCCGGCCCAAGGCTCTGGACGACTTCGGCCTGGTGCCGGCCCTGGAGCGGCTGGCGGAGACCTTCACCGAGCAGACCGGCATCGCCGTCGACTTCCAGGCGGCGCTGGCCGGGGAGCGGCTACCGGGGGAGGTGGAGACGGCCCTGTACCGGATCGTCCAAGAGGCCCTCACCAACGTGGTCAAGCACGCCGGCGCCAGCCACGTGAGCGTCGTCCTGGCCCGCAAGGAAGGGTCGGTAACGGCGGTCGTCGAGGACAACGGGCGCGGCTTCCAGGCCCGGCGCTCGGACGGGCGCGGCCTGGGCCTGGTGGGGATGCGCGAGCGCCTCGGCCTGCTCGATGGACGGCTGCGGATCGAGTCGACGGAGGGAGCGGGGACGACTATCGTGGCTGAGGTCCCCCTGCCGTGAGAGGAGGGTAGAGCTATCAGCGCTCCATGACGACCGAGAAGGGCAGGAAGAGCAAGGACGTGGTGCGGGTCCTCATCGTCGACGACCACGCCGTCGTCCGCTCCGGCCTGCGGCTGCTCTTGGATGCGGAGCCGGACATCGAGGTCGTGGCCGAGGCGGGGGATATCGGCACCGCCGTCCTGGAGGCGCGGGCGACCAAGCCCGACGTGATCCTCATGGACGTGGTCATGCCGGGCAGGAGCGGCATCGCGGGCACCCCGGCGGTACTCAAGGAGGCTCCGGGGGCGAGGGTGCTGGTTCTGTCCATGCAGGACGACCCCCGCTACGTGCGAGAGGCCTTCGCCGCCGGCGCCGCCGGCTACGTCCTCAAGGAGGCGGCCGACACCGAGCTCGTGGCTGCCGTGCGGGAGGTGGCCGCCGGCGGCCGCTACGTCCACCCCGCCCTGGGCGCCCGGCTGGCGGCAGCCGAGGCCGAGGAGCGGGCTCGGGCCGAGGCCGACCCCCTGTCGGAGCGGGAGCGGCAGGTCATGCGCCTGCTCGCCCTGGGTCATACCAACCAGGAGATCGCCAAGATGCTGTACATCTCGGTGCGCACGGCCGAGACGCACCGGGCCCACATCATGCAGAAGCTCCGTCTCTCCACCCGGGCCGAGCTCGTCCGCTACGCCATCCAGCACGGCCTCCTCGACGAGGCCGTGGACGAGGGCGACGGCGGGTCGGGGTAGATCGCTACCGGCCGGCCGCCCGGGCAGACCGGCCGGGGACGAACCGGTCGTCGGTGACCGCCAGGCCGGCCACAGCCAGCACCGCCCCGCCGGCGGCGGCGGCCAGGGAGAGGGGGTCGGGGACGGCCAGGGCGAAGAAGTGCCGGGAGGGAGGGACGAGGAGGACGGCCACGTACGCCACCGTCAGGAGGCCGCAGAGAGCCGACACGGCTGCCCCCCGCAGCGGCGAGGAAGCCTCGATGGCCAGGATCAGGTACAGGCCCACCGCCACCAGCACAGTGGTGGCCACGGTGCGGGCGTCGGCGAGGGGGCGGTCGAGCACCTGAGAGGTAAAGGTGTAGCTGGAGAGGACGCCCAAGCCGGCGGCGGTCCCGGCCGGAAGGGCAAAGCGGATGACCTCGCGTACGAACCCCTGGATGCGGACGGGACCGGCGCTGGGGGCAAGGGCGAGGAAGAAGCCGGGGATGCCGATGGTGAGCGAGGCGGCCAGGGTGAGGTGGCGGGGGAGGAGGGGGTAGGCAACCTCGGACAGGCCGATGGACACGATGAGGAAGCCGGCGAAGGCGGACTTGGTGACGAAGAGCTTGGCCACCCGGGTCAGGTTGCGGAGGATCTTGCGCCCCTCCCTCACCATGTCCGGCAGGGAGGCGAAGTCGCCTTGGACGAGCACCAGGTCGGCCACGCTGCGGGCCATCTGGGAGCCCGAGCCCTGGGCCACGGCCAGCCGCGCCGCCTTCAGCGCCGGCACGTCGTTGACACCGTCGCCGACCATGGCCACGTAGCGGCCCTGGGCGCGGAGGGCATCCACCACCCGCCGCTTGTCGTCGGGGGAGATGCGCCCCACCACCGACGCCGCCAGCACCGCCCGGGCCAGCTCGTCCGGGCGGCGGGGGAGGGAGCGGCCGTCGAGGGCAGGGCCGCGCAGGGGGATGCCCGCCTGCTCGGCCACGGCGGCGACCGTCTCCGGCCGGTCGCCGGACAGCACCACCAGCTCCACGCCCTGCCCCCGCAGGTAGGAGACGGTGGCGGCCGCCTCGGCCCGCAGGCGCTCGCCGATCACCACCAGGCCGAGCAGTCTCTGCGCCCGAGGAAGCTGCGGCTCCCCGTGGCCGTCAGGGAGCGGGTCTGGAGTCTCCGCCACCGCCACCACCCGCCGACCGGCGCCGGCCTCCTCGTCCGCGCGGGCGGCTAGGGGGCCGAGGGGGAAGAGCTCAGGCGCTCCCAGCACGTAGCTCGACCGGTCGAGACGGAGGGCGCTCCAGCGGCGGGTGGAGGAGAACGGCACCTCCGCGGCCGGCGCCTCTGCCTCGGCCGGGAAGGCGCGGGCGACCGCCTCCAGGGTGGAGGTGCGGCTGCGGGCGGAGGCTCCGTAGCGGGCGAGAGCCCGGACGAGATCGGCCCGAGACACCCCCGGGGCGGTCACCACGTCCACCACCTGCGGCTCCGGCTCGGTCAGGGTGCCCGTCTTGTCCAAGCAGACGAGGTCGACCGAGGCCAGCGACTCGACGGCGTTGAGCTGCTGCACCAGCGCCCCCCGCCGGGCCATGCGCAGGGCGGCCACGGCGAAGGTCAAGCTGGTGAGGAGGATCAGCCCCTCCGGGACGAGAGTAACGACGGCGGCCACGGCTGTCGTCACCGCCTCATGGACGGGCTCGCGCCGCTCCCAGAGGGCGTATCCGAGCAACAGCCCCAGCGGCACCATGACCGCCACCAGGGTCAGCAACAGGTGGCTCAAGGCCCGCTCCAGGGGAGAGCGGGGATGGCGGAAGGAGCGGGCGGTGCGGGTCAGGCGGAAGGCATAGCTCTCGGCCCCCACGGCGGTGACCTCGTACTCGCCGATTCCCTCGGCCACGAACGAGCCCGAGCGTACCTCCTCCCCTGGCCGGCGCTCCACCGGCTGCGACTCGCCGGTGAGGATGGACTCGTCCAAGGCCAGCCCCCGGGCGGAGACGATCCGCCCGTCGGCCACCACCTGGTCTCCTGCCTGCACCCGCACCAGGTCGCCCACTACCACCTCGTCTACCGCCACCTGCTGCGGCTCCCCCTCCCGCACCACCGTGGCGGTGGGGGCGACCAGCGCCGCCAGCCGGTCGAGAGCCCGCTTGGCCCGCACCTCCTGGGCGATGCCGATGGTGGCGTTGGCCACCAGGATGCCGAGGAAGAGGGCATCCTGCCAGGCTCCGTAGACGAGGGTGAGGCCGCCGAAGACGGCCAGGATGAGGTTGAAGACAGTGAAGACGTTGGCGGCGACGATGCTGGCGTAGGAGCGGCTGGCCGGCGGCCGGCGGAGGCGGCCGCGGCCGGCCAGGCGTCGGGCCGCCTCAGCCTGAGACAGGCCTTGGTAGGGGGCGGCCCTGTCGCCGACGACGATGGACGTCATCAAGCCAGGCTATCCGCCCCCACCTGCCCGCGTGGAGGCGCCGGCTGGGGCTAGGCTCGACGCCGCCGTCCGTCCTCGTCCTCCCAGGTGAGCTGGGCGTCCACCTCGATGACCCCCGGCACCCGCTGGACGAAGCTGGGCAGGAGCTCGGCGTCGGACTTGTTGTCCAGGTGCCCGCGCAGGGTGACGACGCCCCGCTCCACGTGCACCTCCACCTGCTCGGGAGGGATCCACAGGGTGCGGAAGATGACGTCCTCGCGGATCTCCCGGGCGATCTCCTCGTCCGAGCGGACGAAGGCACGCACGAGATCGGCCCGGGTGACGATGCCCACGAGGACGCCGTCGTCGTCGACCACGGGCAGGCGGTTCACCTGCTCCTCGATCATCTTGGCGGCGGCCTCCGTCACCGGCCGCCGGGGCCCAATGGTGACGGCGGGGGAGGTCATGGCCTCGCCGGCGGTTCGGGCCCGGAGCTTCGCCTCCAGCTCCCGCCGCTCGTCCAGGAGCAGTCCCAGGAGCCCCCCCCGGCCGGGCCGCTCGCCCCGCTCCTTGACCAGGATGTCCGCCTCCGATACCACCCCCACCACCTTGCCGTCCTCCACCACGGGGACGCCGGACACCTTGCTCTCGGCCAGGATCCTGGCTACCTCGCGCAAGGAGGTATCGGGGGTGACGGTGGTCACCTGTCGCGTCATGACATCCTCGACCTTCATCGCTCTCGCCTCCTTGGTTACCGTGCCACCGCTGCCCGGGCCGGCGGCGGCCATGCCGCCAGCGCTTGGAGTCGGCGGCGAAGCCGGGAGGAGCCGGCCCCGCCGAGCTCGCGCAGGCAGATCGCCCGGGATCCTGCCAGATCGAGGACGAGGGCAGGCTCGCCTTGCACCGTCTCCGGTCCTGCTCCGGACAGGCGCACTCGCCTGATCTCGGCGCGGGGGACGGCCAGCGCCACCTCGACCTCGGTGGCGGGGTCGCGACCGGTCAGGCGGACGAGGCCGTCCTCCACCGTCAGGGTGCCGACGTAGTGGTGGCGAGACCCCGCTCGCCGCCAGGCCACACGCTCTGCCCGACCGTCCTTCATCTCACCCCCGACTGTCGGCCAGGATGGACGGGCTCGCATCGGGGCAGCCCCTGAGCGGGCGGCCGCGAAAACCCGTAGCCCGAGTACGGCAGTTTGCGGCCCGGTATGCTCGCTCCGTGGTACTCCGGGAAGGCTGCGTCGGGCCGGTCGCTGGGGATCCCCGGGGGTGGGATGCGGTGGCATCAGCCCGGGTGAGCCGGACGCGGGGGCACGGAGCAAGGGGGGGATGGAGACGCGGCCCGCTCCACCGGCGGCGTCCCTCCGGCTAGCGGTGACCGCCACCACCTCACCGGCCTCGCTCGATCCGCTGCTCTCTCTCCTCGAGCGGCTGCCCAGAGAGCGAGTCCACCTCCTGGACAACCTGGGGCGGATCCGGCGGGAGGTGGGGCCGCTGACGCCCGAGCGCTGCGACGCTTTGGCCGACCACATGGGCATCCGCCGGGGCGAGGTGGCGGAAGTGGTCTCCTTCTACTCCTACCTCGGGCTTCCTCTCGACTGCCTGCGGGTGTGCACGGGCCCCGTGTGCGACTGGGCGGGTAGCGGTCGGCTCCTGAGTCGCGCCGAGCAGGAGACCCCGGCCGGCCTGCCGGTGGTGGAGGTGCCCTGCCTCGGCCACTGCGACCTGGCTCCGGTGGGAACCCGGGGGGATGCCATCCTTCCTCGGCTCAGCGAGGAGGTGCTGGCGGCGGCGGGGGAGGGAAGATCGACGCCCCCGGTGCCTCACCGCACCAACGACGGGCCGTCCCTGGGCCTGGCCCAACCGGACGGGTCGCTGGCCGACTACGAGCGGCGGGGCGGTCTGGAGGTGCTGCGCACCCTTCCCCCACCCGAGCGGGTCGTGGCCGAGCTGGAGGCATCCGGTCTCGTCGGCTACGGGGGGGCCGGGTTTCCCGCCCACCGAAAGTGGGCGGCCGTGCTCGCCCGGCCGAGGCCGCGGGTGGTGGTGGTCAACGCCGACGAGGGCGAGCCGGGGACGATCAAGGACCGGTACGTCATGGAGCTGCGGCCGCACCTCCTGCTCGAGGGGATGCTCATCGCCGCCCGCGTCTGCCAGGCGGAGCGGGTGATCGTGTACGTACGGGAGGAGTACGCCCTCGCCCGCACCCGCCTCCGTCAGGTGCTGGCCGAGGCGGGCGCCGCCGGCCTGCTCCAAGGCCTGACGGTGGAGGTGGTGCGGGCGCCGGCTCGTACGTGTGCGGGGAGGAGACGGCCCTGCTCGAGTCCCTGGAGGGCCGGCGCGGGATGCCCCGACTGCGGCCTCCCTTCCCGGCCGAGGTCGGCTACCTGGGGCTTCCCACCCTCATCCACAACGTGGAGACGCTGGCCCACGTCCCCGGCATCCTCCGCCGGGGCGGGGCCTGGTTTGCCGGCCTGGGCAGGCGGGGAGCCACCGGCACCCGCCTGTGGTCGGTGTCCGGGGCGGTGGCCCGCCCCGGTTGCTACGAGGCTCCCAACGGGATCACTCTCCGAGAGCTCATCGACGGCCACGCCGGCGGGGCCACGGCCCAGATCGGCTTCCTCGTCCCCGGCGGAGCGGCCTCCGGCATTCTGCCTCCGGCCGCCCTGGACGCTCCTCTCACCCGCGAGGGGTTGCTCGAGTGGGGCTGCGGGGTGGGCTCGGCCGGCGTCCAGGTCTTCCCCGCCGACTACCCCCTGCTCCGGCTCCTGCGTCAGACCATGCGCTTCTTCGCCGAGGAGTCGTGCCAGAAGTGCACGCCCTGCCGCATCGGCACCCGCGCCCTCGGCCACGTCCTGGCCGAGCTCGAGGCGGGGCGGGCGGCCATGGACCGGGAGCGGCTGGAGGAGTGGCTCTTCGCCATGGAGCGGGGCTCCATCTGCGGCCTCGGTCAGGCGGCGCCCCTGCCTCTCCGGGCAGCCCTGCGCCACTGGCCGCAGGTGTTCGAGCCTCTGCGCTGAAGAGAAGGGGGACGTGTCCCGAGCTCCCTTGACCCCGGTGGGGCTGGACGCCCTGCCTCCTCCGGCCATGGCGCGCAGGGCCGAGGAGGTCGGCGTCGCCAAGGCCCGGATGGACGCAGGCACGACCTTCGTCTTGGCCGTGCTCGCTGGAGCCTTCATCGCCATGGGGGCGATCTTCGCCACCACGACGACGGCGGGAGGCGGCGACCTCCCCTACGGCGTCGGTCGCCTGCTGGGCGGGCTGACCTTCACCCTGGGCCTGATCCTCGTCATCGTCGCCGGCGCCGAGCTCTTCACCGGCAACAACCTCATCGTCATGGCCTGGGCCAGCCGCCGCGTGTCCACCCTTCAGCTCCTTCGCAACTGGGCCATCGTCTACACCGGCAACTTCGCCGGCGCCCTCGCCACCGCCGCCCTCCTCTACGCGGGCCGCCAGTACGAGCTGGGAGCAGGCGCGGTGGGGCTCCAGGCGGTCTCGATCGCGGCCCACAAGACGGCCCTCGGCTGGGGGGAGGCGCTCGTCTTGGGCGCCTTCTGCAACGCCCTTGTCTGCCTGGCCGTGTGGCTGTGCTACAGCGCCCGGACGACGGCGGACAAGGTGCTGGCCATCGTGCCGCCCATCGCCGCCTTCGTCGCCGCCGGATTCGAGCACAGCGTGGCCAACATGTTCTTCATCCCCTACGGGCTCCTGGTCTTCCGGGACGAGGGCTTCTGGTCGACGCAGGAGGCCTCTGTCTACGTCACCGGCGACCTCACCTGGACCGGCTTCTTCACGGCCAACCTGATCCCGGTGACGATCGGCAACATCCTCGGCGGCGCCTTCATGGTGGGGGCCGTGTACTGGTTCGTCTACCTCCGCCGGCAAGCGCGAGAAGGCCCCTGACGGCCAAGGGCGCCCCGGCCGGGGGTCGGAGCCGGCGATGGCCGCCGGGGCCCCTTCTCTCCGGAGGGGGCGCTATTCGAGGAGGCCGAGCTCGCGCCCCACCGCCTCCAGGGCCTGGACAGCCCGCTCCACGTGCTCCTCCTCCAGGGCGGCCGACATCTGCACCCGGATCCGGGCCTGGCCTTCAGGTACGACGGGAAAGCCGAAGCCGGTCACGAAGATGCCCTCGTCGAGGAGCCGCTCGGAGATGCGGATGGCGAGGGCGGTGTCACCGACCACGATGGGGATGATGGCGGACTGGCCGGGGAGGGGGGCGTAGCCGATGTCCCGGAGACGGCGGCGGAGCTCGTCGGCGTTGCGGCGGAGCCTGGCCACCAACCCGGGGTGGCGGCGCAGCACCCGTACCGCCGCCAGGGCTGAGCAGGCCACGGCGGGGGGAAGGGCGTTGGAGAAGAGCTGGGGTCGGGAGCGCTGGGCCAAGAGATCGCACACCTCGGCGCTTGCGGCTACGAACCCGCCGGCGGCGCCGCCCAGGGCCTTGCCCAGGGTGCTGGTGATGACGTCCACCTCCCCCAGGACGCCGAAGTGCTCGGCCACCCCCCGCCCCGTCTCGCCCATGACCCCGGTGCCGTGGGAATCGTCCACGATCACCACCGCCCTGTGCTCCCGGGCCAGCTCGAGGATGTCGGGGAGCCGGCACAGGTCCCCCTCCATGGAGAAGACGCCGTCGGTGACGATGAGCTTGCGCTGATCCCGCCGGCAGGAGGCTAAGCCCCGGCGCAGCTCGTCCATGGACGAGTGGCGGTAGACGACCTTCCCCGCCGGCCGGGCCAGCCGGATGGCGTCGATGAGGGAGGCGTGGTTGAGCTCGTCGGAGAAGATGACGGTAGTCTCGTCGGCCAGGGTGGGGATGACTGCCTCGTTGGCGTTCCAGCAGGAGGCGTAGGTGAGGGCAGCCTCGGTGCCGACGAGGTCGGCCAGCTCGCGCTCCAGCGCCAAGTGGGGGGCGAACGTGCCGCAGATGAACCGCACCGAGGCGGTGCCGGCGCCGAAGCGGCGCAGGCCCTCGATGCCTGCCTCGATCACCTCGGGATGGGCGGCCAGGCCCAGGTAGTTGTTCGAGGACAGGACGAGCACCCGGCCCCGTCCCTCCATCTCCACCACCGGCCCCTGGGGGGAGCAGAGGACGTGGAAGCGCTTGTACGTCCCCGCGCTCCGCAGGGCGTCGAGCTCGGCGGCGATGGCCCGGTCGAGCTCCTCGCCGGCGGTGGCGCTCACCGGTGCGTCCACCTCCTCGGCCCCGCCGGAGCCTCCTCGGGGAGGCGCCGCGCCTCCGCGAGCGGCCGGGCCGGGGACGGCCGCTCGCCGGGGTAGAGGACGATCTTGCCCGCCTCGCCCGTCTGGAGCTGGTCGAAGGCGAGCGGGAAGTCCTCCAGCCCGTACTCGTGCGTGACGAGGGGCCGCAGGTCGACGACGCCGCTTTCGAGGAGCCAGCGGGCCTTGTACCAGGTGGCAAACACCCGTCGGCCGCTCAGGGCCCGCACCTCCAGGTTCTTGAAGATGAGGGACTCGGCCACATCGATCTCCACCGGTCGCGAGGGAATGCCGAACAGGATCACCCGGCCGCCATTACGGGCGATCCGGAAGGCGTCCTGGATGGCCGCCGGCGAGCCCGACATCTCGAACACCACATCCAGGCCGTAGCCCTCGTTCTGCTCCAGGAACCAGGGGACGGCGTCGGGGCGGGCGGAGGCGTCGAGAACAGCGTGGGCGCCCATCCGCCGGGCCAGCTCCAGCCGGAAGGGCCTGAGGTCGGAGGCGAGTACGATGGCCGCTCCCGAGGCGCGGGCGATGGCGACGGTGAACAGCCCGACCGGCCCGCAGCCGAGGACGGCCACGGACGCCCCCGACAAGTCCTGCTCGGAGGCGGCGAAGACGGCGTTGCCGAACGGCTCTTGCAGGGCGGCGATCTCCGGCGGCAGCTTGGCGCGGTCGTTCTTCCAGATGACCGCCTCGGGCACGGCCACATAGCGGGCGAACGCCCCATCCCGGTCGACCCCCAGGATCTCGGTGCGCTCGCACATGTGGGCCTGTCCCGTGCGGCAGAAGAAGCACATGCCGCAGGTGATGTGGCTCTCGGCGGAGACGTACTCTCCCACCGCCACGTGGCGCACGTCGCGGCCGACCTCGACCACGGTGCCGGCGAGCTCGTGCCCGAGCGTGAGGGGCGGCCGGATGCGGTGCGCTGCCCACTCGTCCCAGCGCTCGATGTGGAGGTCGGTGCCGCAGATGGAGGCCGCCTCCACCGCGACGACGACCTCGTCCGGCGCGGGTACCGGCTCGGGGGTCTCCACCAGCTCGAGGCCCGGGCCGGGCGCGACCTTGCGAAGCGCCTGCATGGCCCCATCCTCCCAGGTCCAGCGGGCTCCGCGTCGGCGCCGGGCCTCTGCTACTCCGCGAAGAGCTCGAAGAACGGGGGAAAGGTCATCAGAAAGCCGAGCCCGACGAGCACGCCGGTGACGGCGGTCACGGCCTTGAGCGGAGGGTTCCGCCGCCACCAAACCGCCGTCAGGACGGGCCAAAAGAAGAAGAAGGTGATGATCGTGACCACGGTCTTTCCCATGAGCGGGCCCACGCCGGGGTCGAATTTGAGCGTGTCGGCGATGCTCTCGTCGGCCTCGGCCAAGGTCGTGAGAAGGCCGAGGCAGAGCGACGCGATCCCGGCCGCCAAGATGACGGCGGCGACGGGTCCCGACGGCCTCTCGGCCTCGACCGGCGGGGGCGCTGTGGGCCCTTGCTGTGCCGTGTCGGTCATCTCGCCTCCCTCCTCACTTCACCGGTGCCGCCTTGGTGATGAGCGCGCCGAAGATGGCGGCGACCGCGGCCGTCGCGAAGGCGAGCACGAAGAACGCCAAGGCGATGTTGCGAGCCAGGTTGTTCCTCGCCAGGGTACGCCCGTAGTAGAGCACCATCACTACGGCGACCGTGGCGAAGAGCGGGGAGAACCAGCCGACGTGCTCCTTCCACTCCATGCCGAATTTGTGCCACTCGCTCGTGTTGCCCGACACGTTTGAGAGCAGGAAGTCGCGCGGGGAGCAGGTCTCGCTGTTGGGGACTGCAAGCCCCTGGCACTCCGCGAACGTCGTCTGGTCTGCGAGCTTCTCCCGGTACCACGGATAGACCAGGTACGTCCCCGTGATCACCGTCGCCCACACAAGCCCGGCCATGACCACGGTCCCGGCGTAGAGCCTCCCCATCCGCTCCCGAATGCCCTCCTCGGTCACGAGCCGGGGCCTGAGGCTGTAGAGCCCGGCGAGACCACCCGTGAACGCGAGCAGAAAGACTGCGCCGAAGACGATGCCGTGAACGAGCGCCCAAGTCTCGCGGTACGTGAGCTCCACGGCCTTCTCCTTCCGGTTGACGGGGCGATGCTACAACACGAATCTGACCCCGATCATCCGCGGAACGTCTGACACGTCCTTCGGAGAATCCCTGACTTCCCTCAACCCGAATCCGTAGTTCCCCCGTAGGAACCATCGGCGCAGCTCCCGATGCGGGAAGCCGCCCCGGAGGAGACGCTGACGGCGACGAAGAGCTGCGAGAGGAGGAGTCATGGCGACGCTCGTCAAGTGGACGCCCTTCCGCGAGCTCAACCTCATGGAGCGGCGCATGCGGCGGCTGCTGGAGGACATGGGCTTCGGCCCCGTGTCCGTGCCGGCCGCCGACATCTACGAGACGCCGGACGAGTTCGTGGTCGAGCTCGAGGTGCCCGGCTTCCAGGAGAAGGAGCTGGAGGTGGAGGTCTCCGATCACACCCTCACCGTCAAGGGCGAGGCCAAGGAGGAGAAGGACAAGAAGGAGCGCACCTTCCTCCTCCACGAGCGGCTGGAGCGGTCCTTCGAGCGCCGCTTCCACCTGCCCGAGGAGGCCGACACGGACAAGCTCAAGGCCGTGTTCAACCGGGGGGTGCTGGAGATCCACGCCCCCAAGGTGGTGCCGGCCAAGGCCAAGAGGGTGCCCATCGAGGTCTGACGCGGTGCCTGGCACCGTTACGGGACCGTCGCGTGCTCGCCGCGTCTTTGCTCACCACGTCTTGACGCGGGGAGCAGGCTCGACCCGCGCCAGGCGCAGGCGAAGGTCGACGGCCACGCAGCCCCGGGGCAGGCCCATGACCGGATTCAGATCGAGCTCCACGACCTCGGGCAGGTCCTCGGCCAGCCGCGACAGCCGGAGGAGGAGATCGGCCAAGGCGGGGGCATCGGAGGGCGGGGCGCCCCGGAAGCCGGCGATCAGGGCCCCTGCCTTGCCGGCGTGCACGAGCTCGTCGGCGTCCACGTCGGTGAGGGGGGCGATGCGGAAGCGAGCCTCCCCGATGAGCTCGGCGAGGACGCCGCCGGGGCCGAAGGCGACCAAGGGCCCGAACACGGGGTCCTGCACCACCCCCGCCAGAAGCTCGGCCCCGCCCCGCACCATGGGCTGGACGACCAACGGCGGGCCGATGCGGGCGGCCGCCTCCCGTACCTCGTCCTCGTCGTGGAGATCGAGGGCGAGGAGGCCCCGCTCCGTCTTGTGCGCTCCCGGCTCCGCCGTCTTCACCACCACCGGGAAGCCGAGCTCGCGGGCAGCCGCGACAGCCTCCTCCGGGCTCGCCGCCGACCGCTCCTCCACCAGGGGGACGCCGTAGGCGGCAAGGAGGGCTCGGGCCGGCGCCGACTCCAGCCACACGTCGGAGCTCTCCGCCAGCGCCTCCGTCACCACCGCCCGCGCAGCCGCGGGGTCGATGCCGTCCAGAGGAGGCACCGTTCCCGCCGGTCGGCGCAGCCAGTCGGCCCGGTCTGCCGCCCGGCCCAGGGCCCGGGCGGCCGACTCGGGGTAGGGAAACGGGGTCACCCGGCTTCCCGGGCGGAGGAGCGCGGACGGGATTCCCCCGTGGCTGACGAACACGCCCAGCACCGGCTTGGCCGGCTCTGCCGCCGCCTCAGCCGCCTCCACCACCGCCTCGGCTACCTCCTCGGCCGAGGCCACCGCCGGGGGCACGAACAGGACGATGAGCGCGTCCAGGCCCGGGTCGCGCAGAAGCGGCGGCAGGGCGGCGGCGAAGGTGGCGGCGGTGGCCGAGCCCAGCATGTCCACGGGGTTGGCCAGGCTCGCCTCGGCCGGAAGGAGGTCGGCCAGAGCGGCGCGGGTCTCCTCGGCGGGGAGGGGAAGCTCCAGCCCCGCCGCCTCGCAGGCGTCGGCGGCCAGGATGCCCAGGCCGCCCGCGTTGGTGAGGAGGCCCACCCGTCGGCCTCGGGGTAGGGGCTGTGAGGAGAGCAGGGCGGCGACGTCCAGAAGCTCCTCCAGGGTGTCGGCCCGGATTACGCCGGCTTGGTGGAAGAGGGCGGACACGGCTGCCTCCGACCCGGCCAGGGCGGCCGTGTGCGAGCCGGCCGCCCGCGCCCCCGACCGGGTGCGACCTCCCTTCATGGCCAGGATGGGCTTCCGTCGGGCCACCCTCCGGGCCAGGCGGGCGAACTTGCGGGGATTCCCGAACGACTCCAGGTAGAGGAGGATGACCTCGCTGTCCGGGTCCTCCTCCCAGTACTCGAGCAGGTCGTTGGAGGAGACGTCGGCCTTGTTGCCGATGGAGACGAAGGCGGACAACCCCAAGCCGCGGGCGTCGGCGGCCTCGAGCAGGGCCAGCCCGAGGGCACCCGACTGGGAGGAGAAGGCGACGTTCCCGGGCGGCAGCGGCCGGGCCCCGAAGGTGGCGTTGAGCCGGCAGCGGGAGACGGCCACGCCCAGGCAGTTGGGCCCGATCAGACGGGCCCCGTAGGCGCGGACGGCGGCCAAGAGCTCGTCTTGGCGACGGGCCCCCTCCGGTCCCGTCTCGGCAAACCCAGCCGAGATGACGCACAGGGCCTTGCTGCCGGCCCGGAGGGCCTGCTCGGCCGCCTCCTGCACGTGCTCCGCCGGCACGCACACCACTGTCAGGTCGAGGGGGTCGCCGATCTCGGCCGGCGAGCGGTAGGCCCGAACCCCGGCCACCGGCTCGCCGGTACGGTTGATCGGGTAGGCGGTACCGGCAAAGTCGCCGGCCAGGATGTTGCGGAAGAGCTCGCCGCCGATGGAGCCGCGGCGGGGAGAGGCCCCGATGACCGCCACCGCCCGTGGAGAGAAGAAGGGCTGGAGCGACGCCACCACCGCCACGTGGTCGCGGAGATCGACCCGCTCTCGGTAGGTACCGGTGGGGGTTAGGGCCAGCCGCACCTCCACCTCTCCGTCCTCCAGTCGGCGGGTGACGGCGAAGCCGGCGTCCTCGAACACCTGCAACATGGCCCGGTTGCCGGGGAGGACCTGGGCCACGAAGGTGTCGATGCCGACGGCGGCGGCGGTGTCGGCGAGCTGCTCCAAGAGCCGCGTTCCCACCCCCTGGCCCTGGAGCTCGTCGGCGACCACGAAGGCGACCTCGGCGCAGGTGGGATCGCGGAGGCGGGCCCAGTTGGCCAGAGCCACCACCCGCTCCTCCTTGCCTTCTCCGAAGGTGCCCGCCAGCACGCCCCGCTCCCGCCAATCGGGATCGAGGAAGAGGCGGACGAGCTCGGCGGTGAGGGCGGGAATACCGTGGAAGCGCTGGTAGGCGCTGCGCTCGGACAGGCCGGCCAGAAAGGCGAGGATCCGGTCGGCATCGTCGGCGCGGGGCGGCCGGAGCCGCAACGTCCGCCCGTCCCGGAGGATGACATCCCGGAGGAGCTCCACTCCCGCCGGCATGCTGCCACCTTGCCGCTCTCCCGCACAGCCGGCATCCGGCCCCCCGCTGACGCGCTCCTGCGGGAAAACCCTGACCAGGCTCAGCCTCCCCCCCGATGGCGGCGCGGGCGGCGGCAGCGACACTGGGGAGGAAGGAGGAGCTATGGAGCGGATCGTCATCGGGACCGACAGCTCTCCGGGGGCTCAGGCGGCCGTGGCCGAGGGCGTGGAGCTGGCCCGGCAGCTGGGGGCCGCCGTCACCTTCGTGTACGTGCGCAGCCCCATTCCCATCCTGGGGGAGCCTTACTACCAGCGCAAGCTGTCGTCCCAGTTCCGCCAGGCGCGCGCCATCCTGGAGGCAGCCATGGCGGAGGCTGACCGGCTCGGGGTGGGCGCGGACTACGAGATCGCCGAGGGCGATCCAGCCGAGGAGATTCTCCGCACCGCCCGCTACCGGGAGGCCGGCCTGATCGTGATCGGATCCCGGGGCTTGGGAGCCATTGCCGGGGCTCTGCTCGGCAGCGTGTCCACCGCCCTCGTGCGCCACGCCGCCCTGCCGGTGCTGGTGGTCAAGGAGCGGACGCGCACGGCCGCCGCCGACGCCGTCGGGCGCCAGGTGACGCGGAGGGCCTGATGTCGGCCACCGCGGCGCCGACGGCGGAGGCGCCGCGCGGGCTGACGAGCACGGAGGCGGAGGAGCGGCTCCGCCGCTACGGCCGAAACGTCCTTGCCCAGGCTCCCCGTCCCTCCTCCCTCCGCCGTATCGCCGCCCAGCTCGTGCACCTGTTCGCTCTCCTTCTCTGGGCGGGGGCGGGGTTGGCCTGGGCCGGCGGCATGCCCCAGCTGTCGCTGGCCATCGTGGTCGTCATCGTCGTCAACGCCGCTTTCGCCTCCGTGCAGGAGCGGCGGGCGGAGCGGGCCATCGACGCTCTGCGCCGGATGCTGCCCCACACGGCGCGGGTGGTGCGGGACGGGAAGGAGGTGGAGATTCCCGCCGAGGAGCTCGTCCCCGGCGACCTGCTCGTGCTCGCCGCCGGCGACCGGGTGAGCGCCGACGGCCGGTTGGTGGAACGGACGCGGCTGCGGGTGGACGAGTCGGCTCTCACCGGCGAGTCGTGGCCGGTCGAGCCCGAGCGCGACGTCTACGCCGGCACCTACGTCACCGCCGGGTCGGGGTTGGCGGTGGTCACCGCCACCGGCATGGCTACCCGGTTCGGCCGCATCGCCGAGCTCGCCCAGCGCACCCGCGCCGGCCCGAGCCCGCTGGAGCGGGAGCTGCGCCACGTGACCCGGTTCGTAGCCCTGCTGTCGGTGGCGGCAGGAGCGCTCTTCTTCGTCGTGGCCGGGTTCTTGGGCATGGGCTGGCAGGAGCGGTTCGTCTTCGCCGTGGGCGTGACCGTGGCCAACGTGCCGGAAGGGCTGCTGCCCACGGTGACCCTGGCCTTGGCCCTGGCCACCCAGCGGATGGCGCGGCGCAACGCCCTCGTCCGCCGCCTGTCCTCGGTGGAGACCCTGGGCGAGACCACGGTCATCTGTACCGACAAGACGGGCACGCTCACCGAGAACCAGATGACGGCCGTGCGTCTGTGGACGCCGCGGCTGGAGGTGGAGGTAGAGGGGGCCGGGTACGAGCCGTACGGGCGGTTCTTGGCTGACGGCGAGGTGGTCGACCCGCGGCCTCTGGCCGAGACCCTGCGGGCCGGCCTTCTCTGCAACGACAGCCACCTCCGGGCTGGGCCCGATGGCTGGACGGTGGTGGGCGACCCCACCGAGGGCGCCCTCGTCGTCCTGGCGGCCAAGGGAGGCCTGCGGCCGGAGGAGGAAGCCGCCCACCATCCCCGGGTAGGGGAGATCCCCTTCGTCTCCGGGCGGAAGCGGATGACCACGGTGCACCTGGACGGGGCAAGGAGGGTGGCCTACGTCAAGGGGGCTCCCGAGGAGGTGGTGCCCCGGTCGGCCCTCCCCGTCAGCGAGCAGGAGCGGGCTCTCGCCGCCGCCGAGCGGATGGAGCGGGCCGGCTTGCGCGTCCTCGCCCTGGCCCGGCGGCAGGATCCGCCCCCGGAGCTGACGGCCGAGGAGGTGGAGCGGGACCTGGAGCTGCTCGGCCTGGTGGGGATGCTCGATCCCCCTCGGCCCGAGGTGCCCGAGGCGGTGGCGCGCTGCCGGAGGGCGGGCATCCGGGTCATCATGGTCACCGGCGACAGCGGCTTCACGGCGGAGGCGGTGGCCCGCCGCATCGGTCTCGTGGGCGAGACGACCCCGGTGGTCGGGCCGACGGGGGAGGTGCACGGCCGTCGGGAGGTGCAGGTCCTCGGCCCCCGCACCGTCGACCGCCTAGATGACGAGGCGTTGGCCCGGACCCTGGCCGAGCACGACGTCATCTTCGCCCGTATCACTCCCGAGCAGAAGCTCCGCCTGGCCCGGCTGCTCCGCTCCCGGGGCGAGGTGGTGGCCATGACCGGCGACGGCGTCAACGACGCCCCCGCCCTGAAGGAGGCGGACATCGGCGTGGCCATGGGCAGCGGCACCGACGTGGCCAAGGAGACGGCGGACATGATCCTTCTGGACGACAACTTCGCCTCCATCGTGGCGGCCGTGGAGGAGGGCCGGGCGGTCTACGACAACATCCGTCGCTTCGCTTCCTACCACTTCTGTTCCAACGTGGCCGAGCTGATGCCCTTTCTCGCCTGGGGACTGTCCCTGGGCGCCATTCCGCTCCCCCTCACGGTCATGCAGGTGCTGGCCATCGACCTGGGGACGGACATGCTGCCCGCCATTGCCCTCGGCAGCGAGCGGCCGGAGCCGGGAGTCATGGCCCGCCCGCCCCGGCCCCGGGACGAGCGGCTCCTCAACCGCCAGGTGCTGGCCCGCGTGTACGGGTTCGTGGGTCTCCTGGAGGGGGCGGCGGCCATGGTCGGCTTCCTGGCCGGCTACCTCCTCGGCGGCTGGCGGCCGCCGGCTCCGCTCCCCGACTCGGGCCGACTGTACCTGGAGGCCACCACCATGACCCAGACCGGCATCGTCATGGGGCAGGTGGGTGCCGGCTTCGCCATGCGCACGACCCGCCGCTCGGTCGTGGACGTGGGTCTCCTGTCCAACCGCTTCCTCCTCGTCGGGGTGGCCTTCGAGCTCGTCCTCGCCGCCGCCCTCGTGTACGTGCCCGGCCTCAACGCCGCCTTCCACCAAGCGCCCCTCGGCCCCTGGCACTGGCTTGTCCTCCTCGCCTGGGCGCCGCTCGTCTTCCTGGCCGAGGAGGCCCGCAAAGCGGTTGTCCGCCGCCGACGGGCCGCCCCGGCCCAGGAAAGGCTGGCGCGAGCCTGAGCCGGCCGCCGACGGGCCGGCTCCGGCGTCCTCTTCCCTTCGCTGCGCCCCGGGAAAGACCGCAGCGGAAATCCGTACTTCGTACCGAGCAAGCCCTGTGGTCGGCGCGGATGTTTGCCGTCCGAGCCGGCTCCTACCGTGCGGCCATGATCAAGACTGATCAGAGAAAGGCCGCCCGCAACCTCGCCCTGGCCACGGTCGCCTTCGCCCTCTGCTTCTCCGCCTGGGGCCTCATCGCCCCCCTAGCCAAGAAGTTC
>FWPU01000789.1_pt1 | contig 100525 bp, 86 predicted proteins | sample 2228361 | NCBI WGS metagenome assembly FWPU01 (sample SAMEA103939777, study PRJEB20133) | metagenome | reverse complement strand
TTTTTTATAGAACCAAGGGTGGAAAATTTAAAGAATATCTAAAGTATGAAATTTACGATTACGAATAAAATGCTTATCCAAACTAAAAAAGGGCTTTGTAAAAGACTGTAAAATTTACGTGATGTTTATTTTTCACTTAACTTTAGACCAGACTAATCATTTAAATTTTAATTTTTATTGTAAATGCAAGGAAACGTCATAGCGTTTTATAGTATTTGCAAAAGATTCCTTATTTTTGACAGAGCTTCCGATGTATGGAGAGAAGCGATTGGGCGTAATTAAAGAAAACCGCTTTTTGATGAAGAAACCCACACAAAACGGCATCGCTACGCCGGTGATGGTCACGGCAAGTAAACCACCCATCAAAACAAGCATCTACACCCTCGGCAAAAAGCACTACGAAAGCACCGACTGGTTAGGCAATGTGAGAGTGACCTACACAGACAAAAAATCATGGCAGCAGAATAAATTTGCCCTGAACGTGAAAAGTTCGCAGGATTATTATCCGTTTGGAGCGGTAATGGAAGGCAGAAAGTACAACCTCACGGCATACCGCTATGCCTTCAACACGCAAGAAAGAGTACCGGAATTGAATGAAAGTCACTACACATCTTTGTATTGGGAGTATGACGGCAGGTTGGCAAGGAGGTGGAACAGAGATCCGGTTATTAAATCATGGGAAAGTTCCTATTTAACACTGAGCGATAACCCAAACCTATTTATGGATCCCAAAGGTGATAAATCTAATCCTGCATATGATACTAAAGGAAATTATCTTGGAAATACAGAAAGTGGATTTACTGGAGAACCCTTGATATTTCAAGATCCTAAAAAATTCAAGGAAGGAATGAAAGATAGAGATGCTATGAAAGAAAGTACGACATTTGATAAAAGTACAAATCTTTCAAATTTAGCTAAGAGTAAAATATTAACGCATATTGTCAATTTCAAATTACATGATGGGTTAAACCCAGATTCAGAAATTAAAATTGAATTTAAAGGTAGTGATGACTATTTATTTTCATCACGAGACGCAAAAAAAGATAATATAAAAATTTTAGCTGGCAATTATCAATTATACTTTGAAACCACGGTTGAAAATATTCGCAATGCAGTAAATTTACATGAAGTTAAAGGACATGTAAAAGGAGGAATTTCGGGATGGCCAAAAGATCACTATAAAGCTCAAATGCTTCAAATTGAACATCCGTCTTTTATGAGAACTACCCCAAAATTTAAAGGCTATAATATGGCATTATTTTATAAGTTATCAATGGATGCAGGTATTGATATTACCAAGAATAAAAAATTCAAAAATATGTTTTACAATTTTGGAGATTACGATCAGTATATTTATTATTGGATTGAGAAAAAACACTTAGATAAATGAAATTCCGTTATCATTCATCTCTTTTGATCATTTTTTTCTTTTTTATATCTTGTAATTTGAAAAATACGAAATCTTTAGTTTATTTAAAAATATACTCAACAAGCCCAGATCATTTTGGTGTTGAAAATTACCTTTTAATGAATGACACTCTATTTATGAATGATAATGGTTATATGACTGGAAAAAACAAACTAATATACAAAAAGCTTACGAGTGATCAAATTTCAAAACTGAATAATTTATTAAATGAATTATTTATCAATGGAGATGAGATAGACAGTTCTTTATTTCATCCACGATTTCATTTGGAATGTTATACATTCAACAACGGCATCAATAAAAAGGTCATGATTTTTAATGACTCTATATCGGATACAGTAACAAATTTATTGGATTTTTTAAAACAAATACAAAGACAAGATTTTATCGAATTAAAAGGTTCTCATGTGTCAGTGAGAGATGTTAATTTTACGAGTTTAATAAAAATAAATGATACCATACCACTTTCTTCTATTGAATCATTTTTGATATGGTTTGATTTAATGAGTACAAACCCTATTATCATTAGAAGCATTCCCAACATACATAATTTATATCATATAGAAGCCATTTACCCAATAGACAGTAAGAATACCGACTTTGATTTTTATTTAAGTAATAAAAATATTTATGTGGTGTTAAAAAATGATTCTGTTTTTAAATATAAATTACGATTTTTAAAATTTAACTAAAATTATAGATAATCAAAATTGTATATGTAAGTTTCTAATTAAACAAAACAACAATAGCAAAAAAAACTAAAGCACAACAATTTTACTTACCTTTACCCTATGCAATGTTTCAGCTTCCGCACAATCATACAAAACTTACGTTTGACCTTCCTTCCGCTACTACGCCATCGGCAACCGACTGGAGAAGGAGTATGTCTTGCATTACAAAGACATTTATGTATGAGCCCCTAGGAAAAGTGATGACGGTGAAAAAACAGGGTGGACATTTTTCTGATTTTTTATTTTACCCGCTAAATCAATGTGCTTAATGGTGAAATTTGCCCTAAATTCCACCTTCGCTTAAAAATTCAACCCTCTTGTCCGACGATTATACATTCTTGTGAATGATTATGTCAACCTAAGCAATGAACTTATTTTTTATTCTGTCATGTATAAGTGAAGTTTTTTAGTAAGTTTGTAATCAATTCAAAGTGCTACACGTTTTGGTTAAAATTGGAAACATAATTTTTGAAGATTTTCCCATTTTGCTTGCACCGATGGAAGATGTGAGCGATCCTCCTTTTCGCCGCTTGTGCAAGATGAATGGTGCCGATATGATGTACACCGAATTCATCTCCTCCGAAGGACTCATTCGTGATGCAGCCAAAAGCAAACAAAAACTTGATATTTTTGAATACGAGCGTCCCATCGGCGTTCAATTGTTTGGCGGTGATGAAGAAGCCATGGTACAGGCCGCACAAATCGCCGAACAGGTCAATCCTGATTTGATTGACATCAATTATGGTTGTCCGGTCAAAAAAGTCGTATGCAAAATGGCCGGAGCTGCTTTATTAAAAGATGTCGACAAAATGGCACGGCTTACATCTATGGTGGTCAAAGCCGTAAAACTTCCGGTAACGGTAAAAACCCGGCTGGGCTGGGATGATAAATCAAAAAATATCCTGGAAGTAGCTCTCCGCTTGCAAGACGTCGGCATCCGGGCATTAACGGTTCATGGACGTACACGCGTTCAAATGTATAAAGGCGAAGCCGACTGGACATTGATCGGAGAATTAAAATCTTGTGGGAAAATTTTTATCCCGGTTTTTGGCAACGGTGATGTTGATTCTCCGTTTAAAGCTTTGACAATGAAAAACAAATACGGAGTGGACGGAATAATGATAGGCAGAGCTTCTATAGGTTATCCCTGGATTTTCAGAGAAGTGAAACATTTTTTACAAACAGGTAATCTTTTGCCTCCTCCCACCCTTGAGGAAAGAATCGAAGCAGTAAAAATGCACCTTGATTTTTCTATTGAATGGAAAGGAGAAAAATTGGGCATATTAGAAATGCGTCGGCACTATGCTAATTATTTTAAAGGTTTTCCAAATTTCAAACCTTATCGTATGCGACTTGTCACTTCAAACCTTTACGATGAAATTATTGATACGTTAAATCAAATAAGCCATGATTATGCGGGTTTTCAAACTGATTATCCTTACTCCGTGCCTGATACTTTGCATGTATAACAGGATTTTCTCCCAATCTACCCATCATTGGGAAACAGCCGTTTATGCCTATGACTATTGGAAATACCTTGTACCTTCAGCCAATGTTGACCCTGATTGGGACACATTGGGTTTCAATGACTCTTCCTGGAATACGGGGAAAGGCGGTTTTGGTTATGGTGACAATGATGACTCGACCATTGTGCCAAATGGTACTTGGAGCGTATATACACGGATAATTTTTAACGTGCCTGATACCTCCAAAATCACCAAAGCCGTTTTATCTGTCGATTATGACGATGCTTTTGTTGCATACATCAATGGTGTGGAAGTTGCCCGGTCAAATATAGGTATGCCTCAAGTACCCCCGAATTACAATCAACCTGCCGGCGGTTTGCACGAGGCAAAAATGTATCAAGGCGGCTTACCGGACAATTATATTATTCCCAAAACGGATCTATCCGGTTTCCTCAAAAATGGCAACAATGTTTTGGCTATTTCCTATCACAATGAAAGCAATACTTCCTCCGATCTAAGCGGTATTGCTTATCTGCACTTCGGCATCAGCGACAATTCCCAATTTTTTGGACCAACTCCTTCATGGTTTATCCCGCCTGTATCACTTGATTCATTTAACCTTCCTTTGTTAATTATCAACACCAACAATCAAAACATTGTGCAATACACTACCATAACCGCCGATATGGGAGTAATCGACAATTATCCTTTTTACAATCACCCCAATGACCCTTTCAACAATTACAACGGCAAAATTGGCATTCGCATCAGAGGGTCTTCATCAGCTTCTATGTTTCCCAAAAAAGGATACAAAATAGAAACCCGCAACTTGCTTGGCAATCCCATAGATGTCCATTTACTTGGTTTTCCGGCCGAGAGCGACTGGATATTGCATAATCCCTACAGCGATAAAACATTGATGAGAAATGCATTGATCTACCGTTTGATGAATAAAATGGGACGGTATGCCACTAGAACCAGGTTTTGCGAACTGTTTATCAATGGTGAATATATGGGGGTGTATGTGTTTGAAGAAAAAATCAAAAGGGATAAAAACCGGGTAGACATTGCCAAACTTCTCCCACAAGACACTACCGGCAATGAACTAACGGGCGGATATATTTTGAAAATCGACAAATTCACCGGTAATTCATATCCCGGCTGGACGTCCAACTACACCGCCCCGCCCGGAAATGGTATTATAAAATTTCAATATCATGATCCGGAGGAACCTGAATTGCACCCATTACAAAAACAATACATTCAGGAATATGTCGACAGCTTTGAAACCGCATTGGCCGGACCTAATTTTTCGCATCCTCAGTTGGGTTTCAGAAAATATGCCGATGAGTTTTCGTTTATTGATTTCTTCATAGCCAATGAAATTACCAAAAATGTTGACGGCTACCGGTTAAGTACATTTTTTTATAAGGACCGCAATTCAAATGACCCTCGTATACATATGGGACCCATCTGGGATTTTAATTTAGGATTTGGCAATGCCAACTATTGTGCGGGGGGAGATACTACCGGATGGGCCTATTTGTTTAATTATATCTGTGGTTCACAAATTCCGTTTTGGTGGGAACGTCTGATGCAAGACACCATTTTTGTTAACAACCTGAAATGCCGCTGGTTAGAATTGCGAAATTCAGTGCTGCATACAGACAGTGTTTTGGGCTTGATAGATTCTGCCATCAATGTTTTAGGTCCGGCCATAGAACGTGAATTTTACCGCTGGCCACGATTAGGCACTTATGTCTGGCCCAACAACTACGTAGGACAAACCTATCAAGACGAAATTAATTATCTGAAAAACTGGATCATTAAACGCCTGACATGGATAGATATGCATTTGCCCGGTGAGTGTCATTTGCCGGGAGATTTAACCTCATCAGAAAAATACATTCCCCAAGACCATGATTTTTATCTTTTCCCTAACCCTTGCCGAAATTATCTCAATATTATGCTGCCGGCCAACGGACAATATCATCTGAAAATATTATCGATATCCGGACAAATGATCAAGGAAATACAGCTCAATCATGGACAGGCATTGATCGATCTCTCATCTGTTCCTTCCGGAGTTTATTATATTTCTTATCAAAATCTTAATAACCCGGCTATTTTCGGAAATTTCAAATTCGTAAAAATTGAATAAAAAAACGGGGCAAATTGCCCCGCTGCCAAATTATTAAACCTTTTAAAACCTATCTCTATCTAAAATCGTCTTTAAGCTTAACAATGTAAAATTAAATACTGTACAATTGCCTTTTTCCCTTTTTAACATTTCATTAACAAGAAAATCTTTATCAATCTGTTACTTTATTGAATGAACCGGTTGCGAGAACAACTCCTGTTATGACAATCAATCCCAAAAGGATTTTTGATATTGTAAGAAAATCTTTGCCCATAGTCACGGCTATCCATCCGGCCAATAATGGTTGTGAATAAATATATACCGCAACTACCGAAGAACTTACATACCTCAACGCCGTTAAGTTTAAGAAATAGGCCAGCACAGTTGTGCCCAACACTACAAACACAGTCTCTGCCAAAATGACTGATGGCATGCTATGCCATTGAATCATACCGAACTCCCTCCATCCTGCTATTGAAACAGGAATCAACCCAAACAAGAAAACCCATTTCACCACAGTCAAAGGATGGTATTTTATCATCAACGGACGTGTAATTACCAAAAATACGGCATAACTGGCAGCATTCAAAAATATCATCAAATCACCCCAAGGATTGCTGACCGACAAAGTAGATTTTGACGAATTCAATATAAGCCCACCTGCACCAACAAAGCCAAGAATGATACCTGTTATTTTCCGCGCACTTATTGATGTTTTTCTTATTAAAGCAGAAAAAATCAACACCAATACCGGAGTAAAAATCATCAGAACGGAAGCATTGATTGGACTTGTCAGGTTTAAACCTGCAAAGAAAAACAATTGATTGATGGCTACGCCGGTAATTCCTCCCCAAAACAGCAATTTAAAATCTTTTTTCTCAACTTTTTCTTTTACGCCCAAACTTAATATCCAAAAACAAACAGTTGCCACCGAAACTCTTAAAAATATAAAGCCAAACGGGCGAATAAAGTCAGGCATTACATCTTTTGCCACCGAATAATTGATGGCGTAAATAAGATTTGCCGACAGCAACATTATATGTGGAGTCCATTTCTTCAAGGAATGTTTATTTTTAATTGTCGGCAAAAATCATAAAAAACACTATTGTAGTTGTTTGGTGACAATGATATTCTTAAAAAAAGTATAATAGGAATAAACAAAACCTTTTTCCGGCTAAATTGTTTAATATGTCTTGGTATTTACAACCTTCCCGGAAGCATAGGTTTCTTCTTTGACAAGTTGTCCATCCCGGTAATATTTCCAGGTGCCCATTTTTACATAATCGAATATGTTTTTCGAATAAGCTAAAGTGCCCTCCAAAGTAAGTTGACCATTTTGATCGAATTCTTTTTGAGTATAATAGAGTTTCTTTTTATCGGTTAGTATCAATTCCGATTGCAATTGACCGTTTGGATACCATTGTTGTTTTATTATGTAGTACTCGCCCTTTTTATCTAACTCTTCATAAAATTCCGGTTGCCCATCGGCATAATAGTCCTTCCACTTTACGGGATTGCCATTGCGGTATTCAATCTCTGATTTAACGGCTCCATTCGGATGATACAATTTAAGTTTCTGACGAATTTCGTCAATTGCCCGGAATTCTCTTTCTATTTTCCCGTCAGGATAGTAATTGGTGTAATATTTCAACTTGCCGTCGGCATAAAATCCCTTATGCAACAATTGACCATTTGAATAATAATCTTCAACAAAACCGGTACAGGCATATCCGCGACAATGCCTTACAGAATCACCCCCCATATAGGGATTATATTTTTCATACATCACTATACCATACACACTGTCTATTACAAGGTTGGGTTCATATACATCGTGATAAAGCCGTATGTCCTCCAGATTGTTGTTCTGGGCCTGTATGGACAAAATACTGAAGATTCGACAAAACACAAGAATAAAAACTATTTCAATTTTCGGCTTGATCATCAAGATGACGAATTTTAATGTTGAACAAAGCAAATATAAGTGTCATAACAGGACTTATCAAATTAAAAAAACAATACATCCAATAGGTGCCTGTGGCCACTCCCAACACAGATGCCTGGGTAGCACCACATGTGTTCCAGGGAATTAAAACGGAAGTGACGGTTCCGCTATCTTCCAATGTACGGCTCAAATTTTCAGGAGCCAATCCTCGTCTACGGTAAATCGGTTCAAACATTTTTCCGGGCACGACAATGGCAAGATATTGGTCGGCTGTAACCAAATTAAAGAAAAAACAGGTGACTACAGTGGAAAAAAATAAAGAAAACACACTTTTGGCCAAGGCAATAATTTTTTCGGTAATCACAATCAAAAAACCCGAAGATTCCATTACCCCTCCAAATGTCATGGCACAAATTATCAACCAAATGGTATTCAACATTCCGTTCATTCCCTTTGTCGAAAGCAAACCTGCAACAACCGGATCTTTCGACGGGATGGTAACACTTTCGGTAATGGATTTGACTATGGCTTTGTAAAAACCGTAAAATCCGGGATGGGGATCACCGGCTATCACTGCAATAACACCATTTTGAAACATGGCAGGAATAATGGCCAGGACGATACCTGCAAACAATGCAGGAAATGCCGGCATTTTTTTTAGTATTAAAATGATGACAACGACAGGAACCAATAACAACCATGGTGAAATAAAAAAAATGCTTTGAATTTCTTGTTCCAAAGTGTTTACCGAAGTCAACACATCACCGGATACAGTATAATTCAGCCCTATGATTAAAAAAAGCAAGATCGAAATCACAATGCTGGGAATAGTGGTATAGGTCATATAACGTATGTGGGTAAAAAGTCCGGTACCGGCCATGGCCGGAGCCAAGTTGGTTGTATCGCTCAAAGGAGACATTTTGTCCCCGAAATATGCACCGGAAATAATTGCCCCGGCTATGATACCTTCCGAAAACCCCATGGCTTTTCCGATGCCAAGCAATGCAAGGCCCACTGTGGCCACCGTACTCCATGAACTTCCTGTCGATAAAGAAACAATGCAACAAACAATGCAGGCGGCAGGCAAAAAATAACCGGGAGAAAGTATTTTCAATCCGTAATAGACCATCGTTGGGACGATGCCGCTAACCATCCAAATACCTGAAAGACCTCCTATCAACAACAATATCAATATTGCCCCTAATGATGAATGCAAAGAGTGTAATATTCCTTCATATAATCGTTTCCATGGAACTCCTTGCCATACAGCTACTATGGCCCCGATCATTGCACCCATCAACAATGCCCACTGATTGCTGCCACCCAGGGCATTGTCCCCAAAAATTTTTACATTGACAAAAAGAAAATAGATTAAAACGACCAAAGGTAATATCGCCGATATAGTAGCAATGCGCGGATATTTATATTTCCCGGTCAAATTTTCTTTCAACTTATCTTAATGTGTTTCCGTAAGTTGTTTTATTTCCAATTCATAATACTCCATCACCGGGTTTGCCAAAAGCTTTTTTGCAGCTTCACCGGCAACGGCCAAAGCTTGATTTTCATCAGTTGCCTCGATAGTAAGTTCAATATTTTTACCGATCCTTACGTCGGTAGTTTGTGTCAATCCAAGATTTTGCAAACCTTGCAATACAGCTTTACCTTGTGGATCAAGCAACGCCTTGTGTGGCATAACTTTTACTGTAACCAAAAATTTCATAACCGCTTTATTTGATAAATATACAACGACAAAATAACGTAGAAAATCATTAACAACAATAAACTTCCGAATAAAAATCCGGAAATCAACCCAATGCCTAAAAATACCGATGCACAACCAATCATCAAATAGCGATAATTGTTGATACCGTCTTTGTCATTAAATTTAAGTGCCATCAAACGCATGTCCGAAACCAGAAAATAAGCCAATGCACAACTTATCAACACATACCAGGCCGGATGCAGATAAAAAGGCAAAACATCTGAACGTTCGGCAAAATTGATCAAATCGGCCCTGTTGTAGCCCAATTCCTCATTCAAAAACAACACCAAGGAATAAATCAATATTGTGTTTGCCGGGGTGGGCATGCCCTTGAATGATGTAGTTTGAGTGTTATCCAAATTAAATTTGGCCAATCTGAATGCCGAGAATATCGTTATCAGCCAACCGCTCTGTGTCAATACATTGGCTGAAAAACTCCGCTCATGAATGGGCAATAGGTATACTCCCAACAAAAGAGATATAAATTGAAACATCAACAATCCGGGTACTAAGCCGAAAGAAATGACATCGGCGAGCGAATCGAGCTCTTTTCCAATGGATGTTGTGATGTTTAATTTTCTTGCCGCAAAACCATCGAAAAAATCTGCAGCCAAAGACAAGCAAGTCCAATAAAATGCATCTAAAAACAAACCATGCGATATTAAAAACACAGCCATTATACCGGCCCATAGATTGATGGCGGTCAGTATGTTGGGCAGGTTCAACATAGTTTATCCGTTGGCTTTTCTTATCATTGCAGCGAAATTACCTCATTTTTAAGAATTAAAAAATTTTTCAAAAAACTTTGATTATTTTTGATTTGGATAGAAAAAATAGTCATCCATACATCCTTGTGAACATTTTTGCAGTCATAATAAAAAAACCGTAATTTCGTTGTATTAAATGTATTGGATGAAAGAGCTTTTTTTCATATTATTGCCGGTTGTCGGGTTTACAGTTTCTTTATCTGCACAAACCATCAGAAAATACAGCAATGAGTTTCTATCCATTGGTGTTGGTGCAGAAGCTCTTGGCAAAGGAAATGCTGCAATAGTCAATACCTCCGACGCTTTTTCCATTTATTGGAACCCTGCCGGCATGTTGCATGTCAAATCAGATGCACAACTTTCGTTGATGCACTCCGAATATTTTGCCGGAATTGCCAAATATGATTTCGGATCGGTAGTTATCCCTCACGACACATCTGCAGCTCTTGGCTTGGGCATCATGCGCTTTGGGGTCGACGATATCCCCAACACACTTTATTTGATTGATGCCAATGGAAACATCAACTTTGACAACATCCAATCTTTTTCCATTGCCGATTATGCTTTTTTTCTTAGTTATGCACGTAAATTAAAGATTACAGGATTGTCAGCCGGCGGTAATGTCAAGGTTATCTACCGTCGTGTGGGAGAATTTGCCCATGCCTGGGGATTTGGTTTGGATGCTGCCGTTTCTTATTCTCACAACCGATGGAAATTTGCTGCCGTAGCAAGGGATATAACTTCTACTTTCAATGCATGGACATATACATTGACTCAAGAAGAAAAAGACATTTTCACCATAACCGGTAACGAAATTCCCCAAAATGGCCTGGAAATTACATTACCCAAATTAATCCTCGGTGCCTCCCGTCAATTTTATTTCGATGCAGGAAAAAAATTCGGATTCTTGCCCGAAGTAAATTTCGAATTGACCTTTGATAAAATGCGAAACACGCTGATTAAGAGTGACCCCATAAGTATTGATCCACGGATGGGTTTTGCTTGTGACTACAAAAAAATTGTTTTTCTTCGTGCCGGTGTGATGAATTTTCAATATGTAAAAGACATTTACAATTTCAAACGTCTAAACTTCCAGCCAAATTTAGGTCTTGGCGTTAACATCAAAAACCTTTTCATCCTGGATTATGCATACACCGACATTGGCAACCTCTCCATTGCTCTATATTCACATGTGGTTTCTTTAACCGTAAACCTTCATAAAAATGCTAAATCCACTGAAAAATAACATAACGGTTTTTAAATTGTTGGCATTTGTTTCCGGTTGGCTTTTTTTTGCCGCAAATAGTTTTTCGCAAAACACACATGCCTGGATTGATTATAATTTACGCTACTTTAAAATTCCCGTTATCAACGACGGAATTTACAGGATCGATTCAACCACACTCGCCAATGCCGGCATTGACCTGACTCAGGTGAATCCGAAAAATTTTAAAATGTACGCCTACGGCAACGAAATACCGTTGTATATCGAAGGTGAATCCGACAATGTGTTTAATGGAATTGATTTTATTGAATTTTATGCAGAAAACCGGAATGGACTTTTTGACACACTTCTTTACGGAAATAAAAAAGTATCACCCAATCCGTACTATAGCTTGTTTACCGACACTGCTTATTATTTTCTCACCTGGGACAACCAAATCAATCATTTAAGGGTACAACCCGAAACGGACCTTAATTTTTCCGCCTATACTCCTGAAAACTATGTTTGGCGTACGGTGGTGTTTTTTCTTACTCAAACATTTTATCCCGGAGAAACCGACGATTTTGGTTCGACCGATCCTGAATTTGTCAGTAGCGAAGGTTTTTTTGCCTATGCCATCAACAAAAATGCGCAAGCCGACTATAACATTCCCACTGAATATCCCTATACTTCGGGTCCTGCAGCAATAGCAGAAATAGCATTTACGGGGCAATCGGATTATGCTCAGTTGAACCCCGACCATCACACCAAAGTATATTTTGGCAATGGTTTCCCTTTGATGTTGGATACAATCTTTGAAGGTTACCGTTTGATAAAAAAGAAATTTAGTGTATCTGCTTCATCTCTCAACAATCTTACTACCACGCTCCGTATGCAAAGCGTGGGAGATCTTTCAACCCAATATCCCAATTATGTAGATTATATAGCCCTGACCTATTTTACCTTACAATATCCTTTTATACCCACGTTTTTTGGCTATCCTCTTACCATTGAAGTAGACGACCATCCTTCCATGAGCAAAAGCTTTGTCAATATATCCAACTTTACAGGCACACAAGCCATTGTTTGGGACATCACAAATGCCAAAAGAATTGCTTCGCAAGTAAATGGCAGCAATTTACAATTTTTGGTTCCAAATGCCGGAAACCGTAAAAAACTGTTTGTCTGCCCTGCCGGCAATATTCAATATGTGAGCACACTCTATCCTGTCGGCAACAATGGTTATTTTACAAATTATATTGTCCCGGCCATCGATTCGGCATACGTGATTATTTCCCACTCTGCACTTTGGAATGAAGCACAAAACTATGCTGCCTATAGAACTCTGTCCGGTTACAATACTTTATTGTGCAACATAGATGAACTTTATGATCAGTACGCCTATGGAATTAAAAAGCACCCCTTATCCATACGTTTTTTTGCCAATCATTTGAAAAGTCAATGGGGAAATCCTGCTTATTTGTTTTTGTTGGGTAAAGGCATAAAATACAACGACTTCCGGAATAATGCTACAAACTTTCATAAATGTCTGATTCCTACTTATGGATATCCCGGTTCGGACATTCGTCTCACTTCAGGACTCGGTGGTCAGCCCTGGCAACCGGTCATGGCTACCGGACGTCTTGCAGCATCCACCCCACAACATGTCAATGATTACCTCAACAAAGTGATGCAGTATGAAGCAACCGCCCCTAACGAAGAGTGGAAAAAAAACATCCTCCATTTTGCCGGTGGCACCGACATCAATCAATCCAATTGGTTTTTAACGTATCTTAATGCGTTTCGCCTGATACTGGAAGATACTTCCTTTGGCGGACACGTCACCACTTTTCAAAAAACTGTGAGTGTCCCCATACAAACCTCCCTTGCCGATTCCATCAAACAGCTAATCAAAAAGGGCGCTTCCATTATGACATTCTTTGGGCACGGATCTGCCGGTGGCGGCTTTGACCAAAATATAGACGACCCGTCCACCTGGGACAATTCCGGCAAATATCCCTTTTTGGTAGGAAATGCCTGTTATACCGGAGATATTTTCTTATCTTCCTCGGGCAGTATCAGTGAACAATATACTTTGATCCCAAATGAAGGGGTTATCGGGTTTTTATCGACTGTCGATCTCGGTTTGACTTCTTATCTTTTTGATTACAGTTATGAACTTTTTATGCAATTGGGACGAAAAAACTATGGAAAACCCATAGGAGTTTGCATCAAGGAAGATATCCTCACCCAACAAATCATCAACAGCAACGACAAATATCGACGTGCCGTTGCTTGGGGCATGATTTTACATGGTGACCCCGGTCTGGTCATAGCAAGTCCGGACCTGCCCGACTATATGATCAGTGCCGATAGAGTTTATTTTACTCCGGAGCTCTTATCCACCGAAACCGATTCGTTCACCATCAACATTATTATCACAAATCTTGGAAAAGCCATCAACCAACCGTTGACTATTGAAATCAAAAGAAAGTTCCCCAACCAGGCCAAACCCGACACCATATATGTGCAAACCATTCAGGCACCCTATTTCAAAGATACGTTTTCACTGAAACTTCCCACAGATTTTGTTTATGGAGTGGGGTTAAATTATTTCGAAATTTCCGTTGACGGCTCCAATTTAATTCCCGAACTGGATGAAACCAACAATTATATTTTACTGCCAAAAGAAATTCGGTCGGGGTTGATTCATCCCGTTTATCCATATAACTATGCCATAGTTCCCAATCAAGGCATTAAATTGATTGCCTCAACCGGAAATCCTTTCGAACAAAATCGAATGTATGTATTTGAATTGGATACTACCGACACCTATGACAGCCCTCTTAAACAAACCTATAAATTGGCCTCCATTGGTGGCATTATCGAATGGAAACCTTCGTTATTGCAAAATATGCCCGACAGCCAGGTGTATTTCTGGAGGGTCAGTCCCGATTCCGTGTATTTTGGTGAATATATATGGAAGGAATTTTCATTTCAATATATTCCCGGAAAAAGGGGGTGGAGTCAGGACCATTTCTTTCAGTTTAAAAACAATCAATTTACTTATTTGAATTTTAACCGTCCACAACGTAAATTCGAATTTTTCAATACGGTAAGAAATCTTTATTGTCAAAACATAGGCAATCCTACAACTTTTTCTGCTCTATACAATATCTTGTGGAAAATAGATTTCGAATTGCAAGATTACGCCGTTTGCGGATTTCCACCATCTATTCATGTAGCAGTGATTGATTCTCTCGATCTAACAGCATGGGGCACTTATGCCTGCAAACCCGGCGATCCGAATCCATGTGGTTCATGTATCATGGAAAATGCCAATCACCAATTTGGCAATGCAAACAATGGATGTAACCAATGCCGGGCAAGAGTGGAAAAATATTTCATCTTCAGGGTTTTCGACTCTGCACAAATGTTAGCCATGCGTGATATGATCAACAATGCCGTGCCCAACGGAAATTATTTGTTGGTATATTCGGTTTTCAATCCTTTGTTTTCACAATGGGATGCCATTGATCCATCGATCAAACAAGCATTGGTCAATTTGGGAGCCACAAAGATACAACCTGCCAATGACTCTTTGCCGTATATCTTCTTCACGCAAAAAGGCAACAATGCATCCACCATAGAAATTATCGGTCAAACCAAATATGATACCATCACCCTACAGACCCCTATTGCCGGCAAGGCCGGTTTTGGTTTGATGAAATCAGAACTGATCGGAATGGCCGCCCGTTGGGATTCTTTGTTTATTGATTTCCACTCTACCGAATCTTCTGTTTCCGACAGCATACTCATCAAAATTATCGGCATTGACGCAAGTATGAATGAAACTACTTTGCTCTCGCAACTCTACGCAAATGACGTTAAAATGGAACTTAACAGTTGGATCAATGCCCAACAATATCCTTATCTCAAACTTGAAGCTTATTTTAAAGATGATTTATACAAAACCGCGCCTCAACTCGACTATTGGATGATAACCTACGAACCTGTGCCCGAAGCGGCTTTGGCACCCAATTTCTATTTTACTTTTCACAAAGACACCCTGCAAGAAGGAGAAATCATGAAATGCTCCGTGGCAGTCAAAAACATTAGTGAGTTCGATATGGACAGCTTATTGATTAGTTATAAAATATTGGACAGAAATAATCAAATTCACGCAATTCCTTATCCAAGACAAAAACCATTACCTGCCGACAGCATATTGATCAGTTCTGTAGAATGGAACACCTATGGCTATCCGTTTGCAAACAAACTACTCATTATGGTCAATCCAAATTACGACCAGCCCGAACAATACCTCTTTAACAACTATGGTGAGATTCCGTTTTATGTTAATACCGACAAACAAAACCCCTTACTGGATGTAACTTTTGACGGAATAAGAATTCTGGATGGCGATATTGTATCTGCAAAACCTACAATAGAAATCACTCTGAAAGACGAGAACCCTTTTCTGACACTTGACGACACATCGGCTTTTGAGATTTATTTGAAGAAACCGGGGAGCACAAGTTTTCAAAGAATTTATTTCAGAAACTCCAATGGAAGTGAGATCATGCAATTTACACCCGGCAATCCACCCAAAAACAAAGCAAAAATTACTTGGCCCGCAAGATTTGATCAAGACGGTATATACACATTGAGAGTTCAAGCCGCCGATAAAAGCAATAATAAAGCAGGTTCTGCCGATTATACCATCGATTTTGAAGTGATCAACAAACCCTCCATCACACAAGTATTGAATTATCCCAACCCATTCAGCACATCCACAAGATTTGTTTTTGTATTGACCGGCAGTGAAATCCCGGATGTGTTTAAAATTCAAATTCTTACCATTACCGGAAAAGTTGTGAGAGAAATTGATAAAGACGAATTGGGACCGATCAGAATCGGTCGAAATATTACCGAATTTGCATGGGATGGCACAGACCAATTCGGAGACCGCCTTGCCAATGGAGTATACCTCTACCGTGTCATTACTCAACTTAACGGGCAATCTATTGAATTGAGAAATTCATCGGCTGATCAATATTTTACCAAAGGTTTCGGAAAAATGTACTTGTTTCGTTAACATTTTTTTCTCCGGTTGATGAAAATAAATGTTTATTCTCATAAACAAATCCTTGAAAGGTTGTCTTTGATCACATTCTATTAGGACGATTCGCGCAATATCAAAATTTTTTCTTGAATTTAAGTTAAATTGTTTATTTTTGTAAAAAAAGTTGATGACTTGGGAGTTTTGGGCAATCATCGGATCTATTCTGCTTATTATTGAGCTTTTTATTCCTACATTGGTGGCTTTGTCATTATCTGTAGCTTGTTTTGTCACATCTATATTTGCCTATGTATTTGTTGACCTCACTCTGACCATGCAATTGGTCATCTTCTCTGTGACAGGTTTATTTTTATTTCTAATAATCAGACCTATTGCATTGAAATTATGGTTCAACAAAAAACCTGAAATAAAAACCAACGTCGAAGCACTTGTTGGTGCCGAAGGTATGGTAACCGAAACCATTGACAATATGAACAATACCGGCCGGGTGCTGGTGATGGGGGATGATTGGAAAGCCAAATCGTCAAACGACGATATTATTGATAAAGGTTCGAAAGTTATAGTGGAAAAGGTTGATTCCACCATTTTAATCGTCAAAAAGAAACAATAAATACATAAAATTATGGGAACATACATAGCCATTTTAATTGCCTTCTTTGTAGTGATATTAATTCTTAAAGGAATTGTGATTGTGCAACAATCCGAGACCATGGTCATCGAAAGATTGGGAAAATTTCACCGTGTACTCAATTCAGGGATAAATCTAATCATTCCAATCATCGACAAACCCAGGCAAATCATGTGGAGATATACCGTAGAAGGACCCGGAGGCAGATTGATGGTGATCCGTAAAGCGATCTCACGCATCGATTTAAGAGAAACGGTATATGATTTTCCTAAGCAAAATGTAATTACAAAAGACAATGTTGTAACAGAAATCAATGCCATTCTCTATTTCCAAATCATAGACCCCATCAAAGCCGTATATGAAATTTCAAACCTACCCGACGCAATTGAGAAATTGACCCAAACTACTTTGAGAAATGTCATAGGCGAAATGGATTTGGACGAAACACTTAGCTCCAGGGATGTCATCAATGGCAAGTTGAGGGCTGTATTGGACGAGGCCACACATAAATGGGGTGTAAAAGTAAACAGAGTTGAACTGCAAGATATCAATCCGCCACACGATATTCGCGATGCCATGGAGAAACAAATGCGTGCCGAACGTGATAAACGAGCCCGTATTCTTGAAGCCGAGGGGCTAAAAGCCGCCCAGGTGTTAGAAGCAGAAGGATTAAAAGCTGCTGAAATCAATCGTGCCGAGGGAGACAAACGAGCCCGTATTCTTAAAGCCGAAGGTGAAGCCGAAGCCATTATTCGTGTTGCCGAAGCTGAAGCAGCAGCCATTGCAAAAATATCCCAGGCCATAGCGAGCACAAAAGGCGACCCTGTGCAATATCTGATTGCCATCCGCTACATTGACACCCTGAAAGACATGGTAAGCGGACAAGACAACAAAACGGTTTACATACCCTATGAAGCTACGGGCGTCTTGAGTTCCATCGGATCCATCAAAGAATTGTTTAAAAACAACGGGTGATATACAATTTTTGATATAGAATTTTAAATTCTGGATTTATTCATGGCACCTCCAAAAGGAGAAGGATAAACAAAACGAAGCATAACCTCGAAACCACCCCTGCCCTTTGACGCCTGCTGCAACGATGACGTATTCAGATCATACGCAAAACCCAGTGCATAGTTACTCCACTCCAACAAAAACTTAAACACAACCGCATCTTTATTCCTGTAAAATATCCCGGGTCCAAATGCTATGGCATCCTTCAAACCGGTATATTTCGACCCCTCTTGAAATTGATATCTTATGTATGTCCCCATTAATAACTCCCTCGCAGGTCCCTGCATTTGATAAAATACCGATGGCGCTGCCGAAAATTTACTATTGCCTATTCCCACCAACCCCCTCGCAAATATCGATATCCGGCTGTATAGTTTGTCATTGCTTAAATCTATAAATCCATACTTTGCCCGATTTAAATGATACATCGCCACACCTGCCGAAAACCATTGTTGATCCCCGCCTATTTTATATGTGTCGTGTTTTTTGTAATTGTATACTACCCCCACTCCTGCATCAAAAAATCCAAAAGACGAGTTGCTCACAAATTCGTTGGACGGTAGTGTACCATCCCATTTCAACCCATTGTATTGCGAACCCCAACGGGCATCATCGTAATTGATGCTGTTTTGATGATAGGCCCCCAACAAGGCGCCTCCAAGTGTTTGTCCTTCGCCAATCTTCACATGATAGCCAAATGATAGGGAAATATTCGTGGCACTCACTTTTACCTCTCCTGCCTGATCGCTAAAAAATTGCAATCCTCCTGCAAAATAACCTTTTTTATTTCGCTTGTTGTTTAAGCGCATATCAAACGATGCATTGATGGTCTTGAAAGGATAGGATATACTTTGCCATTGAGACCGATACAATGCTATGGCTTGCAACTCATGATCGGCACCCACTAACGCAGGATTAACCTGTATGGGCGAATAATTCATTTGTGAAAAATGCACGTCTTGAGCAAATGCTGCTGTAAGCGTAAATAAACAAGAAGCAAGTAATAATTTTTTCATGCACATTTATTTTAAAGTCAAAAATATAATTTTTTTTATTCCAAACCAAAAACAAGGGCTCAATTTGATTGGACCCTTGTTTTTGGAGTTATCTATGGAATAAAAAGCTTTACTCTTTGATAAATCTGGAAACCGAACGCACGCCATTTTCATCCGAGATGGAAATAAAATATACGCCTGCAGGCCATCCGGCTACATTCATTTGAAGAAAACTTGATTGTGATGACATTACTTCTTGATGAATTGTTTTACCTGTCACATCCATTATCTCAACCACAGCTTTCAAAGGCTTGCTCAATGAAATGTTCAAAACATTGGATACAGGATTGGGATAAATTGAAAACTGATTATTTTGCGCATATTCTTTCACAGAAACAGGTGCATCATAAATTGAATGAACATATTTCACTTGATTGCCATTTAGATTTAAATCATAAAATTTCAAAATTGGCAATTTGTTGGTATTGGATGTGTCGTAAAACAAATAAGTAGTGCCACTCAAGGTAAATTGTCCCAACAAAGTAGTAACCGTGGCATTTTCTTGCATCTTTACTCTCAAGATATTGTTTAATGTTACGTTATAAGGCAATTTCAATGTTCCATAACCGTCTCCCGTCACAGTGACAGAACCCGAAACCGTTCCTGACAAACCTTGAGAACTGGAAACACTTCCTGAAAAATTATCAGTAAAAGTAGTGTTGTAAGTAAATGGGAATTGCATGACTATTTCCTGGTCATTGCTGAATTTAATCAGCACGTCGCCTAGAGATTGTATGCCTTTAAAAACGTATCCGTGGTTTTTCACGTCGAAAGAATTCCATGAGTAGTATGTTGTATTTTGCCCTTGTGCCGTATCGGCATAAGATGCTCCCGAAAATTGTGATGCATAAGGCGTTTGTGAAGGATTTACTATGTATACCGTATTGGTTAAGTTGTTATATTTTTTCATATTTGTAAAATCCCATGTGACATTGGCACCTGAAGCTCCGGGAGAGTACGTTGAATCAATAACATAGTACGTCACTGACGTACCGACCGAAGGAACATAATTGCTATAATCCAGAGATGGTTGGGCAGCTAAATTTGCGCCTACCAATAACGAAATGAAAACAGATAATTTTTTCATAGTTGTAAATTTTTAAAATTTATATGCAAATATAATACAATATCATCTACCAACCATACCATTAAAAAAGTCAAACTTGCCGTTTATCTGTAAATTAAGGCCATTTATTGGTAATATTCAGGTTTTAAAAATTCTTCATAGGGTTTTGTATTGGCCAATATTTGCAAATAAAGATACTTTTTATGAAAATCGGATTCGTTACTTGTATTTTTTAAAATACGCAATCGATAGCGGTCATAGTTAATTATGGCTGTTCTTTCACGAGGTGTCAGATCTTCTCCTGCATATTCTTTTTCTTTTAAATCATTGATAGTAACTGTGTTTTTTATTGAATTTAACAGATGCTTCGAATTGCCGGCCACAATTTCGGGATCAGGTTTTTTTTTATGGTTGTCAGATTTTTCCATTGTCATATGTTACTATGACTTGATTTTAAGAATTAAAGTTGCTTTTTTCAGGAATATACCCAAACAAATAATCCCCAATCGAAACATAAACTTTGACTACCTGCAATTCAAAAAACTCCTTATTTAACCAATCAAATCTTTCGTTCAATTTATAAAACATATAAACTACCACAGACAGGATAATTGCCCATTTACTCATTCCTATCAATCCACCTAATATTCTATTTAAAAAATTTAATCCTACGGATTTTATTATTTTCTCAACAAAACGTGCAACCAACCAAATAATTAACATTATAATCAGAAGTGTAAAAAGATAAGCCGTAAAAACCAACCATTTTTCACTTACCGTGTCTTTTAATAGTTCTATGCTATAGTGAGAAAATTTCATCACGCCGGTGATGCCCAAAAAAATCACGGCAAACCCCATTAATTCTTTAACTGCACCATTGAGCATCCCTTTGATCAATCCCACCATCGGCAGCAACAGTAATATTATTTCAATGGTACTCAATGTTTATATGTTTTAACTTACAAAGGTGTATACATTTCCAATAAATTTTTAGAATTTTGAAAAAAATTTTAAACCTGCCGTTGTGGATAACATAAGCGATGATATAGCCCGAAAGTGGACAAAATTTGAAAAAATGTGCATAGAGCGATTTGGTGAAATTTTGCCTGTAGAAGGAATTTTATTCATCATCGGTTTGCAAGAATTAGGGAAACCCTCACGTAAGTTTTCAAAAACCGACAAAACAGACATTATACAAATAGGCATCATGTCATTGTTAGCGTTAGTTGGCTATTTTGAAAAAAAAGGAAGAGACGAAAATGGTTGGCCTGTTTATAATCCAATTAAACCAATTCCTCCAATGAGTCCCGATATACAGGAAAAATTATTCAAAAATTTAATCTGCAGATACTTTAAAATTGACTGAATTGCAGTTTTTTTGAAATTGAATAAGTGTTATGAAAAGAATAGATAAGTAGAAATATGTTTAACTTATTTTACTACAACCTCTTCTCTGAAAATATTCTCTTTGCTTCCTTGTCTGCGAGTTTCGATTTTTACAATTTTATGGCCATAAACAGAATCTACAACATAAGTAAATGTAGAATCATTAAAATAACGGGTGGTATCAATCACATCCACGTCCAATACAGCAGAATATTTAAAATCGAATCGAACTTCTCCATTACTGTCGGTATACCCTTCTTTTTCCATTTCGGGATTTAATGTACCTTGTGTAGCATTATTCGGATAAACATGCACCCATGCCCCTTTTCTAATTTTTCCATCTTTGTTTTTCACAGTGATTATTAAAGTTGGGGGAACTTCTTTTTTACAAGATGGAAGGGCAAATGCTAATACAAAAACCGCAGTTAAAAACAATGTTAAGGTGTGTTTCATATTTTAATTTTTTATTGTCTTTAAATATACTTTTCTTAAAATTGCACATACAAAGATAAAAAATTTTTTTGCTATGAAGATATACAAATTATTTTTTTTTCTTGCGATAATTTTTATGTTTAGTTCTTTCAACACATATACGGAGAAAAGAACCAAGGTGAAAATTGAAACTTCCATGGGGACAATTGTTGTGGAACTGTATAATGAAACCCCCAAACACCGTGACAATTTCATCAAATTGGTGCAAAAAGGATTCTATGACGGGACATTATTTCATAGAGTAATAAGGGAATTCATGTTACAAGGTGGTGATCCGGATTCAAAAAACGCCAAAAAAGGGGCAATATTAGGCAATGGAGGCCCCGGTTATACTATTCCGGCCGAATTCAAGCCGCATTTGTTCCATAAAAAAGGGGCACTTGCCGCTGCACGTTTAGGGGATGATATCAATCCCAAAAAAGAATCGTCAGGAAGTCAATTTTATATTGTGCAAGGCAGGAAATTTACTGTGGATCAACTAAAAATGTATGAGGTCAGATTGAAAACAAAATTTTCGGAAGAGCAAATAAAAGCATACACCACCTTGGGAGGCGCTCCTCATTTGGATGGTTCATATACGGTTTTTGGACAAGTGGTGAACGGTCTGGATGTAGTGGACAAAATTGCATCTGTGCCCACCGATCAATATGACAGACCGCTTGAAGATGTCAAAGTTTTATCAATGAAAATTTTGAAATGAATATTTATGAGTTTGATCAAAAATATTGCAGATCTTTCCAGTCAGGCATTAAATGAAAAAATTAATACCCCCAAGGATTTGGAAGATTATCGTATCAAATGGTTGGGAAATAACGGCATTATAAAATCGCTTTATGCCGAATTGAAAAATATAGACCCTGCACACAAAAAGGAAGCAGGAAAAGCCATCAACGAGTTGAGGTCACTCGTTGAGGAAAGAATTCAGGGCCTAAAAAAGAACCTTGACTCCACTGCTCAAATCAAAAATTTGCCTGATTTCACTTTAAAAGCAACTCTTCATGAGCAAGGATGTCAGCATCCATTAACGATAGTTACCCGGAAAATTATTGATATTTTTAAAGAGATTGGATTTGACGTATCGACCGGACCTGAAATTGAAGACGATTGGCACAACTTTTCAGCTTTAAACTTTCCGGAAGATCATCCTGCCAGAGATATGCAAGACACTTTTTTCCTGAAGAATTTCCCTCTCTTATTACGCACCCACACTTCATCCGTCCAAATCAGGGTGATGGAAAATCAAAAACCTCCCATTCGCACATTATCACCCGGAAGAGTATATCGCAACGAAGCCATTTCTGCAAGAGCCCATTGTTTTTTTCATCAAGTGGAGGGATTGTATGTTGACAAGAAAGTTTCTTTCATGGATCTAAAAAATACATTGAATTATTTTGCAAAAAGAATGTTTGGCGATATTGCCCAAACGCGTTGGCGTCCTTCATATTTTCCTTTTACCGAACCATCTGCCGAAGTTGATGTTTCTTGCACTATCTGCAATGGAAAAGGATGCAATGTTTGTAAATACAGCGGATGGCTCGAAATATTGGGATGTGGTATGGTCGATCCTCAGGTGCTCAACAACTGTCAAATCGACCCTGATATTTATTCCGGTTTTGCATTTGGTATGGGCGTGGAAAGAATTGCACAATTGTTATACCGTGTATCGGATATTAGAATGTATTCCGAAAACGATATAAGATTTCTACAAAAATTCAAGCCAAGTATTCTGTAATAAACATACTAAACTAAATTACATGCTGCCGGGAAGTATTGAATAATAGGATAAAATTGGAGCAGTTACTCTGAATAAATTGAAATTAATTTTTTAATATCCCTGTTATTTCCTTAACATAACCGGTCACATTTTGTAACTCAATGATGCCGCATATTTCAAGGTCATTGTTGATTTCAAATATATAATTGCTTAATTTGTCAACCATTCTATCCCAAAAATTTATATGATATAAAGGATGGATACAATGATTAATCAAAAAATGAACAGCTTTTTCGCTTTGTTCAAAATCGGTTTGTTTAAATTGTTCAACATAAGAAAAATCCACCGGCTGCTTTCGAAGATATGTTTCAATGGTTGGTGAAATCAGGTGTCTGTATGCAATTAAAGCAACCCACGAGCCATAGGGAGTTTCGTTCAAAATTTCTTCCATTAATTGCTTAACCTTATTTAGAGAGGTCAATACAAATGGTTTGTTTAATGTATCAGGATATAAGAAAATTAATTTCTTCAATTCATTTGACAAGCATTCGTAATGATTCCGGAATGGTTTTAATAATTGCAGCTGAATAAAAGAGGCATCGAATGGTAAAGTAGTTGCAATGTTTAAATTGGATTGGATTACTTGAAAAAGAATATTCTTTTTCCAATTCATTAAATGTATGAAGGGCAAAATGTGATCTTTAGAATCGTCATATTGGCATTCCTCCCCATATGCATGGTTAATATTTGAAATGTTGAATGCAGGAACATTATATACGTCCAAAGCTTTGCATATATCTAAATACTCTTCTTTTGTCCAATAAAACATAAAAGATTCTACTTTTTGATCAGCAAATTGAAGTATATCTTGAAGGGCGAAAGGTTTCTCAGCCAATTTGTCGATTATCCCGGGCGGTATATTCATTTTGTAAACTTTTTTACAAATTTCCATTCATCTAATCAAATATTCAAATTTTTAAGAAAAAAGAAATTCACAAACGCATAAAGATTAATCAACAATTCATTAACAAGTTGTTAAAATTGATTTCCAACTGCATGAAAAAAGACAGTCAGTGCATGATTATCGAATAGATTTTAATATTTAAACCACTTAAAAGATTTGACTTGACTGTCGGCATGAAGCAATAAAAAATACATACCTTGCGAGAGATTTGAATTTATATTCAACTCTAATTTCGTTCTTTGCTTGTTTAACGAATGCTTACCTTCAGAAATCAATTTTCCTCCGGATGAATAAACCCACCATTGTAAATTTTCGTATCCATCAGGTATATTCAATCTCAAATTATTGTCAGTTATGTTTGATTCTATCTGAATATCAGGATAATTGGCCGTATCCGGGCTCACATCCTGCTTAAACGCTTCGCTGATGTCAATGATAAATAATCCATCCATCATATCCGAAATCAGGATTTTTGTTTTTGTCAAAGGATAAACCCCCCATGCCCCGGCATAAGAAGCATCGTTTACGGTAGTTACGCATTCGTCGTAATATGCGATTCTTACAGGATGATAAGGGTCTTTTACGTTATAAACCTGTAATCCGTCAAAATAGTAGCTGATATAAACCAACGTGTCGACCCAGATCAAATTGTGTGGAATACTTTGGTTTGTTCCAAAACCAAACAGTGAAATTATTTCCAAATTATTAAAGTCCTCTGTTCTCAGAATTTTTATGCGTTTTCCATAAGTTTCATCTGCAAACACATAGTATTTCCCATCCTCACTCCACCAACCCGAATGATTATATCCATTATCAGGATATCCTGACAATTGTTTTAAAACAGATATGTTGTTTCCGTTTTTTTTCATTATGAACAAACCTGAGTTGCCATCATTGGCAAAGATGGTATCATTTCTTACATAAAAATCATGGACGATCTCCGGGAGAAGCACATTATCCTTAGAAATCAAAACAGGCACTTCGGGATTGGCTAATGATAAAACAAAATAATTGTAACTTCCCGGATAATTTCCTGAACGAACGTACGCAGCATAGAGGGTTGCCGTTGATGAATCTATAAATATGTTGTGGCAACGGGTTATCAAACTGTCGTGATTATAAACCAGATGGACAGAATCGGGTAGATAGGAGTAATCAATGATTTGCAAGGTTGAAGGACCTTCATCGGCCACAACATACAGATAGTTTTTATAAGATTTAATATCCCTGTGAATGGCTAAATTGTATGTACCCGGTATAAAGTCAACTTCAAAAGCATTGGAAGGGTCAGTGACATCAATTATATGTGTTCCCACTGTTGAACCGATGATTGCATAATCTTTTTCTTTCCAATGTATTCCCCAAACATCATTATAAATATTGGGAACATAAGTAGCAGGCAGACCGGGTTTATACCAATGTCCCAATTTTACCGCGTTTAAAGAATCCTCCTGTGAAAATAGACATGGGGTGATAAACAATAATACAAACAAAGCTTTTAGCTTCATAAAATTAACGAGCTTTTCTCAGTGCCCTGCTAAGGTTATTATATTGCAATGTAAACTCTAATCCTCCACTATAACGCGAGGCCTGTGCCAAAGAAGAAATATTCACATCATAACTAATATTGAACCAAAGGTCTCCAACCGAAAAACCAAAGGAAGGAATCAGCGCATCCTGACATCTGAAAGACAATCCAAAATACAAAGAGATTTCATTGTATCCATTCACTTTAGATGAGGATTCCTTAATTTTATTCCTTAAGAAAAAATTCATCAACAACTCCCTGTGAGGACCTTGTAAATAATAATACAGGGATGGCATGATGGCCAATTTGGTATTGGCAATATCACGATAATAAGACGCAAAAACAGATACTTTTCTGTATAATTTGTCATTTCCGTTTTGCAAGAGTGTTATTTGTGGTTGGGTGATGTGATAAAAAGCAATGCCAAATTGGAAGTCGGTACGATTATTTTCCCAAAACCTGTTCATGGCCGTGCTATAATGATAAACCATACCAAAAGCCACGTCGGCATAAGCAGGACCGGACAAATTGTCAAATTCACCTGAATTGACATTGGGGTCAAAACCTTTACCATCGTATTGGTTGGCAAAAAACAATCTTGAAAAATCGGCTTTTCTTTGTCCTAATCCTCCTTGAAGACCTGCCGACAAACGGTTATTGTCATCAAAAGGCACTGTACCCGAAATAGAAACGTTGAATTGCGTAAGACCGAGGTTGGCATCGCCGGCACGATCAGAATAAAAATCAAATCCTACTCCAAAAAATGCGTTTTGTCTTGGGCTATTAGGGTCCTTTAAAAACGACATATCAAAATTGCCTGCATAGGTTATGTAGGGCATAGTTACACTTTGCCACTGAGTCCGATATGCAGCGGCAGCATGCATTGTCGAATGACCGGTACCGGCCAAAGCCGGATTTAGGGATAACGAAAGCGCTTTTGGATTGGAAAAATGAAAATCTTGCCCTAATACAAAACAAGGATTCAGGACAATCACTGCAAAAATTATAAATAGAGCTGTTTTTTTCATAAAATTGCTTTTAACGTATCAATGTTATGTTGCCGGTTCGATTTATTTTTGTTCCGTCTTTTTTGGTAGCTTTCAATCTGTATACATACACCCCGGTATCAACAGGTTTGCCTTTATAGGTACCATCCCACCCTATGGAATAGTCATTGGTATAAAACACTTGTTCTCCCCATCTTGTGTAAATCCACAGTTCAACACTGACAATATCCTTTTTCCCTAATAGATAAAGAATATCATTTTTACCGTCACCATTGGGTGAAAAAGCATTGGGCACAGCCAATTCTCCATTTAAAGACGGTGTTGTATCTTCAGGTGTCTCCACAGCTCTGAAATGGGCTACAACATGTTCGGGGAAGGTATCAATATCAAATTTTACAATCAATGAAGAATCGTTAGGGATAAAGGTATGTCCGTTTTTAAACTCCCAGTGGTCAAATACATAACCGTTAAATGCTTTGGCTTCCAAAATAGTATGGATCCCTCCAAAATATTGAGCAGTAAAGGGATAATTTGGAGCCCAAACAGAATTAATTTTGACTTTCCCTGCACCGACAGGATTGACATCGACAATCAAATCATATGGTCCTTTAACATTATAACAATTTTTCAAGCCCTGGTTGATTGAATCACATCTGGCCTGAATAAAGTTTTTCATATCTTGCACGTTTTGTTGCCATCCGGCATAGGTCCCTCCCCATTTGCTGATCTGCCCATTCATTTCCGGATCGATTTGAGCTATCAGGCTATCCAATATGGCCAACATAGATGAGCAACTGAAATATGTATTGTTTAAATCGATAAAGCGTGTTATATATTCCTGTCGGAAAGTGTCATTGGCAAGCAAAGCATTGAGTATCGGAATATGACCTTGCCCACCGGGATCATTTAAACTTTCGGGATCACAGGGATCTGCATTCGGGGCCGTAGAAGGAACCCCCGTATAATTGATGTAATGATCGAAGGTTGCATCCATATCCCACAAAACATATCGCCACTTTTTCTTGTCGCCATTGGGATTTAAACCTCTCCACCATGCCGTGTTCCAATTTAACCAGTCAGTGCAAACTACATAAGAATTCAATACTACATAATCTATCAAACTACCGACATTATAAACCTTTTTCACATTGTCATAATTTGACATAATTGCCATATTGTTGCTCAACACAAAATTTTTAAAATTATTCCAATCTGCCTGGGCTTGAGATCCACCATATTCCGACCATGTAGATCCCCAAGTTTTAAGATATTGCAACCAAATTGGCGAACCGCTGTATTTCTCATCCTGATCATAATAGTATGACGTAAAATCACTGTCATCGGCTTTTTCTCTTATCTCATATACTCCCCAATATTTACCATTGACATATAAGATGCAAGGTTCATAAATACGGTAATCCATTCTTAAATCAGCCAGGTGGGCCAATGTGTGGACATAAGCATCACGAATATGGGCAGGCCCCAAATTGCCTCCCACGCCAAATGGATAATTATCATTGGCCGCTGCTTTAATGATTAACCGTTGAAAAGATTTTCTTTTACGATGGGTGAATATTTTGTCATTTACCCCATAATTGTATCCAAACTGGTCACGGGTAATGTAATCAAATCCCCTTTGAGCATATGCCCAAGAGTCATTTCCATGCTCGTTGAACTCTCCAACCGCCTCAGCTTTAAATGATTTTGTTTTATCAAAATATTCAATACTTCCTTCTGGCTCTATTTGCGAACCATTCAATAGTGTTTCTATCTGGTCTCCGGCTATCGACAATACCGGCACTACATGAGATACATTGATAAAATAGGTATTGGTTTCAATAAAACTTGGCAACAAATTTGGGTCGGAACTAAAAGCCCTTGCTCTTAAAACGGTAGTTTGCGACACCGTTATGGGACCCGAATATTGAGTTGACGACTGAGTGGGTGTGGTTCCATCAGTTGTATAATATATGGTTGCATTAGCATCGCTGCAAGTGATGGTGACGGTTTGAGAAGAGGTATAAAAACCCGCCTGAAGAGAAAATTGCGGTGTGGCTACATATCTTGTTTTACCACCGGAATTGGAAGCACCGGGAGTAGGAGTTGTAAACACATTCCAGGTCGAGGCGCCATCACTTGCTCTGCCCCAGGAGTGATTTTTCTGATGGCGTCTGATCCATATGGAATCTACCAGAGTTCCGGCAGAATTTGACAAGATAATATACTCTGTTCCTTTTGTTTGCGTCAGTTTAAAATTTGTGTGAGGTTCATTGTTTTGTATTGTATCCCTGCCCGAGCAATAAACCACCAAATATCCGTTAGGGGGAATTGAGATGGTAGAAAATCGCCATTTTAAAGGTTTGTTAGGATTGTCGCTCAGATAATACCCGGATAAGTTTAAAGTTGAAGCAGATGTGTTATAAAGTTCAATCCAATCTTCATATTCTCCAAATTGATCTGTCGCAACAGAGATATTGGCAGCGCAATACTCATTAATTTTTACCTGTGCAAAAGCAGATTGGGATAAGACTAATATTAAAGGAAGTATCTTTTTAAACATAACAAATTTATTTTATACAAATCTACAATATTTTTTGACTTGTCAATTAATTTTAAGGTTGCATAATCAAAAAAATATAAGTTCAGGATTTTAGTGTAATTTTACAAAAAAATTGTGTCGAGTAGTTAATATGTTGACCAAAAAAATTAAGCAAATTAAATCATATTGCATATCCATTAACCAATACAAAAGGCTTCCCACCATCGAAGTGTCGATTGGTGATCTAAAAATGGGGGGAGCACACCCTATACGCATCCAGTCGATGACCACGACCGACACCATGAACACAAAGGCCACAGTTGAGCAGGCCATAAGAATGATCGAGGCCGGTTGTGAACTTGTCAGAATTACAGCTCCAAGTATAAAAGAAGCCGAAAACCTCAAAAACATAAAAGAAGAATTAAAAAAAAGAGGTTATCGCACGCCTATAGTTGCCGATATTCATTTTACCCCAAATGCAGCAATGGTAGCAGCCCGGCTGGTTGAAAAAGTCAGAATAAATCCCGGTAATTATGCCGACAAAAAAAAGTTTGAAATAATAGAATACACCGAAAAACAATATCAGGAAGAACTTGAAAAAATCAGGGAAAAGTTTTTGCCGCTGGTAAAAATTTGTAAAGAATACGGAACAGCCATGCGAATTGGCACCAATCACGGATCGCTCAGCGACCGTATCATGAGCCGCTATGGAGACACTCCCGAGGGCATGGTTGAGTCAGCTATGGAATTTGTAAGAATTTGTAAGGATGAAAACTTTCACAATATAGTACTTTCAATGAAAGCATCCAACCCGCAGGTGATGATACAAGCCTATCGCCTGCTGGTAGTAAAAATGCGTGAAGAAGGGACTCTTTATCCACTTCACCTGGGTGTTACGGAAGCCGGCGATGGCGAAGACGGCAGAATAAAATCTGCCGTGGGCATTGGCACCCTTTTGGAGGATGGCATTGGTGATACAATCCGTGTTTCGCTGACCGAAGATCCCGAAAATGAAATGCCTGTTGCCCGAAAACTTGCCATTCGTTATCCATTCTCCATCGACCTTCCCGAAATGGAAAAAATCACATTTAATCCATTTGCATACGAAAAAAGAGAAACCCATAATATTCAAAACATCATAGGAAGCGATCTTCACCCAATGGTATTCTCCCAAATACAATCTTCTCTCAATCATCCCGGAAAATTATTGGCACTTGGCTATGTTTACAATCCTGACTCTGATAAATGGAACATTAAAGACAATGCCGCTGATTATGTTTTGGTCCCTGATATAGACCTGAATATTAATTGGCCGGAAAACCTAAATTTCCTTATTAGTGCACATAAATTGAAGGAATACAAACATCCAAGAATTTTTCCGGTATACAATTCAATTACTGAATTTATTCAAACACCAACCATTCATCCCGACATAAATTTCATACTACAAAATGTCGATCATCCGGAGGATTTTCCCGATGATTCATTGCTTCAAAAAAACAACATCGTTTGGATTTTGACCGGCCGGCATGATCATCCTATGAAGGCCTTGAGAAATTTTATCAACTATCTGAATCTGAAGGGTTCAAAACAACCTGTTGTTTTTCAATACGAATCCGATACTAAAGATAAAGAAAGCTTTACTCTTTACGCTTCAACCGATTTAGGTGCTCTGTTCACATCCGGCATGGGCAATGGCGTATGGATCAGATCAAAACATTTCGACAATCAATTTCTCCTCCAACTGTCTTTTAATATTCTTCAAGCATGCCGTGAAAGAATATCAAAAACAGAATATATTGCCTGTCCATCTTGCGGTAGAACATTATTTGACCTGCAAGAAACAACTCAAAAAATACGGTCAGCCACAGCTCATCTCAAAGGTTTGAAAATAGGCATTATGGGATGTATCGTCAATGGTCCCGGCGAGATGGCCGATGCCGACTATGGTTATGTTGGTTCGGGCCCCGGAAAAATCACGTTATACAAGAAAAAAGAAATCGTGCAACGAAATGTACCTGAGGATCAAGCCGTAGATGCTCTAATAAACTTGATAAAATCTAATGGCGACTGGAAAGATCCCAACCAATGATACAAGTTTTAAAAAAATTACGAATATGGCTGAAATTACCAAACGTGTCGAAAGAATTATCCCGGGAAATTTTGACAATAAGATTCAATATCTCATCTATCTACGTCACCTTTTTGCTTATGAATATGCTCTTAGTTTTATACAAGAAAATGCAAATGTATTGGAAGTAGGTTGTGGAGAAGGTTATGGCACATTTTTCTTATCGAAGCATGCTAAAAAAGTTACCGGAATCGATGTAGACGAGGACTCCATTTTGGATGCCCGGAAGAAATATGAAGGGAATAATTGCTCTTTTCAAAAATACGATGGTTTTACAATACCCTTTGACGACAGCTCCTTTGATTTAATTGTATCTTTTCAAGTAATAGAACATGTACAAAACGTCGACCGGTATTTAAAAGAAATTAAAAGAGTGTTGAAACCCGGAGGTACATTTTTATTGACAACTCCCAACCGACATTACCGGTTAAAACCGGGTCAAAAACCTTGGAACAGTTTTCATTTAAGGGAATATCTACCGGAGGAACTTGAAAAAGAACTAAAAAATATCTTTGATGATGCCAAAATAATTGGTATACGTGCACAGGACGAGATACAAAAGATTGAGTTTGAAAGAGTCAAAAAATATCGGGACGCCCCTTCTTTTTCACTAAAAAAACTAATTCCCGAATCTTTGAAAAAATGGATAGCCCATCGCATTTCGCGACTCAAAAAAAATAAACCAAATAATTCTCAAAATGCGTTTATGGATCTTTACAGCACTAAAGATTTTTATACAATTTCGTCCAATTTAAAAGAAGAAAGCATTGATCTATTAGGAATTTGTAAAAAATAAGTTTACAGACATATTAAAAAAATCAAAAAAACTTTCTTTTATTTTCTTCGATGACTTAATTGTTTAATTTTGTTGTAATTGAATGAACAAAATTTTAAAATATCCGTTTTTGATTCTATTGTTTCTCACGTTGCGATTATACGCCACACATAATCGCGCCGGAGAAATTACCTATCGCCATTTATACGGCAACACCTATGAAATAAAAATAGTAACTTATACTGATCCAAACAGCCCTGCCGACCGTCCTGAATTGGAAGTAAAATATTCCTGTGGAACAACCACACACGTCGATTCTGTGGAAAGGGATTCGATTGTGCCTACAAGCAATCCTTCCATACAAAGAAACGTATACATTACCACTTTCACTTTTACCGGGGCATGTACATGGACCATCAGCGTTACCGATCCAAACCGGAACGCCGGAATCGTGAATATTCCCAACTCAGTGGAACAACCATTCTATATTGAAACCAAATTGGTCATAAACGGTTTTTTAGGGATAAACAATTCTCCTGTACTCTATTACCCTCCCATCGACAATGGATGTATCTATCAAATTTATCAGCACAATCCTGTAGCTTATGATCCCGATGGCGACAGCCTGGCATATTCACTCGTAGCTTGCAAGGGATACAATGGCAACACCTTGCCCGGTTACACTTTTCCACAAGCTTCAAATAGTTTGACTATCGATGCAAATGGCACAATGACTTGGAACACTCCTGTGATGCAGGGCGAATTCAATGTAGCCATTCTGATTACTGAATATCGTAATGGCTACATAATAGGAAGTGTATTAAGGGATATGCAAATCACCATTGGAAGTTGTACCAACCAACCTCCTGTGTTTAATCCTCTGCAAGATATTTGCGTAAGAGCAGGTGACCTGATAAATGTAAATATCAGTGCATCCGATCCCAACGGAGACAATTGCACAATTACCGCCCTGACTTCTAATACCAACGAACCCGGAAGCAATAATCCGTTTGCGGTTTCTCCTTCACCAGCAGTATTTAATCCTCCCGCCTCTCCTGCCCCAAGTGTTACCGGACAGTTTATTTGGCAAACTCAATGCGAACATGTATCTAAAAAATTATATAAAGCAGTATTCAAAGCCAATGATCTGAATTCGGCCAACCAACTTGTTACTTTCACAGCATTAAAGATTCAAGTCATTGGGCATCCGCCTGATTCGCTATGGCTGTCGCCCAACGGTGTTTCTATTGAAGTAAAATGGTCAAAAGACAGATGCCAGAATGTAGTCAAATATCTTGTGTATCGAAAAAACGGCCCAACAGGTTATATACCGGCTTATTGCGAGACAGGGATGCCTTCTTCTCTTGGTTATACATTAATTGGAGAAACCAACAGCTGGTCCGATACCACATTTTTAGACGATAACAATGGCATCGGTCTCAATTACGGAGAAACATATTGCTACCGTATTGTGGCGGTTTATCCTGATGGTACCGAAAGTTATATCTCAAAAGAGGTCTGTACAAACCTAAAATTTGATGTTCCTCTAATAACCAATGTAAGCGTAATAAATACTGATGCCACGTCCGGAAGTATCTATTTAAGATGGATGAAACCAACCGAACATGACACTTTGGCCTATCCCGGCCCATATAAATATCTTATTTACCGTGCTGATGGAAAAAACGGAAGCAATTATGTTCTGGTTGATTCCACTCTTTCAATCAACGACACTACTTATATTGACAACAATCTCAATACCAAAGATTCTGACTACAATTACAGATTGACATTTGTAGACATTAGTACAGGCAATAACAAAACCATAGGGAACTCGACCAAAGCATCATCTGTTTTTATTAATGCCACACCGGGTGATAATAAAGTAATCCTAACCTGGGACGAATGGGTTCCTTGGCACAACGACAGCTTCACTGTCTTTAGATTCAATCCCGTTACAACTGTTTATGATTCTCTTACAACCGTGTATCAAAGAATTTTTGTTGATACCGGACTAAACAATGGTACCACCTATTGCTATAAAATCAAAACCAAAGGAAGTTATACGATTTTTAATAACTATTTGGAAAACTATTCTCAAGAAATTTGCGCCATACCAATTGATAACGAGCCTCCGTGCTCTCCGGAAATGAATCTATATTCAAACTGCAACAAATTTGAGAATATTATTCTATGGAACAATCCAAATAAAACATGCGCAGATGATGTGTTGGGCTATGAATTGTATTTTATGTCTCAACCAAATGGCGATTATCAACTATTGGCTACGTTTAATTCTGCCAACGATACATTCTTTGTGCATACCAATGTCAAAAGCATTGCCGGTTGTTATACGATTGCTGCCATCGACTCTGCCGGAAATAAAAGTGCATTTGCCGACAGTATATGTGTAGACAATTGTCCGGAATATCAATTACCAAATATATTTACCCCCGGCAACAATGGCATGAATGACCTTTTAAAACCATTTCCTTACCGTTTTGTCGAATCAATCGATATAAAAATTTATAACCGTTGGGGTACCGAAGTTTTTCACACAACCAATCCTGATATACTTTGGGACGGAATTTCGCAAGTTACCGGTCAACCTTGCTCGGATGGTGTGTATTATTACGTTTGTATTGTCAACGAAATTTATTTTGAAGGTATCAAATCCCGTGTTTTGACCGGTTATATTCAATTGTTAAGAGATAAATAAAGATGTTTACCGGAATTGTTGAATCTATCGGAAAAGTGATTAATGTTGAGAATGAAGCAGGAAATATGGTATTGACCATAGAAGCACCCTTTTTTGATGAGATATACATCGATCAAAGCATTGCCCATAATGGCGTCTGTCTGACTGTGAATAAACTATTTCCACGGCAAAAGGCCTATCAAGTAATTTTAGTCCCCGAAACTCTTCAAAAAACCAATTTCAAGGATATTCAAACTGGTGATTTGGTTAATCTTGAAAGAAGTATGCCCGCCAACGGCAGATTTGATGGCCACATTGTTCAGGGACATGTGGATTGTACAGCAGAATGCATAGACATTCAACAAAAAGATGGATCATTGCAATATACGTTTAAGCCGGAGAATGGTACCCGACTGATTGTCGAGAAAGGTTCCGTATGTGTCAATGGTATCAGTTTAACTGCTTTTAATGTGAATGAAAAAACTTTTGATGTTGCCATCATTCCATATACTTTTCAACACACCAACATCAATACAATCGTTCAAGGAAGTCGTGTTAATATTGAATATGATGTTTTGGGAAAATATATTGCCAAACTTGTCAATCGTATAAATTAAGGATACTCACTTTCGCCCCTTTTGGCTTTTTCATAATCAGGTGGGCTTAACAAACTCCAATAAGCAGTATCGGACAAAGCAGGTTTTCCGAATAATTTCCAATAAGCTTCTTTGGTCATGCTGTCATAATGCAGAAAAGTATGCCTGTATTGAATGATTTGCAGTATGTTCCAATAAATCAGCATGAAAGCCGGGATCATTGAAACATATTTAAAGAAACGTAAGGATCTTTCCAAATTAAAAATCCTGTCAATAATGGCAGCCAAAGCAAAAATAAGAACCGGATAAATATCTATCATTGCCCGTCCGCCGTATGATCCGCCATACCACCAGCACCACCAACTAAATACAACGTATATGTATAATGGAAAAATAATTACGTATGACCAAAACAAAGATCTCCGGTATTTCCATAAAACAGGGATGCCTAAGATTGTAAGATACATCAAAGGATTATACAATAACCATCCTTTACGATAGCTCCATAATCCATTGATAATTTGGGGTTTTAAGAAAAAAAATTTTTCGTCTCCATATGAATAGTAGAACCATTGTCCTGTATTCAAATGCCAATAGTAGAATTGGGGAATCCATGGTAATATTGCAAAAAATACCATTAAAATTATTTGTTGATATTGGGTTAAAAGATAAACGACACGATCTTTGATTTGTTTTATATCAATTAAATTGTAAAATAAAGGAAAGACAACCACAGGGATAATATTGATGGGTCTAATGAGCACAATTAATCCGGAAATAAATCCAATGAACATGCCTGTAAGTAATTTGTTATAGGCAAACCATCTGTCCCATAAATATATCAATACAGAAAATAACGAAAATGTATACACATGTGACATTGCCGATTCATGTGTTGCATAATAAAATAAATTTGTAGCCAATACCAATAAAATTATAGCAATGGCTACTACTTTATCTCTAAACCATCGCAATAAAAACAACCGTAGAAACCATAATCCAATGAAAAAATAAAAAACCGCCGATAAATAAATCCATTTATGATAGGGTTGTGAAAATCCGTCTGTGGGCAATCCTTTTATTTTTGCCTCTAAGTGACCAATCCAAAAAAAAGGAAGATATAAATAAGAAAGCCCCATTGACATTTTAATCACATAATTTCCTTCAGAAGTTTTTTGGGGCCAATAAATATGATTATTGTAATAATATTCTTCATTTTTTTTCACAAATGACAATGTCCAGTCATTCTCAATAAATAATGCAGGCAAATAATCATAATAATCGACAATATCCCAATCGATGATTTTTCCTTTTGCCCAAGGTTTTACATTCAGTTTTACCCAAATCACTGAAATTATGATGAGAAAAATTGTAATTTTAGATAGCGGATTATCTGTTGATATTTTTGTAGCCATTACTATGAAATGCTTGCAAATTTATATTAATCTTAAAATTTGACTTTTTAATATTAAATTTTTCTTTACTCCGTTTTGATTACATTATTTTTTCAAAAAAAGTATTATATAAAAATAGGTCTAAATTGAGAAGATTGTGATAGATGAAATAATTTTCCGGTATGCATAATTTTCAAATATACAAAAATAGTAATAAATAATTGTGATTCTGAAGAGTATCACATAAATGGAAAGAAGTAAAAAAAGTAAGCCGGTAAAAACCATTTATCTCGTTGGATATTGCATCTCCTGATATCCGTCAGTAGAGACATTAAATATCTCATCCGGAACAGGGTCATAATTGATGTCGGTTACTGTAACAGTTACTTTTATCCCTTGAAGATCAAACGAATATTCCATGGGCATGCCCGGAATTTTAGAAAGCTCTGATATATTTCCATTATTTCCGTTGTTTGAATTTTTCATTTTATTGGGAATTTTATCTGTGTACCAAACAACATACTCTATCGTATCGTTACGTTTGCTTTCTTTGGTTTTGATAATGGCTTTTTTACATACATAGCCCAAAATAGTTTTTGCTTCCTTGGTATATTCTATATTAACATCCACATTACCATTATTTTGTTCATTGTTATCATCTTTATGGTCTTGTGACTTAAACATCATTTTTCGTCCTCCTTGATCTAGTAATGTAATCGTTTCTCCGGGCTTTTCAATTGAAATAACTTTCATATAAGGGTTTACTGTCTCAGAATATACTTTGTCACCTTTCCAAACAATTTTCATTGTCATATTGGACATGCTACTATACTCTTCGGGGACATCTTCCATGTTTATTTTATACTTGATTGTGCCTTCGTTCTGTGCATACAACAAGCAAGATACATAAAAAACAGACAACAGGGATACAAATAATTTTTTCATGGTAGTAATATTTTTGGCAAGTTAGTATTATTATTTTAAAGATCCAAATTTTACTCCCACTCTATTTCCTCTTTTTCTTTTTCGTTCTTTTTTATCTCTTTCCCTAAAAATCTTGGATTCTGCTTTTTAGGATTTTCTTTTTTGGTAGTTTTTTCGGGATTTTCTTCCCATTCAAATTTCAAATCTTTGGGTGGATTATCCCGGTTTATAGTACTATCGTTTTGATTCCATTCGTTTTTGAGAATTTTTTTAACATTTTCTTTTTCTTTTTGCCAGTCCTCATTCCATTTTTCTTTTACCCTGTTTTTGTCATATACAACTTTGAAATCATCAATGGTTCCGTAAATTCTTAAAAACAATTTGCTGCCTTTATTTCCCGGCTCATACACGGCAAATTCTTCATTTTCTTTTTTATTTTGTCTTGCTCTCCGCCACAACAAATCAGACAAATAAAGTTCTATATGATAATCCATTTGATGATCAAAAGTATGATACCCTGAAACAGTAATATCCATCAATGAATTTCTAACTTGGGTTTTGGGCAATACTATTTTCTGATTGGAAATGTAGAATTCCATTTGCAAATCCTGAAAAACTATATTTTTCAATTCTTCCAAATCTATAAACCGAGAAAGTTTGTAGATAGGTTCAAAATTTTTCAATTGTCCGCCCGAAACTATCAATTGACTTTCGTTTTGAATGGTTGGCAATAGAATTTGTAGGTTTGAATCAACCTCCATTCGCAAAGAAGTGGTTAAGTCTGCTTTACCTTGCAAATTTTTATCCGTAATAAAATCCTGACCGAAATTTTTGCATTCCCAAAGCATCTGTCTGATGTCAATTTGTTGTAAATTGGTATTTGAAGCAAATTCGTACAAACCTGTTTTTTTCGATGCAAATTGAAAATCGCCCGTCATCCTGCCTGAAAACATCTCGCATTTAACATCTTTGAGTTGTAATGATTGATTGTTGTATGACAAAAACCCATAGAAATTATTTGCTTTCCAATTCTCCCATTGAATATGTTTGATTTCAAGGTTGGCTTTGACAATTATATTAGCGGGAAGTCGCAAAACACTTTTGTTCTCTTCATTGTTTGAAGCAGGAATGAGCAAATTTTCGATATCAATTTTGTTTGAAACTAACTTTCCTCCTATTTCCAATGGCACCTCTGCAGATTGACCAAACTTTACAATATTAAACAAATAACCTCTAAAATATACATCGGTATCTTTCGTTTTTGCTTTTAAAGAATCGATCATCAAATGCTTGCCGGTAAAATGAGCATCTGCTTGTAATTTTTCCATAGTCCATAAACCACGGGCATTTCTGACATCGTTTAAATTTATTTTTAGAGTTCCTAAAATATTTTCACTCCATTGTTTTTTATTTTCCGCGGATTTGTCGCTTAACAAGAAATTTCCTTGAACAGTCATTTCCAGGTCTCCGTTTGCGGTCCAAACACTATCCCATTTCATCAATGCCAACCAGTCGCGCGCATCCATTTTGACATGCATGCTTCCATTGATCCACGATTCCCGGTGATAATTCCATGTAAAATGACCTCCTGCTTCACCACTATTGCCTGCTTTGAAAGCAAAAGTATCAACAACCATCGTCCAAATCCACTGCTTATTGATTTGATCCAACCTAAAGTTGCCTCCTGAGACAATAGAATGAATGTATAAATCTTTTTCCTTGTCGTTTAGTGAAGCGTTTTCGATCCAATAATTACCTATGACCGAAGGCAATTTTCCATCACCTGATTGCCCCTTAATAATTATATCAAGAGCTGCTTTACCTTTTGGGACAAATTCCGGCAAATTTTGCAGATACTCCTCCGGAATCAATTGATAAATATTTTCAAAATTATTTTTTGCAATTCTTAAACGAATCTGATTATACCAATATTGACCTGTTTTTTCTATATATCCATTAATATTAATTGCAGATCTGTTAATTTTACCTTCAAAATTGTTGAAACTATATTTTTGTTTCGACCATAGGATATCTGCCTTGCCGTTTAATTCGATTTTGCGAATCAATTTTGACCTTATATTTCCCGCATCAAACAAAAAATCTTCCAATTCTAATGTTTGACTCAGTGTGAATTTATCAGACGAAAGGTTACCTGTTAAATTACATTCGGTTACTTTTGACTGTATTGTCAAAAGAGCCGGCTGATCTATATATTCAAACCGTATATTTTTTAAATTTACTTTTTTCAAATCAACCGAGAAATAGCCCGATTCGGCAGAATCATTCTTATCTTTAAATATATTCCCGTTGAAATTCAATTTTTGATCAAAAAAAATTCTCAAATTACCATCCTCAATAGAAAAAGCTTTTAAAATATACTTATCTTGAAACAAATCATAAATGTTAAAAGAAAAAGACAAACGACCGGCAAATAAAAATGTGTCTTGCGTATTTATAACATCGGGCACCAACACATCGAGAAACTCAACCGAAGCATCAGGGAAGCTTTTCCAAACTGAGAATTCAATTTTTGAAACTTTTACAGGAACTTTTAATTGATCGTTTGCCCATTGGACAACCTTTTTTTGTAATTCATCCCTGTATAAATATGCCAAAAATCCGGAAATAAGGATGATTATCAATAAAACAACCGCTGACCAAACCGAAATTTTCAATAATTGTTTTAAGTTTTTTCTTAACCTGCTCAGGTCCTTCATGGTTTTACTTAGTAAAGCTAATTTTGGGGCATTCCGGCATTTTGATACAAAAAGCCAACCTCTTCTTCCGTCAAGAATCTCCATTTCCCTCTAGGAAGGCCCTTTTTGGTAAGTCCTGCAAAAAACACACGATCGAGCTTAACCACTTTGTATCCCAACGTCTCAAATATCCGGCGTATAACCCTGTTCCAACCAATGTGTATTTCCACACCAATGTCTTTTTTGCTGTCTCCCACGTAAGAGACCCTGTCTACCTTTGCCACACCTTCTTCCAATTTAATTCCTTTCAACATCTTTTCTAAATCTTCTGATTTTACATTTTTATCGGTCGTTACATGATAAATCTTTTTTACTCCATATCTCGGATGTGTCAATCTCTTGGTTAATTCACCGTCGTTGGTCAACAACAACAATCCGGTTGTTTGTCGGTCAAGGCGGCCTACCGGATAGACCCGTTCTTTTGTTGCGCCCTGTATCAATTGCATTACTGTTTTACGGCTATAAGGATCATCCACGGTTGTTAAATAATCTTTGGGTTTATTTAACAGAATATACACTTTTTTTTCACTTTTGATCAATTGATCGCCATAATGTACCTTGTCTCCGGGCTTAATTTTATAGCCCAATTCAGTAATTACTTTCCCATTGACCTTTATAACTCCGGCCTTTATCAACTCATCAGCTTCACGTCGTGAACATATACCGGCATTGGCGATGAATTTGTTTAATCTGATTAATGCACTGCCGGATTTAAGATCTTCGGTTTTTTGGTATTTCTTGTTTTTCGACCGATTGCCAATCTTTTTTGATTTTTGTTCAACTTTACCATCGGCCTTTTTGCCATGATTTTTTCTTTCCGTTTTTTGGACTTTTCTTGGTTTAGACATATAAATATTTTTTACAAAATAACGATAAAAAAATGGCTTGATAATAGTCACCTTGAAAGGTTTTAAATTTAAAAAATTCAAACAGTCGATCGAAAGCAATCTAACACAGACCTGATTTGATAAGTTTTATAAAGAAACAACATTATATTTTATATTTCTTTGGAATGTATTATTTAGAGCAAAGAAATATAATTACCAAAAAACCAAGATTTTAAAAATTTTATAGTAAAATTAAACCCAAACTATTCTTTTTTGCTTGTTTTTTTTTAAAAATTATAAAGAACAGTTGTTGGGAAAAATTTATGATATTCTTTGGTTAAATAAATATATATTTTTTTCAGAACTATATTTTAAGCATGGACTATTAACATATCGATTCTGTTGCTTTAAAATCCGCATAAATCTTATCCTTTTTTAAAAACCTTTTTAGACAACCATTCCGTCCCGGCCACAGTTACTAATACTGATGTCACACTACTCATCGGCATCAATATAGCGGCTGTCAATGGACTTAGTTGCCCACTAAAGGCCAATGTCAGGCCTGCCAGATTATACAACAATGCTATAAAATAGGTGAAATACAGCAATTTCATCGATAGGTTGGCAAATTTCATGATTTTCGGTAGCAATGCAATATTTTCTCCGGGCATTATTGCATCCCCGGATGGTGCAAAATATGCCGCGTCATTACTTATTCCGATTCCAAAATCTGCTGTTTGCAAGGCAGGTATATCATTTAGACCGTCTCCAACCATCAAAACTTTTTTTCCTTTTTTTTGCAATTGCTCCACATAGTTTTTTTTGAGTCCCGGATTTTGCCTGCTTTTTATTTTCACATAATTGCCAAATATAGATTGAAAGATATTGACATTGTTCGGATGATCGCCGGTGAGTATATGCAATTTTATATGATTTGATTTCAGTTCATTTAGTTTTTCCAGGCCTTCGCGCAAACGTTGATTGAAAGAAAAATACCCGGCTACGCTTCCATTTATTTCCAAATATACTCTTGTTTCATTACTTTGTTCGCTTCCTTTCAATAAGTCCTGATTTCCGGCTTTTATCAAATATCCCTCTGCAGATGCCTCTATTCCTCTTCCGGGCATCTCGACAAAATTCTCGCAATGGCCGGATATGATGCCTTTCTTACGGATAAATTTTACAATCTCACGGCTTAACGGATGAATGGAATTGTCCAATGCAGATGCAACAGCACTCCATTCTTCTGGTTGCAACATCCTTCCTTCCCATTGCAAACCAAAGTCCTTTTGTGTCAAGGTGCCGGTTTTATCCAATATCACATCTGTTATATATCCCAGTGTCGACAATTGATCAGGATTCTTAACAAAGAAATTTTTTTTTGCCAAAATTCTCGACATATTTCCAAATAAGAATGGTGCCGACAAAGCAAAAGCACATGAGCAGCCCACAATCAATATAGACGAAATAATTAACCATAATTTTCCCGGATCGATTCTTCCATTCCAATAAAAATAGGCCGCCATTGACGTGATCAACACTGTGATTGTTATAAAGGACCCTAATCGTTTGGAAATTGTTTTAAATGTATAATTTTTGGCTTTATCGTTTTCGGTCCATAAATTGACAAAATAGGCCTTGTCAAAAGCGGCTTCTGATTTCAATAAAACTTTTTTTCCAATGATTTTTCCTCCCGTAAAAATTTTTTCGCCCTTCTTCTTATGGTATATTTTTGATTCTCCGGTAATGAAACTGTAATCAACAGAACACTCATCGGAAATAAGAATACTGTCAAATGGCAGTATTTCTCCATTTCTCATTCTGATTATATCCCCCTTCTTAATTTCTTCAATGGCTACCGGCTCTTCTTCACCGTTATTTATAACCATAACAGACAAAGGAAAAAAAGTTTGATAGTTTTTTTCGAAAGACAAAATATTGTATGTACGGGTTTGATACCATTTACCCAACAATAAAAAGAAAATAAATCCTGCCAGGGAATCGAGATAACCCGGACCCGACATTGTCATTATTTCATAAACACTTCGGGAAAACAAAGTAATCATTCCAAGCGCTATGGGAATGTCCATGTTTATTTCACGCACTTTAAAAGCCGATAAAGCATTTTGTAAGTAAGGCATCCCGGAAAAAAATAACACCGGTAAGGAAAACAATAAGGATAAGTAATGCAAAAATGTTTGTATATTTTTATCTTCCGGCCCAAACATCGAAAGATATTCAGGCAACACCATCAACATGATATTTCCAAAAGCAAATCCGGCTACGCCCAATCTTAAAATCAATAACCTGTTTTGCTCCGATTCGGCATTTTTCCGATTGGAAAAATAGGGTTTATAGCCAATATTGGCCAGTAATAAAGACAAATCATATAAAGAGATTTGGTCGTGATAAAAAAGAATGGATGCCGTTTTGGCATGATAATTTACCTGCACTTGAATGAGTGCCGGATGAATCTTGTGCAAGTGCTCCAACAACCATATACACGATGCACAGTGAATGGCCGGAAGATACATCACCACTTTTGCGACTCTACCTTCCTTAAATTTTAAAAATTTAGCGGCAATGACAGGATTTTTTAAAAACTCAAATTCTTCCCGGTCAATCTGTTCATCAGGTTTGCTGAATTTTTGAAAGCTTTGCTCTTCATAAAGTTTCTCCAGTCCTGCATTTCTTAAGATTTGAAATACATGCAAACATCCATTGCAACAAAATAATTTACCTTCACTCTCTAAGGGTCTATCAGGAAGTATAGACCCACAATGAAAACAAGTGTTTTTTTGACTATTGTCAATTGTATTTTCTAATTCGGCAGTTGAAATTTTCAATGACATTTCACCTTTGTCTTTGCTTGATTGTATTCAATTTTTGGACTCAAGTAAGGAATCCCTAAATTTAATGATCTTACTACCAGGATGCTTCCTGTTATCAAGGCAATCAATGGCAACAATTTAATCTTTACAAGCTTTTGATTGGCTATGGTTTTCGTCGAAATTATGCTAATCAGTGCCAAAGCAGGTATAGTGGCAATGCCAAAAAAAAACATAAAAAGAGATGCATGCAAAGGCGATTGGAAATTCATGGCTATCATAAAGGCCACAAATGAAAATCCACAAGGCAGAAATCCATTGATTAATCCGGCGACTCCAAATTTAAGCGCAGATGACACATTGTTTAATTTATTTAATCCCACATAATTGAATAAGTTAAATTGAAAGCCGGGTGTGATTTTTTTTAAAGGCACAACATAACTAATCGACCACAATATAATGAAAAGACCCGTAGCAATCGAAATAAATTGTTGTAATCCGAAAAACTTTGCAATCCATCCTATCTGGCCAAACATTACACCTATCATCACATAGGCAATAATTCTGGCAATATGATATAAAACAAAATTTGCCCAAGCTTTTTGGTTATTTAACTTTGGAAAGTGATACAACATCAATGGACCACACATACCCAAACAATGGACACTTCCTATAAATCCCATGACGGTAGCAGATACAATCAAAGTAAGCATATCAAATTTTATTAGTTTACAAAAATGTTTTTTTCTGTATAATATTGCTTTTTACCATCATCCCACCGAATTTTCATCCTCACCAAACGGTTATGTAAAAGCTTTTTACTCAATCCTGCCACACCACCTTCCGGAATATTTTGCATGGTTGTAAAAGAATCTGCAGATTTATCATTCGGAACATATAAGTGAATTTCACCGGATATAACCGGTGTTTGTTTGAAACGAATCAAAATACTGTCGCTTTTTTGTGTGATTTCCAATGCATCAGGTCCCAATTGATTGAAATTTTGTTTTAAGTCAATAATTTTTTGATATTCTATTTCAAGTTTGTAATAATCTTCGTCCACCAATTCCACTTTTGATTGATACATGTGTACCACCATATATAAGATAAATGCGGCAAAAAAGACAAATGATAAAATGATTCCATGTCCCCAATGTATTTTCATGGTCTACCTATATTTAAAAAATTGGTTTTAAATTTTTTTATCAATCTCCCATCTTGATCATAAACTCCCAGAATCACCTTTGATTTTACGTTTTTTATTTTATCACGGGGAATTGCCACCAAGATACTGCCTTGAATAAAATCTTCTTTTTTGAGTAGCGGTATTTTTCCTATGAATTCAACTCTCCCTTCTTTTGGTTCGATAATTTTTACTTCAGGGTAAAAGTCCTTATTTGATTTATTGATCAATTTATAAGTATAAATGTTTTTTACCCATCCATTTTCATTAAGTGCCATCGATCCGGTCGATCTCAGTATGGTTCCGTCTATTTCGCTACGTGTTACCAACAAATACCCGGAAACAACAGCAAGCAATACAAGAATTGACAAATAAGCTTTAGCTCTTATGTTTAATTTGTATGGTTGATTTTCCTTAATTTGATATTCCGAACTATATTTAATTAAACCCTTAGGCAATCCGACTTTTTCCATCATAAAATCACACGCATCTATACACAAAGCGCAATTAACACATTCCAATTGAGTGCCGTTTCTAATATCTATCCCTGTTGGGCACACATGCACACACTGCATACAATCAATACAATCACCTTTACCTGACAATTTCCTGTCTTCGTTTTTTTTGAATTTAGCTCTTGGCTCTCCTCTTATATAATCATATGCTATGACCAAAGTGTCGGGACCAATTAACACACCCTGCAAACGCCCATACGGACAAATATTGGTGCAGACCTGTTCCCTTAGAAATGCAAACACTCCATAAAAAACCAAGCTGAAAATTATCAAAGATGAAAATCCGGCCAAATGTTCAACCGGTCCTTCTTTAATCAAAATTTTTAATTGTTCTACTCCAATTAAATAACTTAAAAACAAATTTGACATCACAAAAGATACCAGTAAAAACAAAAAGTGTTTGACAGTTTTTTTGAACAATTTTTGACTATTCCATGGCATTTTATCCAGCTGCATTTGCTCTTTCCAATCCCCCTCTATCCAATATTCTATTTTTCTGAACACAAGTTCCATAAAAATCGTTTGGGGACAGGCCCACCCACAAAACAATCTACCCAACACCACGGTGAATAAGGCGATAAACAAAACGCCCAATATCATCAGCAATCCGAATATATAAAAATCTTGTGGGTAAAATACTATGCTGAAAATGTAAAACTTTCTGTTAATTACATCTAAAAGCAAAAAAGGGGTGCCATGAATCTTTATGAAAGGCATTACAAACAATAAGGTCAATAAAAAATATCCTAATATCTGCCGATAAAAGAAAAATCTGCCACTTACTTTTTTGGGATAAATCCAGCGTCTTTTGCCTTTTTCATCTACTGTTGAAATTCTGTCTCTGAAGGATTCTTTATTTTCGGCTATATTTTTTTCAGAAATCATTAATTCTATGAATTTTGATTGTTCTGTTTAAGAACTGTATCTTGTTTTAGTGAATCGACATTGTTTGCAGGCAAATCTTCATCTAACCAAAGTTCACCTTGGGGTGGCAAAGCACCGGGCGGATTAGAACCACGCAATGATAATACATACGATGCTACCAATTGAATTTGTTTGGGTGATAATTGAGTTTCCCAAGGGATCATTCCTTTTTCAGGCACTCCATATTTAATGGTTTTAAAAACATTTTTAATGCCCCCTCCATGAATCCAATAATCGTCAGTAAGATTAGGTCCGGCACCACCTTGTGCGTTTTGTCCATGACAAACCGCACAGTTGGTTTTGAAAATTTCTTTGCCTTTCTCGAGATCTGTTGCATCAGTCAATAGTTCCACATTATTTTCGTTGATATTGGCTGCTGCTTTTTCCAGATATTCCTGTTTTTGTTTCTCGGCTTCCTCCATTTCTCTTCTATACAACTCTTCCTGACCGACACCCGGACCGATAAATCCTATATTTTCGAATGCTTTAATTGGTGTCACATGATAATGAATCATATAGACCACAGAAAATATGATTGTGGCGTAAAACATCCATAACCACCAAGGCGGAAGTGTATTATCAAGTTCGCGGATGCCATCATATTCATGTTCAAATTGAATAGCGGCTTCTTTTTCAACCGGAACCGATTTAGTGAACACTCTTCCCCAATCAATATTTCCGGACAATATACCAAACAATCCCGGTTTTGCTTCTATTTTACCGGTAAAAGACAAAAGATCAACATACATCCTGAATAACCAGATGTTTACCAGTAATAACAAAATATTCATCACCACCAACATCAACAGATCCATTGTGCCAAACACATTTAGTAAAGGGATAGATAGGTTATTGACGTAATTGGATGGAAGTAAAAACAATATCCACAAGTTTTTCGAAATTTCCGGTTTATCATTTGCAGAGATATTTTCATTTCTACCGGATGATTTTACTGACTTTATTGCGTTGATCATCGTAAAAACAAAAAACAACTGCAATAAAATCAGTATCAACAATCCCCATCCGGACCAATCTTCAGGATTTATTTCCAGATGATTGCCTTTTTCTATGCTTTCGGCACCCATAGATATTATTGAAATTAGCAAGCAACCGATTAATACAATTATTTTTTTTGATTTCATATGATTATAGATTTAATGCTTTAATCCAAGGGTAGTTTTTTCATTTTATTCACATAAGATTTATCCATTTTCCAAAGCCAGACCAACACAACAACAAAAAAGATAAAAAAGATGCCGAATGAAATGAGTGGAAAAATCTCTATTCCGGCAATTGTTTCCATATGATGTTTAATAAATCTCAACATAATTTTTCAATTTTATTTTGAAGACAATTGTTCATTTTGTTGACCTTTTTCCAGGTCTCTACCTAATCTTTGCAAATAAGCGATTACTGCTATCACCTCTTTATCAGCAGAAGTTTCTATATTATTTTTTCTTAGATCTTCAGCAATATCTTGAGCTTGCTTAACAAGATCTTTGGTAGCCACCAAATCATACCCTTCGGGATAAGGCACACCCAGCTTACGCATGGCTCTTATTTTCTTTGCTGTCAATGAAGTATCCAATTTATTCTCTATCAACCAGGGATATGCCGGCATGACCGAACCGGGTGATGTTAATTGCGGATCCAGTAAGTGTGTGTAATGCCAAGCATTGGGTTTTCTTAGTTTATCGGTTCCTTCACGTAAAAGATCCGGTCCGGTTCTTTTTGACCCCCACAAAAATGGATGTTCATAGACATATTCTCCTGCTTTGGCATATTCACCATATCTTTCTGTTTCGCTGCGGAATGGTCTTACCATTTGAGAATGACATACCGTGCAACCTTCTCGAATGTAAATATCCCTTCCTTCCAGCTCCAAAGGAGTCAATGGTTTGATTGAAGAGATAGTAGGGATATTGGATTTTACAAGAAAGGTAGGTATCATCTCCACAATGCCACCGACAGATACCACTATAAAAGAGAGAACAAGCATTTGCACCGGCCTTTTTTCAATCCAACGATGCCAATACGACTTCTCTTCCTTGAATTTAATCAAGGAAGGAGCGGTTGCTTCTTCATTTTTTACAAATTGACCGGCTGCTGCAGTTTTCATTAAATTATAAACCATTATAATTACTCCCGTAAAATATAATAATCCTCCTATCCCTCTGATCAAATAAAGATTCTTGATAGCCGTAACTGTTTCAAGAAAGTTAGGATATTTCAAGAACCCCTCTGACGTAAATTCTTTCCACATAAAACTTTGAGTAAACCCTGCCCAATACATTGGCAATGCATAAAAGATAATTCCTAACGTACCTATCCAAAAATGAAAATTGGCCAATGATTGAGAATAAAGTTTTGTTCTCCACATTCTTGGGACCAACCAATAGAGCATTCCAAATGTTAGAAACCCATTCCAGGCCAGTCCCCCAACATGAACGTGAGCAATGGTCCAATCTGTAAAGTGAGATATTGCATTGACATTTTTCAATGATAACATAGGTCCTTCGAAAGTAGCCATGCCGTAACCGGTCAATGCAACTACCATAAATTTCAATATGGGATCGGCTTTTACTTTATCCCATGCCCCACGCAACGTCAACAATCCATTGAGCATACCTCCCCAGGAAGGTGCTATCAACATAACAGAAAAAACGGCTCCAAGTGATTGTGCCCAATCCGGCAACGCAGAATACAACAAATGATGTGGTCCGGCCCAAATGTATATAAAAATTAATGCCCAAAAGTGTATAATAGACAATTTGTAGGAATAAATCGGTCTTTCGGCTGCTTTTGGGACAAAGTAATACATTAACCCAAGATACGGAGTAGTCAAGAAAAAGGCAACAGCATTGTGTCCATACCACCATTGAACCAAGGCATCTTGCACTCCGGCAAACCAGGAATAACTTTTCATAACCCCGACCGGCAACTCAAAAGAGTTTACCACATGAAGCAAGGCCACTGTAATAAATGTGGCGATATAAAACCATATAGCAACATACAAGTGTTCTACCCTCCTTTTTAAAATGGTGGCAAACATATTCCAACCAAACACCACCCAAATAATGGTGATTGCAATGTCAATCGGCCATTCCAATTCAGCATATTCTTTCGAAGTAGTATAACCAAGTGGTAAAGTAATGGCTGCAGCAAGTATGATCAATTGCCAACCCCAAAAATGAATGTTGCTCAATAAATCACTGTACATCCTTGTTTTCAACAACCTTTGCAACGAGTAGTATACTCCTGCAAAAATCCCGTTACCGACAAAAGCAAAAATCACTGCATTGGTGTGGAGTGGCCTGATACGTCCGAAACTAGTAACCGGTATCCCAAAATTCAATTCCGGAAATACCAGTTGAAATGCGATTAATAACCCAACCAACATTCCTACCACTCCAAAAACAACCGTTGCAATCAAAAACTTTTTGACAATCTCGTTGTCGTATTCAAATTTTTCTATTACTTGGCTCATATTTATTGGATTTAGATTTTTCTATTTCTTTCAATTCGTTTTCTTTTACAGGTTCTTGCATGTTATTGTCATCATATAATATCCTAATGGAAGGCGAGTAGATATCTTCAAACTGCCCATTTTTGACAGACCAAAAAAAAGCTGCCAAAAAACCCAGCGCTATCAATACGCTCACGCCTATCATCAAAAAAATTACTTGCATAAAGCATAGTATTACGGCACAAAAGTATTTTGCCGCATATTGGAGAAAAATGACTTATGTCATATAAAAAATATGATTTTGGTCAGTTTTTTGATTTTTTACCAAAAATGATATCGAATAAGATCGGTACCATCAAGAAATCAAACAACAATGCCGCAAAAAGTGTCAATGATGTATACAATCCGATTCTGTATGTACTTGTAAATTGGGAAAAAATCAACGATCCGAAACCAAAAAAAAGCACAATAGTTGTGAATATCAAAGATTGTCCGGTATGTTGAAAAGTAAAATATAATTGGTCTTTCATACCTCGGTGTTTTCTTCTTTCAATATAATATCGGCTCAAGAGATGTATCGTATCATCCACGGCAATACCGAAAGCCACCGTAAATACCACCGTGGACGACATATTTAGATCTGTTTTAAAAATATAAAAAAGACAAAACAACAAAGACAAAGGAGCCAAATTGGGAATCAATACCACCGGCAATATTTTTATATCTTTATACAATATCAACATCAACAAGCCAACTGCAGATAAGGCCAACAATAGCCCAAAACGAGTGTTTTCAATCATTAAATCATTGTTCCGGTCGATTAAGTATGCACTTCCGGTCACTGTAAATTCCAATCCTCTCGTATCAATGCGGGAGATAAAGCTTTGCAATTTTTCCCATTTTTGTTTGGCAGCCAAACTACCAATGTCTTTCATTTTGCCCGATATTCTGAATGTTCTTTCGCCTGCATTCCACAATAGTTTTACTTCAGGTCTCTTTTTAAAGTATTGCAGTGCACTGAAAACTTTTTTCCAATCCGTCGGATTTTCCGGCAAAACATAGAATTTATTATTTCCGCCTTTCATGCCTCTGTAAATATTTTTGAAAACGACCGTCAGCGACTGAATGGCTTTTACTTCAAGTGAATCTTTTAGGTAGTTTTCCACCATTTCGATAGTTTTCCATGTTCCGGGATTTTCAAAAACATCCGGATCATATTTTACTGCCATTTCAAATGGCCTGGCACCGGCAAATTCTTGCTCAAAAAACATCACGTCTTGCTTCAAGGGGTGGTTGACAGGCAGGTCCTCAAGCAAAAAATAATTCACTTTTAACCCGGGATAAATTAAAAAACCTCCGGCAATAAGTAAAAACGCAAAAAGAAAAATTCCCCACTTATGTTTCAAAGTGAAATCTATCCATGATTTATATCTTAAAGTTTTCAATGAATTGTCCTCAAATACTTCTACAGGTTTGTATTTGTAAAAATTGCATATCAAAACAGGAAGCAATATGATGGTTAACACAAAAGCCATCATCACACCAATGGCAGTGTAAAGACCAAAATCACGAATGGGTTTTATGGGCAATGTGACCAAAGATAAAAAACCTATTGAAGTAGTAATGGAAGTCAAAAACATAGGCATTTTAAGATATTTGAGAGTATATTTCAATGAACGTGAAAGATTATACCCACTTTGCAAGTGAATATGCAAACGATTTAAAAAATGAACGGAATCAGAAACCCCGACTATAAACAATATCAATGGTAGAAGAGACGCCAATATGTCTATTTTTTTTCCGGTCCACTGCATGACGGCCAGGGTGAACAAGATAGAAAACAACAAAACAAAAAAGGGCAATACTACAGTCATAAAATTTCTGAAAATATAATACAGCACAACACCTGCCAATATTGCCCCAATAATTGAAAACATAATCAATTCTTGTTGAATGATATTTAAATAAACTTCCTGTGCTTTAACCTTTCCAACCCAGCGAAGAGGATATTTGTCAAATTGATTTAGCTTTGATTTAATGGCAGCGATCAATTCATCACTTTCTTTTTTGGTAATAATTTCTTTATTTCTAACATAAAACATCAAGGATCTGTAATCTTCCGATACGAAAACTCCTTCAAATTCATGGGTTTCAGTCAAATGCAGCGAATCATTAATTAAAACTTGATCATTATCAGGATGAATGAAAGGAACATTTATCCACAATCCACCGGGAGCCAGCAAAGGTTTTTTGATTTTCAACAATGATGCCACACCGCGTATGTGTGGCAAAGTGGCCAATGTATCATGCAACTTCAATGCTTCATTTAAAAAAGCTTTGTTGAAAATCCCCGATTTATGCGCAGTATCCGATAAAGAAACTAAAATAAAGTCATTGTCATTCTCAAAAACTTCACGGTAATGCAAATAATAATCAAGATCTGCATTTTGACGTGGGAAAAAGTTCTCAAAATCATAATCAAACTTCAATCGACCAATAGAAATTATTGAAATGACAGTAAAAAAGAAAAACGCTGCAAGTATCAGAAAATCAGAATGAAAATAATTTTTTTTCATTGTTTTTGTTCGATACGTACCCATTTCAAATCGGGCACACTCATAGCATTCACTTTCAAATTTTTTACATTTGGAGATGACAAAAGAATCATTTCGTCGTAATATAAAGGCACAATGGGGGCTTTTGCAATAATTATTTTATCCATCTCTTTATACAACTCATTTCGTTTGCCCGGATCCTGTTCTTTTAAAGCCCGGTCATACAAATTGTCGAATTCTTTATCATAGAAATGTGTGTAGTTAGGTCCTTTGGGAGAAAAATTGGGCGAATAAAACAAAGAAAGATAATTTTCCGGATCGGGATAATCTGCCACCCATGATTTTCTGAAAAAATCGGCTTTACCATTTGCCACCATTTCTGCATGAATTCCGGCAGTATTCACTTCTATCCTGCATTTTATACCAATCTCCTGAAGTTGTTGCTGGATAAATTCGCACATGTCCAAATATTGTGCTGTGGTATATAACACAAGCTCAAACGGTGGATTTTGGTTTAAATATCCTGATTGTTTTAAAAGTTCTCTTGCTTTTTGTGGATTATATTCATATCCTATTACTACATAAGGATCAAACGAACTCAATCCGGGAGGAACAATTCCTCCGTCGGCAGGCCGGCCAATATTTTGTCTTAAATATCTTATCATTGCTTTTCGATCAAAAGCCATGTTGACCGCTTGTCTAAATTCTACCGATCGTATGGGAGAAGATGAATTTTTTGTATCTAAACGGAACCCCAGATATTCAGTGTTGAGAAAGGGCTTTTTCTCGAACTTAATCTTTTCTTTGTATTCGTCTTTGAGTTTACCATCGTCGGTCAATACTGTCTTTTTAATAGAACCGTGCAATCCCGATATGAAATCCAGTTCCCCCTTTACTAATTCAAAAAAAGCCACATCTTCGTCTTTGATAAAATTAAAATGAACGGCATCGACATAGGGTAGCGGCTTTCCACTTTCATCTTTTTCAAAATACCTTGGATTTTTCACCAATATCAACTTTACACCTTCTTCCCAATATTTGATTTGAAAAGGTCCGGTTCCCACAGGATTCCTCCTGAAATCAGAACCATAATAATCTATTGCTTCGTGCGGTACGATTGAGCAATATGTCATGGATAGCAATCCCAAAAAAGGCGGAAAGGGATATTTTAAATGAATTCTGAAAACACTGTCGTTGACTGCCTTAAATCCCATCGGAAGCGTGTCCGGATGAGTATACAAATGTCTGAACACCCATCGACCGGGTGACGCAATCTTTTCATCCAATAAACGAAAAAAACTATATTCCACATCATAAGCCGTTACCTTTCTTGTTTTTTTGTCTTGAAATGCAGGACTCTCATGAAAATATACATTATTTCTCAAATAAAACACATACGTTTTGCCGTCATCATACACTTCCCACCTTTTGGCAACAGAAGGTTTGATGGTTAGATTTTCATCAGTTTCGACAAGTCCGTTATAAAGTTGTCTGACCACTTTGATATTATCAAGTGAAGATGAAAATGCGGGATCCAAGGATGTTATTCCGGCCGGCAAATTGGTTCTGAACAATGAACGTTGCACGTTTTCGCCGCTGTCTTTTACGCCACATCCTGCCAATAAAATTAACCATGGCAGTATTTGATAAATGATTCGAAAGTGGAACATAAATTTCAATGCATTGCCGTAAAAGTAAAAAGATTTTTTTAACATTCTGCGAATTTGTTGTTTTAATCGGTAAAATCATTGAATTAGGTATATTTCTTCTCCTACCCCCATCTCAATTACTAAAGGATAAAGCTTATTGCCGGTTTCTTTCTTGAAAATTTATTCCACATTTGTGTTAATTTCTTTAATTTGCCACATAAATGAAAGTCATGCAAGAAATTAACTCAATCATTATAGGAACAGGCAGCTATATTCCCAAAAAAATCATTAAAAACTCCGACTTTCTTCAACACGAATTTTATGACAGGAAAAGTAATTTAATAGAGAAAGCAAATGAAGAAATCATAAAAAAATTTGAAGAAATTACCGGTATTCGTGAAAGAAGATATGTCGAAGACGAATTGGTTGCTTCGGATATTGCCACTTTTGCAGCTGAAGATTCTATTTCCGACGCAGGAATTGACCCCGAAACCCTGGACTTCATAATTGTTGCCCACAATTTTGGCGATGTGCCTAAGAATAATCCACAAAGCAGCCTGGTGCCTTCTCTGGCTTCAAGAGTAAAAAGAAATCTAAAAATAAATAATCCCAACTGTGTTGCTTTTGATTTGCCATTTGGTTGTCCCGGATGGTTACAAGGTGTCATTTTGGGTCATATCCTGATTCGTAGTGGAGAAGCCAATATGGTTTTAATCATCGGAACAGAAACTCTCTCCAGAGTGTATGACCCACATGATATCGACTGCATGATTTATTCCGATGGCGCAGGAGCAGTGATTTTAGAGAAACAGTTATCCGCTGAAAGATCGGGAATAATTACCCACATAAGCCGGACCGATGCGCACAACGGTATTGCCGACTTGTTATTTACGGGAAACACCTATAAAACAGATCCTGAACAAGAAAAACAAATCTACTTAAAAATGCATGGCCATAAAATTTATGAATATGCCATAACCCATGTGCCTGCTGCCATGAAAGAATGCCTGGATAAAGCCAACCTTACCATACACGACATAAAATATCTTATCATTCATCAAGCAAATGCCAAAATGGATGAAGCTATTATGAAACGTTTATTAAAATTGTACAACATTCAATCTTTCAGAGATGATTTTATGCCTATGATCATTCAATGGATGGGTAACAATTCTGTAGCCACCATCCCCATTTTACTCGATTTAATCAGAAAAAACAAATTGGAAGGATACGGCATCAATAAAAACGAGTACTTATTATTTGCGTCTGTTGGTGCCGGGATGAATATCAATGCCATGATTTATAAAACATAAACTTTGTTGAAACATTTTTGTCAGAAAAAGAAAATTAAATTTTTAACCTGCTTCTTATGAGCCATTCTAATTTACCTATCAATCAAGTAAACCTTTTGTTTTATAAAAACTTGCTTAAGGATCTATTTGCAGATCATCCCGAAAAAACTTTCAACACAAGCGACTTGTATACATATGCAGGTGCCAAAAGTAAACCTGAAAAAAAAATCATCCGGCAAATCCTGAGAGAACTTAAAAAAGAAAATATTATACAGGGAATCAACCGCGGTGTTTTTAGATTGGCAGTAAATAATAAACAGTTTACGGGTACATATCATGTCTATAGTCCATATCATGCCGTTTTTATTGACGATTTAAACTTGCATGAAATACGCGTGAAAAATCACAAACAACACACTGCTCTTCATGGCGACAAAGTTGAAGCCAAAGTGAAAAAAAACAAAAAAGGCACCTATGCCATTATCACAAAAGTTTTAGAAAGAAAAAAGGACCAATTTACCGGCGTCTATCACGATAATGGTTCCCATGGCTTCGTAAGCATCAATGACAATAAAGTGAATGTGGATTTTTATATCCCAAAAGAAAATAAAAAAAATGCAAAGGACAAGGACGTAGTTTTGGTGAAATTGGTAGCTTGGAACAATCCCCAAAACAAACCTGTTGGAAAAATAATAGAAGTTATCGGCAAACCGGGGGTTCATGAAACGGAAATACATACCATTCTTGCTGATTTTGGTCTCCCATACAGGTTTCCAAAAAATGTAGAAAAAGCTGCAGCCCAAATCCCGGATATAATCCCCGAAAAAGAAATTTCTAAAAGAAAAGATTTCAGAGACATCACTACCTTTACCATAGACCCTGAAGATGCCAAAGATTTTGATGATGCACTATCTATTCGAAGATTAACCGACGACTTTTATGAGATAGGTGTCCATATAGCCGACGTGACATATTACGTAAAACCGGGAGATATTATCGATCAAGAAGCCCAAAAACGTGCCACCTCTGTTTATTTGGTTGATCGTGTGGTGCCCATGCTACCCGAAAAACTTTCCAATGAATTGTGTTCATTACGTCCTAATGAAGACAAACTTACTTTTTCTGTTGTTTTTCAAATGGATACCAAAGGCCATGTTCACAATTATTGGATAGGCAGAACCATCATTCATTCCGACAGGAGGTTTACGTATGAAGAGGTGCAAAAGATCATCGAAACTCAAAAAGGACCTTTTGCCGGGGAAATCAAAATACTCGACGATATTGCAAAAATTTTAAGACAAAACCGATTTAAAAACGGATCCATCCTATTTGATAAAAGTGAAGTGAAATTCACACTCGATAAGAACAATGAACCCACAGGAGTATATTTTAAAGTAATGAAAGATGCCAACCATCTGATTGAAGAATTTATGCTTTTAGCCAATAAAACCGTTGCCGAATTTTTTGAATTCAAAGTAAAAAAACCGAAGAAATTCTTTGTGTTTCGAGTACACGATGCCCCTGTGTATGACAAATTGGAAGAATTTAACAATTTTGTCAAAAGATTTGGATATAAAATTTCCATCCACAATCCTAAAGACCTTTCAAAATCTTTCAACCGTCTACTGGAAGAAGTAAAAAATAAACCCGAACAAGATTTAATCGAACAACTGGCTATACGCACCATGGCCAAGGCCTATTATTCAACAGAAAATATCGGGCATTACGGATTGGCTTTTGATTATTACACCCATTTCACCTCTCCGATTCGACGCTATCCGGATGTTATGGTTCACCGTTTGTTGAATCATTACTTGACGGAAGAAGGTAAGTACAAGAAAAAAGATTTTGATTATCTGTGTAAACACTCTTCCGATATGGAGAAAGTAGCCATGGAAGCCGAAAGAGCATCAATAAAATACATGCAAGCCAAGTATATGTTAAAACAAAAAGGTGAAATTTTTGATGCTATCATTACAGGAGTGACCGAATGGGGTATATATGCCGAGATACTGGACAATAAGTGTGAAGGCATGATAAGAATAAGAAGTTTAGACGACGATTACTATTATTATGATTCGGACAACTACCGTCTCATAGGCAAAAAATTTAAAAAAACCTTTCAACTCGGACAAAAAATAAAAGTGCGGGTAAAAGAAATAAATTTAGAAAAAAAACAAATAGAATTTGAATTGATTTAAAAAAAAATTTTACTTTTGCTTCACTAACCAAAAAAATTAATTAACGATGAAAAAATTTTATTTATTGGCATCTGTTTTGTTTCTTGCAAGCAGTTCGTTTGCACAAAACCGAACTGTAGGTGAAGCACAAAGCAAAACATTAACAAAATTACCCATGGGGGCTTCAGTTAAGACCCCAACAGACACCATTGCTTCTGATGGCACTGACTGGTTTTCGACTTTATCTGGGTGGTCTCCAACAATTTACGGCTCATCCAATGGTGGTTATGTTGCAGGACATAACGGCTACGGAGACAAGACCAAAGCACAAAAATTTGTATACTCACCTATAGGTACAAATTATAAAGTTGAAGGAGCCTTATTGTGGATTGGAGGTTACATATACACAAGTAATAATCCCAATTCCAAAGTTGTTGTTAAGGTCTATAATTCAAACGGTAACGGTACAGCATCATCCGGTAGCGTGACAGATGCTCCCGGGGCTTCATTAGGCAGTGCCGACTTGTTGATCAATTCTATTGACACCAGCGCCATGGGTGCAAATGGCTTTGTAGTTGTTACATTCCCAACACCTGTTACGGTAACTCAAAATTATTACATTGGTGTTGATCTAACTCCAACTGCAGCCGGTGACACTATCGGAATAGTATCTTCAGCAGATGGCGAAGCTACTATTCAAGATTTCTCCTGGGAACAATGGCCTGATAACAGCTGGCACAGTTTTCTTGAAGCTTGGCCTTTAGACATCGATTTGGCTATCTTTGCCATCATCAGCGACCCAAACAATACCGGCATAGACGATTTGGGTTATACAAATGGTCTACGCTTCCAAACTTATCCCAACCCAGCAGTTGACAACGTGAATGTTACTTATGACCTGACTGAAAATGCAAATATCACCATTGAAATTCGCGACCTTAACGGAAGATTGATCAAAAATATCAATAAAGGCAGCCAAATGCCCGGCAGATATGTTGAAAATATTAATGTATCCGACTTGTCAGCCGGTCAATATTTGATCTCAGTTAACAAAAACAACAAAAGATTATTCAAAAAAATTAACATAGTTAAATAAATTTTTTACGATTATTTATTTTTTCTTAATTTAGCCCTATGGAAAAGCCATAGGGCTAAATTTTTAAAAAAATAAACTACAACATTATGAAAAAGAATTACATTTTTACTTTTATGGCTGCTTCCCTAATTTGTGGAAGCGTAATGGGACAAGGATCCCTGATTGAGCAAACAATGGGAGGGAAAACACCTGTTTCCATTCCCAAAAAAACAATCAATTCATCCAAAGCGTTCAATCAATTTTACATTGATTATGATTATGGGGATGAATACCTGGCTACAGATTACAAAAGATTTATCTGGGCATTAAACACTTCTGATTCTACCGGTTTAATGACGAGATTTTCAAGCTTGCAGTACAATATCGTGGTTTCCTATGACAGTATTATAGATTCTTATAACAATGGACCTACCTATATCCCCGGTACTGATTTTACCAGCATAAGAGTGGACTCTATTTTTGCAGCTGTCGGACACAGTAATGTTTCCGGGACAAATGATACTATTGTATTTAAAATTGTAAGTGCAACCGGACAAGGTTATCCACAACCCAATAATGTTTTGAATACTACCACTATCGTTACAAATAGTGGCTTATCTTCCAACAATGATTGGTTAAGTTCGTTTGTTGCCACAACAACACCAAATTTCACCATGAGCTCTTCGCAAAAATGGGCTGTTGTTCTGGAATACAAAGGCGCCCCGGCCGATACATTTGGAGTAATTGCCGGATTTGACAATCTAGGTCAATCAGGACAATGCACTTATACTGCAAGAAAATCCTTCTATTTTGGATACGGTGCCAGGGCAAACTCATACTCCACCTGGTGGAAATACAAACAGTATGGCACATTGCCAACAAGCAATGGCGTCAACATTTACTACGATTGCAATGGAAATGGTAGTAAAGACCAAGGTGATAGCGAATCTTATATACAAAATTGGGCCATTTGGGTTCATGTAACTACAGATCCTGCAAGTGGAATAAACGAACTTAACAAAAACGTATCTGCTTCGGTTTATCCAAATCCTGCCAAAGATTTAATCAATTTGGTATATTCTTTAAATACTAATGGAAATGTGACTATCAATATTAAAGACATCACCGGAAGAACTGTTTATGAAAAAGTTTCTTCCCTCGCTTCAGGTACTTACAAAGAAACATTATCAACAGATCAATTGAATGATGGAATTTATTTCTTTTCAGTTTATTTAAACGGAGAGCTTTCCTCTGTTAAAAAGTTTACAGTTAACAAATAAATTAACAAGATTTTTCTCCAAAAAGCCGTGGAATCCACGGCTTTTTTTATTTTTATGCCATGAATTTTAAATCTCTTATAAAATTTTTTTGTTTATTCACCTGTCTATGCAATACTATATTATTTTCACAAACACAAGATTTTTATATTGCAAAACAACTTAAACAACACCGTCCAATAAATAAAGTCAATATCGACACACTGAATATCGACACTGTATTTGCCCTGCAAAGTTCAATTTATTTATATAAGAACTCCATGGGAGGGTATGTCTTTGGCACAAATAAGTTTGGAAATACTAAGGGGTTTACACATATATCGCAAAAACAACTCAATCCTTTGAAACTCAATAAAGCTACAGAAGTTCTCATAGCATTCGGAGAAAAAAAGGCAATGAATGGCAATAGCCAATTAAAGATTTATTTATCAAGCATACAACCTGCCGGTTCCACCGGAGGAACATTACCCAATAATACGCAACCGGTTGAAGGACCCGGCTTTACGATGGGTGATACAAGTTTTTTAAGCTTTTCAGCAATCGATACAAACTCTCAAACTATGGTATTTACATCTGTGCCCATCAATAATGTTTACAACCTTGTAGGAGATTTTTATGTGACAATCGATTTGCAAGATCTCTATAACAAAGGCGACTCCATTGGTATTTGGGCAGATGCTGATGGTGACGGATTTCTTGGTGCCCACGGAAAATATCAGAACAAATGGTATCAAGTCAATACAATTTATCAAAATCAACTTGATGTAAATATTGCCATATTTGCCATAGTACAAGACAATGTCGGTATTGACGAAAATACCCATCTTGGAGAGAACATTAAATTGGATTTACAAAACCGCCACATATATGTTGACCACATAATATCGGGTGTGACGGAATTTTATTGGGTTGATGCGACCGGAAAAATAATTTCAAAAGGGAAAATCGGATTAGAAAATTTTCTATATATTCCTGAAGAATTGAAAGGATTTACATACTTGCTTTTAAAGAATCATGAATATCATTGGGGATTTAAATTGGTTATCCCATAGCTTTTTTGGCATACTGCATCATTCTTGAAGCAAACACAAATTCATTCAATTCTTTGTTATTCGAATGTAATATAGCCTCCTTGTCGCCATGCCACCATAACTTGCCCTGATAAATAAACGCGACCTTTTCTCCAATTTCCATCACAGAGTTCATGTCATGGGTAACAACAACAGTTGTAATATTATATTCTTTCGTTAAATCCTGAATCAAGTCATCTATTAGAATAGAGGTTTGTGGGTCTAATCCTGAATTGGGTTCATCACAAAAAAGATACTTTGGATTTAAAACAATAGCACGGGCAATGCCGACACGTTTCTGCATACCTCCACTGATTTCGGCAGGATATAGTTTATTTACGTTTCTTAAATTGACCCTTTCCAAACAAAAATTAACCCTTTTAAGCATTTCTGCTTTTGACAGATTACTATACATCCTCAATGGAAACATGACATTTTCTTCGACAGTCATGGAATCAAACAAGGCAGAACTTTGAAATAACATGCCAATTTCACTTCTAATTTCTTTTCTTTCTTTATTGGAAATTGCATAAAAATCCCTGCCATCGAACAATACTTTTCCACTGTTTGGTTTATGCAACCCCACAATACATTTTATGAAAACTGATTTTCCACTTCCGCTGGCCCCAATGATCAGATTTGTTTTGCCTCTTTCGAAAGAAAAAGACACGTCTTCCAGCACCAATTTTTGTCCAAAAGATTTATATAAGTGCCTGACTTCGATCATATAAGCATAATTTGTGTAATGACATAATTAAGTATCAAAACTACTACACTGCTGTAAACAACACCCCGGGTACTGGCTTTGCCCACTTCCAATGCCCCGCCACGTACATAATATCCATGATATGCAGGTATTGAGGTTATAACAACGGCAAAAACCACTGTTTTGACTAAAGCATAGGTTATGTTGAATGGGTCAAAGTCATACTGAATACCATAAAGATATTGGCCGGTAGTAACTATACCCGATAATTCGGCCACTATCCAACCTCCTCCTATTCCAAGAAACATGCTGTAAATTATGACAAAAGGATTGATAATGACAGCCGCAATGATTTTCGGTAGAATTAAATACGAGGCCGAATTTACTCCCATGATTTCCAAAGCATCAATTTGTTCGGTTATCCTCATAGAACCGATCTCCGAAGCAATATTTGAACCTACTTTTCCTGCAAGTATCAAAGCAATAATGGTAGGTGAAAATTCCAATATCACCGATTGCCTGGTCGTGAATCCTACGGTATAGAGTGGTATCCAGGGACTATCAATGTTTGATGCAGTTTGTAAGGTTATTACTGCTCCCATAAATAACGAAATGATGGCAACAATACCCATGGAACCTAGCCCAATAGCGGCAATTTCGTTGATCAACGACCTGAAAAACATATTGTATCTTTCCGGTCGTTGGAAAACTCTTGCCATTAATATAAAATAATTACCTATATGATAAAATAAATTCACGTTTTATCAAAAATCAATTAAAGATATTTTTTCCATTTTTTCAATTTAATATCATCAACAAACTCTTTAATCCTTTGTTCTTGATTTTTCTCACAAATAAGCAAGGCGTCTTGTGTATCAACAACAATGTAATTTTTCAACCCTTGAAGCACTACCAACTTTTCGTCGGGCACATTGATCATAGTTTGAGATGTATCATAAATCATGACATGCTTGCCAACGATAGCATTTTCCTGCTCGTCCTTGGGCAATTTATCATAAATTGACCCCCAAGTTCCCAAATCACTCCAATCAATATCTGCGGCAATCACATAGACATTCTCGGCTTTCTCCATAATGGCATAATCTACCGATATAGATTTGGTGAGTGAATATATTTTTGATACCGATTCAGCTTCATCAGGTGTTGCAAGATTTGCGAATTCTTCATTGAACAATTGATATATCTCTGGTTCGTACTTTTTGAATGCCTCGATGATAGTTTGCACATTCCATACAAACATTCCTGAGTTCCATACAAAATCGCCGGACTCTAAAAATTGTTTGGCCAAAGATAAGGAAGGTTTTTCAGTAAATGTTTTGACTTTAAAAAACGGGAAACGGCCCTGATCGGAAATTTGAATGTAACCATAACCGGTATCGGGTCTGGTAGGTGTGATGCCAAGTGTCACCAATGCATTGTTTTCTGACACAAAATCAAATGCCTGCAAGACAATTTCTTTGAATTTATCTTGTTTCAATATCAAATGATCCGAAGGCGACACAATAATGTTTGCATTGGGATTGATTTTTTTTATTTTAAAAGAAGCATAGGCAACACAGGGAGCCGTATTTTTTCTTGATGGTTCTAAAAGTATATTATTGTCTTGCAGGTCAGGAATGTGTTGTTTCACTAGATCGTAATAATCGGCATGAGTGACCACGTAAATGTTTTTTATTGGAATAAATTGTTCAAATCTTTCATAGGTAAGTTGCAACAAGGATTTTCCGATCCCAAGAAAATCAATAAATTGTTTAGGCAGTGATGTTCGACTTTTTGGCCAGAATCTGCTTCCAATTCCTCCGGCCATTATCACACAATAATTATTTTGATTTTTCATAATTTAGCTTTAAGACAACTTTAACAGTGCATCTTTGAGTTTTTTGATTATCTCCGGTATGTCTTCTTTTCTTAAAGTTCCTACTGAAATTCTGAACCAATTAAAATTTTTTGATGTACCAAAAGCATAGAACGGTACGATAGCCAGATTTGCTTCTTTTAATAAGAATCCGGCAATATCCTCGGCATTTTGCAATACTTTGCCATTATACTGTCTGCCTGTAATGTCAAATTGTACAGAGAGATAAATTGCTGCTTGTGGCGGAATGGCATCTACCTTGAATCCTTCTTCGCGTAAACTCACAAAACCATGATATAAAGCATCTAAACGTTGACAAAGCTCATTTTTAAAAACTTCCAAATAATCATCAACCTTTTGATCATCCATAAGAAACTTTGCAGTGGCTACCTGTTCGGGCTTTGGTGCCCACGCCCCCATGTGACCCAAAACAGATTTCATTTTTTCAATGATTTTTTGAGGCCCGAACGACCAACCTACTCTTACCCCGGTTGCCGCAAATGCTTTGGAAATACCATCCACATAGATTGTAAAATTTTTCATTTCAGGATAAAGGGTAACCGGATCGTGATGAAAGTTATCTTTGTGGGTTAATGTCCAATAAACTTGATCATACATAACATACAAAGGTTTCTTTTTGCCGGCCCTGGCAATATTTTCCTCCAATACCAATTCGCAAATTTTTTCTAATTGATGTCCGGAAAAAACTGTTCCCGTTGGGTTAAGGGGTGAGCACAAAGCCAATAATGTGGCATCTTGAATATATGGCCGGATATCTTCTGCAACCGGCATAAAATAATTTACCGGCAACGTTTCGAAAGCCACACCCTTGGCCTGCATCAAATGCGTGTAATGATTATTGTTCCACGAAGGTGTATGATATAGCACTATATCCCCCGGATCCAATATAGTTTTGTATATGGTATAAATCAAAGGCCTTGCCCCCCCGGCCACCAATATTTGATCTATGTTATATTCAAGTCCCAATCTTGTATGAATAAATCTCGAAATGGCTTTTCTCAGCTCTAATATCCCTTCGGATGGAGGATAATTGGTCTCCTTGTGTTTGTATGCCTCAATAATCCCTTCTAACAATGAATCCGGAATGGGGAAAATTTCGGGATTAAAATCTCCAATGGTTAAATTATAAATTTTATGGCCTGATTGTATTTTTTCCCTTATTTCTCCGGCCAATTTTATGATTTCAGAGCCAATAAGTGTTTCGGCAGTTTCTGAAACCTTCAAATCAAGCAGATTAGCAGGTATTCCAAATTGACTCATGTTTTTTTTGGCTAAATTAAAAAAAGTGAGGGAATTGATCGAAAGATTAAAACATCTTTTAAAATTTTCACAACCTCACGCCCATCACAATCACATCATCTGTTTGTTCGTTATTCCCCTGCCATTCTTCAAAAGCAAATGTCAATATTTCTTCTTGTTTTGCAAATGGAAATTCGCTTATTTCATTTACTAATTGTTGAAATCTTTTTAATGAAAATTTTTTCAATTTCTCACCACCAATTTGATCGGGATATCCATCAGAAAACAGATAAAAAATATCACCTTTTCCTGCGTTTAATTTATGAAGTGAGTAGGTTGTGTCTTTAGGTGCAAAACCTCCTATATCCCATATATCCGGTTTTACAGTTTCCAACATTTTATTGTCATTCCTCCAAATCCATAAAGGCCTGTTGGCACCGGAAAACATGATTTCTTGATTTGTCAGATTAACCGCCAACAAACCCAATACCAAACCGTCGGAAGTAAACCTGTCGCTGTTTTGATTGGTGTTTTCATGAAATTGATTGTTCATTTCTTTTAAAATCTCATTTGGTAACATTTTCTTTTTTGCCAACCCGTCTATCATCTCAACCGATATCATGGAAAGCAAAGCCCCCGGCACTCCATGACCGGTACAATCACCCACAGCTAAATACAACCATTCATCGTATTGTTTGAAATAATAAAAATCTCCTCCCACTTCAAATTTAGGCCTATAAAGAAGAAAGACATCGTTAAAAAAATTTTTCAATCCATCAATGGAGGGCATTTTAGAACGATGTATTTTCCGGGCATATTGCAAACTTTCCCGGATATCTTTGTTTTTTATTTCGATCACTTGCTTTTGTTCTTCTACCAAATGCTTTTGTTTCAGAATAATATTTTTTTGACGGTTTATAAAAACCAAAAAACCCAATGATATTAATAAAAAGCATCCCAACAGAATCAATGCCTGCTTCTGCTTTTTAATTTCTTCTTTTTTGACAGCCATATTTTTCTCATATTCGGCTTGTTGTTTTGCTTTTTCCAACTCATATTGAAATTTCAACTCTTTCTTAATCAAATCGTTTTGGTTGTTTTCTTTCAACAATTCTTCTTTCATCCTGAAGGTCTGCATAAGATATTTCATTGCTTTGTCTTTCAGTGCGTATGCTAATTGGCAATCATTTTTCAGATGAAGTTTTGAGATCGAATCATACAACGTTGACATACTTTCAATTGTTTGGCGGGCATATTCTTTAAAATCATAGGTAGTATCAATAGCAAGGGCTCCTTCGAGCATCTTTTTGGCTTTGGTATATTCTCCTTTTTCCAAATATAATTGTCCCAAATTCTCTTTCACCAGAGCCAGCTGGTTAAAATCTTTCAATGAATCGGCTATAGTTAATGATTGTTTAAAATATTCTTCGGCCAAAGTGAGAAATCTATCTTTGTCTTTTTGATGTTCATTGTTTTGTAAGGTTTTAGAAATATCCAGATAAACCAAACCGATATTATTTAACGTTCCGGCTATTAGTTGCGGGTTATTTAACTCTTTTCTGATTTTCAATGCATCGATATAATAATCTAGCGACCGATCATAATCCTTCATCCGGTAATAGGTACTGCCCAAATTTCCAAGTATAATGGAAACGCCCAATTGATTGTTTAATTTACGTGCCAACGCCAATGCCTGTTGATAATATTCTATGGCTTTTTGAAATTGCTCCATGTCCTGATAAACAATACCAATATTTGCCGTAATTCTTGCAACAGCGTAGTCATTCTTTAACTTTTTGGCAATTTTTAATGCGACGAAATAATTATCGAGTGCTTTCAAATAGTCAGAGCGTATGTAATAATTTGCCGCCAATATCGAGAATAAATTAATTTCCAACCTTGAAAGATTGGTATCGTCAGGAAAAATTTTTTTCAATCGGTTAATAATATTTTCTGCTTCAACAGCATATTTCATCGATTTTTCCGGATCGTTATACAATATTTCCCACCCAATTTCCAACATCAATCTTACTTTCAATGTATCTGCCGGATATCCGTTTTGTTTTTTTGCCCATTGAAGCAGGTTTTTCAACGAATCCAATGGTTCGTTGCCTAAATCTATATCTTCCGGTATGTGAAATTTTTTTTCAATAATTTTCTCAGGGTTCTTTTGGCATGCAACGAAAAATAAAATGATAATTACCCAAATTATCCTGTAGATATAAAACATTCTTTTACGCCCTTTTGACAAAGGTAATCGAAAATATTATCAATTACCGAATGAATTCTTGACTTTTACACTTTAGAATGTCGATTTATTGATAATGAACAACATGTTTTTTATACTTTGGCCTACATTCTTTTTATCTGATAATTCTCCATCTATCTTCCATCTATTACATCTTTCTCTATCTCTTTTATTCCAATTGTTTGCAGTTTCTTGATTTCTGTCTTGCTTTTCTAGTTGCATGTCTGCAACAAATTAACAATTTTTATATGTGTCAATGGAAACGCAAGACAACATAAAAAATATGATTTAAAGAATTGGAGGAGAAAAAAGGAGAGAAGGTCAAGACCTCTCCCCGAGCCCCTCTCCTTCGTAAGGAGAGGGGTGCCCGAAAGGGCGGGGTGAGGTTTTTTAATCCCCGACATTTACATTTTGGTTCAAATATGAATTATAGAAACGCAAAATGCCATAGGCAAGAATTTTAGCAAATGAGAAGTCAAGACCTCTCCCCCGGCCCCTCTCCTTGCGAAGGAGAGGGGTGCCCGAAAGGGCGGGGTGAGGTATCAAATCCCCGGCAATTGGATTTTGCAACAAATATGGGTTAATGAAAAAAATCAAGGATTTAAGTATTTGAGTGCCTCAAAAACAGTAAGAATGTGTCAAAGTCAAAAGAATTCTCCTAAAATCAAAATTTCTCAATACATCTTTAAAATAAAAATGGTTGCCGGAATAACCAACAACCATTAAAAAAATGTTCAAAAAATTTGGTAAATTTAAAATTGCATTTCGGGGATATCTCCTTCTACAATTAATCTTCCTTTAGTTTTTGCCTTAATTTCATCCACACTCACTCCCGGTGCGCGTTCCAACAGACGGAATCCATCATTGGAGGTTACTTCCAAAACAGCGAGATCGGTCACAATTTTTTTGACACACCTTTTGCCTGTCAGTGGCAATGTGCACTCCCTGAGCAATTTGGATTCACCGGCTTTGTTGGTATGTTGCATGGCAACGATGATATAGCGGGCCGAAGCCACTAAATCCATTGCTCCCCCCATGCCTTTAACCATTTTACCGGGAATTTTCCAATTGGCAATATCTCCATTGTCGGCTACTTCCATGGCCCCAAGCACGGTCAAATCGATTTTCCCGGCCCGAATCATGCCAAAACTCATGGCTGAGTCGAAAAAGGCAGCTCCGGGTATAGCTGTAACTGTTTGTTTTCCGGCATTGATTAAATCGGGGTCTTCTTCTCCTTCGTAAGGAAAGGGTCCTATTCCTAACAAGCCGTTTTCCGATTGCAAGATTACTTGTATATCTTTTGGAATATAATTGGCCACCAATGTAGGAATACCTATGCCAAGGTTGACATACATACCATCTTTGAGCTCCTTGGCAATTCTCATTGCTATTTTTTCTTTTGTCAATGCCATATGCTATGATTTTTTGATTACGGTTCTTTGCTCAATTCTTTTTTCATATTTTTCTCCTTGGAATATACGATGTACAAAAATGCCGGGAGTATGTATTTCGTCCGGGTCAAGCTCTCCGGCAGGCACCAAAATCTCCACTTCGGCAATTGTTGTTTTTGCAGCCATTGCCATCAATGGGTTAAAATTTCTTGCAGTTTTGCGGAAAATCAAATTACCCATTGTATCTCCCTTGTAGGCCTTGACCAAAGCAAAATCGGCTTCCAAGGCATATTCCAATAAATATTCTTTTTCTTGACCGTAAAATGTAAACTTACGTTTTTCTTTGCCTTTTTCTACTTCTGTCCCAACCCCTGCGGGTGTCCAAATGGCAGGCATCCCATAACCGGCAGCAAGCAACCTTGTGGCTAATGTGCCTTGTGGAATGAGTTCAACTTCGAGCTCACCGGATAACAGTTGTTGCTCAAATAAATCATTTTCGCCCACATAGGAAGCAATCATTTTTTTCACTTGTTTGTTTTGCAACATGAGTCCTATCCCAAAATCATCCACCCCGGCATTGTTCGAGATGCAGGTCAGGTTCTTTACTCCTTTTCGCACCAGGGCAGCAATACAATTTTCAGGAATTCCGCAAAGTCCAAAACCACCCAACATCAAAGTCATTCCGTCTTTGATGTCCTTGATGGCTTCGTCGGCATTGGCAACTACTTTGTTAATCATATCATTAATTTTTAAAATTCAATATCATAACCATTTTGCATCTGAGTTTTTTCTTTGCAATTAATGGGCACATCGATGGGGATATCAGGTTTTTCGAAATCTCCTTGAGATATTTTCAATTGTGGATGAGCATAAACATATTTCATGTAATATCCCCAAATAGGCAAAGCCATGTTGGCACCTTGTCCATAGTATGTAGAAGAGAATCTCACGCTTCTGTCTTCAGCACCCACCCAAACACCCGTGACCAGATCAGGGGTGAGTCCGATAAACCATGCATCTGAATTGTTTTGTGTGGTTCCGGTTTTGCCTGCAATGGGATTTCTAAACCCAACGTAAGGACGGCTTTCGGTGGGTGTGCCTCTTAATCGCATGGCTGTTCCGGTGGACTTGCCTTTTGTTTCATTATATGCACCATCCACTACAGCTTTTAACATTTGCAACATGATGTATGCAGTTTTTTCGTCCATGGCTTCTTTTGACCTTGGTTTAAATTCTTTAATCACATTACCGTGCTTGTCTTCTATTCTAAGTAGATAAGTCGGCTCGATCCATATACCTTTATTGGCAAATGTAGCAAAAGCTCCGGTCATTTCAAAAACACTAATGTCGGCCACTCCCAAACATAATGACGGAACGGGTTCGAGATGACTTTCGATACCCATATTTCTAGCCAATTCAACGACAGGTTGTGGCCCAAATTTTTTCATGATCCAACTGGTTACTGTATTTAACGAATTTGCCAATCCATATTTCAGCGTAACATTATAACCATAATCGTTTTCGGAATTTTTTGGTGTCCAATCTTGCAACAATCCAAATTCTCCTTTATAGAAAGTATAAGGTATGTTGGGTATTTCGGTGCAAGGGGACAATCCTTCACGAATAGCCACCGTATAAACAATCGGTTTAAATGTTGAACCAACCTGACGTTTGGCCTGATATACATGATCATATGCAAAATGTTTGTAATCGATACCGCCAACCCAGGCATAAATATATCCTGTGGTAGGGTCCATCGACATCAAACCGGCTTGCAAAAAGCTTTTGTAATATTTTATCGAATCAAGAGGCGACATCAATGTGTCTATCTCTCCTTGCCAGGTAAACACTCGCATTTGTTTGGGTTGTTCGAAATAATACCAAATAGAATCTTCAGGTACGACTCTAGAAATATTTCCGCAGTCTTCTGCCGTACATTCGGCCCATTGCATGCCGTTCTCTTTATAAATTCGCAACACTCCTCCCCGACGGTGGCAATTGGGACACTCTTTACCCCGGTATATTCTGTACAACTCCGAACGTTTGATGGCTGTCCAAAGTATAGATTCAATCTCTTTCTTACTCAAACGGTTATCAAACGGGGGATTCTTCCTGCGTTTAAGTTCTTTAAACAAAGCCGGTTGTAATTCCTTGGATAAATGTTCTTTTACTGCTTTTTCGGCCAGGGCTTGCATCCTCGTATCAATTGTGACGTAAATCCTGAGTCCGTCTTTATAGATATCATACGGCTTGCCATTTGGCTTTTTGATGATAAACTCGCCGGTTTCCGGATCTTTTTCCTGTAATAGTTCTTGAAGTTTCAACCTTAGCACTTCCCTGAAATATGGGGCCAATCCTTCTTTATGATCGACACTTTTGAAGTTCAATCCGAGCGGTAAGGTTTTTAATGAGTCAAACTCTTCTTTGGTAATCATTTTATTTCTCAACATTTGCGCAAATACTACATTGCGTCTGTAGAGTGTCGTGTCCGGTCTCCTTAAAGGATTAAACAATGAAGGATTTTTAGCCATTCCCACGAGCATGGCAGCTTCATGCAATTGCAATTCGGAAGGATCTTTTGAAAAATAAATCTCTGCAGCCGATTTTATACCCACTGCATGATTCACAAAATCCAACCTGTTTAGATACATGGTTAGGATTTCTTCTTTGGTATACATTTTCTCAAGACGATAAGCAATGATCCATTCTTGAATTTTTTGCAAAATTCGTTTGAAAGTATTGCGTGCAGGATCGGTAAACATCATTTTTGCCAACTGTTGTGTGATGGTGGATGCTCCGCCGGCTTTGCCAAGCTTGGCTATTGCCCTGGCCAAAGATCTGACATCAATGCCGGGATGTTGATAAAACCTTTCGTCTTCTGTGGCAACCAAAGCATTCACCACATAGGGTGAAATTTGATGAAAGTTAACGTTAACCCTGTTTTCGCGGAAATAATGCCCCAAAACTTTATTGTCGGATGAAATAATTTCTGATGCCAGATTGGTCACGGGATTTTCCAATTCCTCAAGGTCCGGCAGTGGGTCAAAAAACAACCACCCCTTGTAAGCACAAATCAAAATTCCGGCAAATGAAAACCAAAATATGGCAAATAGCCCCCAAATTATTTTTACCCAATTAATTTTCATATTGATTTGTTAAAGGTACACCTTTTTCAACACGCACTCCCAAATCGAGTATTCCTTTTAACTGTTCATGACGCATGGCCTGGTTAATTTTTAAAACATACCTGCCCGGTTCCGGAAATTTCACACCAATTTTATATGGTGCAGTACGAAATCTGACGTTCCCTGACCCTTCTCCCAACCATTTGCCTTTCTCGTCAGCAAGTATAATGTTGAATGTGTCTCTCGCATGCTTCTTTGACGGCGAATACCAATCGATAAAAAGATAGAGATTGCGATAAGAGTAGCCGGTCAGATGACGCACATTGATCAAAACATTGTAAAAATTTGCAGTGTCTTCTATTTCCCAATAAAAATAAGCAGTGCTGTCTTTATGCCATCCATCACCTTCCACAGGCAAGTTTTTTTCAAATACTCTTGTTTTATCACAAGCGGCCAAAACCACCAATAATGTTATTATCGATATCCTATTTAAAGTCGGTATGTTTATCACTGCTTGTTTCCTTTATTTCTGTTTGACGATCGTTTTTTCTTTTTTCTTTTGTTTTTTTTGTCAAAACGATCCACACTATCCTGCCCCACAACATTGGTAAAGCCGGGGTCTTCCGGCATCGTCACCGAAGTTAATTCTTTCAATTGATCGGGAATGATATTTTTTTTGTTCAATTCGATGATTTCTTTTACCCGGTTTAGATCCAGTTCTATAAAGTTATACGGATCATGTTCATATGCATACCACATTTTCTTTTTAAACACATCCAATTTTTGAAAAACCGCCGTACCTGCTTTTGTTTGAAGTTTTATTTCGGTATCGGGAAATTCATTTAATGCTTCGACATACTGGTCCAATTCATAATTCAAGCAGCATTTCAATTTCCCGCACTGACCGGTTAGTTTTGAAGGGTTGAATGCCAATTGTTGATATCGGGCTGCCTGTGTATTGACCGAACGGAAATCGGTAAGCCAGGTAGAACAACACAGCTCTCTGCCACAACTTCCTATGCCCCCTAACCTTGCCGCTTCTTGACGCATCCCGATTTGACGCATTTCAATCTTAACCTTGAATTCCCTCGCATACACCTTGATCAACTCCCTGAAATCAACTCTTCCTTCGGCGGTATAATAAAAAGTGGCTTTTGTTTTATCTCCTTGATATTCCACATCGTTGATCTTCATCACCAATCCCATGGATGCAGCAATCTCCCGGGCGCGTTTTTTGGTCGATTCTTCCAATTTTATTGCTTCTTGCCAAATATCAATATCTTTTTGTCGGGCTATTCTATATATTTTTTTTGCATTTTTTTCGTCTGCGGCTATGTTTTTTCTTGCCATTTGACGCAACACCAAAGGACCGGTCAATGAAACCACGCCAATATCATGTCCTGTTTGTGCTTCCACGGCAACCACATCCCCTTCTTTCACCGGCAATTTTTCCGGGTTGATGTAATAATTTTTCCTTGAGTTTTTAAACCTTACTTCAACCCAGGCCGGCCCATCGACCGAAGGGTCGGATATGCCGGCAAGCCAATTGAATACGGTCAATTTATCTGAACTACAATTGCCACATCCTCCGGACTGACGGTATCCACCATTTTTTATATTGTCTTTATTTTTAAAACAAGTTCCGCAAGCCATAAATAATTTTTATCAGGCAAATGTAAGTTTTTTTGTACGCATCAATGCGATAAATCTTATCCCAAAATCCATCCAAATCATTTTTGCATTTACGTTTCTTTCCAGCCACATATAGTAAAGATCCATGCGGTCCAACATTTCCAACCACAATTGCCTGTCTATTTGCTGTGATAATTTTTCTATAAAATTTTTTTCTGTATCGTTAGATACCATAAAAATGCCCGAATCAAATTGCTGACGTAATATTTTTCTAAAAACACTCATGATATACAACATAAAATTTTTCTGTTTTTCTTTTGGCCATTTACTCATTTCATCGGCAAAAGTGGACATCTCATGAAATTTCAGATAATAGGCATCCAAAAGAAACGAACGCATTTTTTCAAAATACGATTCGCGGCCGGTATCGTTATTTATCCATTCGACCAATTGAGCCAGATTGCCCTCAGCCATATTGACCAATTCTTTCAATGCCTGTTCGTTTTGTATATCATATTGTGTTTTGAGAAAAGCCATCACTTCATCATGATCAAACGGTTTCAGACGTATTATTTGCAAACGCGACAGTATGGTTGGGAGAATATCTTCAGCATGATGGGTTGTGAGTATAAAATAAGTGTTTTCGGGCGGTTCTTCCAACACTTTGAGCAATTTGTTTGCCGCTGCTATGTTCATTCTGTCTGCATGCCAAATAAAAATGACCCTTTTACCTCCTTCGTAACTTTTCAATTGCAGGGCTTTGACCACCCGTTGACTTTCTTCTACAGAGATGTTTCCTTGCTTGTTTTCTGAACCGATAAACTCCAACCATTTGGTCAATCCGGCAAAAGGATATGCGGCTACAAACTCTTTCCACTTATGCAGGAATTGATCGGCTGTAGGTTTGGATTTCACCTCTTTGGTGGTCGTTACCGGAAACACCTGTATCAAATCAGGATGCGAAAAAGCAGCAGTTTTTTTACAATTTGCACATACCCCACAAGCATCGCCATGCTCATTGTTTTGACACATCAAATATGCCGCCATGGCCAATGGCATATACGGATCTCCACTTCCTTCGGGACCAATCAAAATCATGGCATGTGGCAGTTTTCCCGTTTGATTCATGCGGATGAAGTTTGCCAATGCCTGTCTCTGACCGGGTATATTTTTTAATAAAAACTTGTCCATGGGTTAAAATTGAGCGTAAATTTACAGAAAAAACCACCCTCCGAAACATTACTTAACCAAGTTTAAAATTCCAATGGTGATTTTTTTGACGTGATAACCGATTTTATCGAAAACCGACACAAATCAAACTATTTATTCTTATTTAAAGAATATCTCGGGAAATGAAATCATATGCCATTATCCAATGACACAAATATTATTCGTCTGTTGTATTTATTTCTTTTAACAATTCCACTATTTTTTTATTGCTGAATTGTGTCTTAAAGACAATTTTTACTTTTCCGCCAAAGTAAGCTTCCGCATGCTTGATTTTCATTTTTTCCTCCTCGCTTAAGCCGCTTTCGTTGGGATAGTTTTTTGTTTCTACAATAAAATGCAGTTTCTTTTCGCCATTGTTGTATTTCAATACATAGGCAAAATCGGGAGAATAGGATTTACCGCCGGCCACGGGAATTTTAATGGAGTTTTTGGGTATTTTGGTAAATACAACCACTTCTTCTATCTCTGTTTGAATATTTTCTTTTTCTAATTCGGAATCATAAAACATTTCTTCAAAGAGATAAGAATCGGCGACTTTTTCGTCAGAGAATAAAATACCAATGTCTGTGGCTGAAATTTCTTTTAGTACATTGCCGTGTTCGTCTGTTAGTTTGGTAGGATGAATGGTGTTGGATACTTTTTTGTATTCTATGGAGTATTTGTCAAAGGCTTTTGTCATTAAGAAATCATCGAAATTTTGCTTTATGATTCTTAAGGATATGGGATTAAGATATTGGTTGATATTTATTCCTGACTCTTTAATAGATTCATGTAAGGTTTTCATGTTAACATTCAGTGTTTTTGATAGTTCTTTCAGAAAATTGCTGTATTTCAAGGTAGATAGGGTTGTAAGTTTTTGATTGTAAACAGATTCTGAATCTCTGATTTCTGCTTGGTTGTCTCTAATTTCTACTTTTGAAATTCTATCGTTGATGCCACCTTCTGTAAAGTATTTTTCATTAACTTTTAGAAATTCCTTTAATAATTCTTTGAAGCCGGCTTCATTGTCAAACTTATACTCCAGAATAACTTTTTCATTGAGTTTTTCCCAAAGTTCTTTCAACTCCGGGTATTTTTCAGTTCTGATAGTAATTTTCTTTTTGGCATCTGTTGCTTTGCGAATTTTGTTAGAGTTTACGCCTTGGAATATACGCGGATAGTTTTGTTTGATGTAATCAAAACCGCCCTCCATAAATTTATTACTTCTTGTTATTACATTTTTATTATCCAATTCAGTCAAAAGCGACTCTTGATCTATGTTATACTCTTCAACAATTCTTTGAATCATTTCATCGGTGAGTCGTTCAGGGGCTTGTTCAATAGAGAGCGCATGGGATTTTTCGTTGATTTCGTTGACCAATCTTTCCACAAAATCGCTTTCGGTGAAATCCACAAAGTAGTGCAGGTAAAACTGTTCGTCTTTTACACGATTACCAAATTCATTCACGGGCAGACGCAAGCCACGACCTACTTCCTGCAGCTTGGATATTTCACTGCCACTGCTGCGCAGTTTGCATATCTGAAACACATTGGGGTTGTCCCAACCTTCTCTTAATGTCCATTTTGAAAAAATAAATCGTCTTGGATTTTCCAAATCCAGCAGTGCTTCTTTGTCGTGTAGTATTTCGTTTATCTCTTTTTCAATGGCTTCGTCTTTGCCGCTATTGTCTTGAGAAAAATAGCCGCCGTGTGTGGCAGAAAGGTCTTGCAGTGTTTTTTCCAGATAAGATTTGTAAAATGCGTCTGTTTCTGTTGTTAATATCTTTTTTACTTCGGCTTCAATGTATTGTTCAATGGTTGTTCGCAAATATCCGTCTTGATTGCGGTATTCTTCAATGTTGTCAATAAAAAAGAGTGTGAGGGGTTTGATTCTTTCTTTTCTCGTAAGTAGTTCTCTTTCAATTTGAAAATGGTTTTTGATTGCCTTTTGAATCATGATTTCTTGCAACTTTTGCGCATAAGAGTAAGGATTGATTTTATCCCCTTTTTTCATCTCCAGTCCGTTGGACAAAACAACCGTGCTTTTGTTGAGATTTTCAATATACAGTCCGTTCATTTCAGCATGCACTATAACCAAACTTTCTTTTTTGGCAACCTTCACCTTTTTGCTTTTGCCATTTTCAACCAACTCAAACGTAGCTTCCTTACCATCGGAATCTATGAAACGTACAATGGCATTTTTGCCGCTTTCAAACTCTGTGATGTGACCAATGACACCTTTCACCAAATTTCTGTTGAATGCATCAACGGCCGTAAGCTTGTATATCAGGTTTTGGAATTCTTGAAAAGTGGCACCATAACGCAAAATGAATTGGGGCTTCATTTTTTGGATATTTTCCCAAGTTTTTTTATCCTGCGAGAATCTGTGCGGTTCGTCAATGATGATAAAGGGTTTTACGGCGGCAATGGCTTCAAAGGAAATGGTGTATTTATCAAACAAGCTTTTGTCGTAACTTTTTTGCATGGTATCGGAATTAATCATGCCGGCGTTGATAATCATTACCTGAATAGTATTTTTTTCGTAACTGCCGGCATTGACAAAGCTGCTTACAGCCGGCGGCAGCCCTGTTTTTTTGCTTTTGTTGCTTTTTTGACTTTCTACAATATGCAGTTGAAGGGTTTTGCCGTATTGCTCCTTGAAATGTTCGCGGGCGCTGTCGGATTTCAAAAAGTTGATGGTGCCGGCTTTGATGGATAAGGTGGGAACAACCACAATAAACTTGAATATGCCGAAGTTTTTATTGAGTTCAAAAATGGTTTTGGTGTAAGTATAGGTTTTTCCCGTGCCCGTTTCCATCATGATGTCGAGGATGTTGTTGTATGAGTTTTGAGTTTTAAGTGTTGAGTTTTGAGTGATTTGGTTGTCTGATTGAATTTGAGTGATGTTGGTGCGGTATTGTACATCGTTAAAATCAAATACGGGATTGATGTAGTTTTTATCTATTTCTGCGGGCTGAATGATGGGTACATTCTGAAAAACGTCAATGGTGCTTTCAACTGCCCGTTTTTGATGCGGTAAATCTTTCTCAAAATTAAATCCTTTCATATAGTATTTAATGTTATTGGATTAGTTTTTGGTTTTAGATTCTTTGAAGTTAGGGTTTAATAATAATTTGATGATTCCTATCATTTTTTCTTTATCAGAAGGGTTGGATTCAGCGATAAGTAATGTTAGTGTAGTAAGTGTTTCAGGGCTTATTTTGTCTTGAAAAGGATAGCCGGCTTTTTGCAAAAGCCATATAAAGCTAAACGCACCGCAACGTTTGTTGCCGTCATTAAAGGGATGATTTTTCACGATAAAATACAATAGATGGGCGGCTTTATCTTCAATGGCCGGATAAGCATCTTGTCCAAAAACTGTTTGAAAAACATTGCCGAAAATGCCTTGCAGGTTGCCCGGTTGTTTTTCTTGTGCAAACAATTCGGATGCTTCGCCTTTTTGTATCAACTGTTTTTTGAGCTGCTGCAAATCGTTCATCAATTCTCGGGCGTTTGTCTGAACGGTAAGGAGGGTGCCTTCTTTCGGAAACTCGTTACGGTCATATTTGTCTAATACAAAGAAAGTGGTCGAGAAAGATTGCACCAATGATAACACATCTTTGACTTCAAGCAAGGAATTGTTTTGAGTCAGGTGTTTTAAATCTTCCATCGCTTGAAGGAATAACTGATGGTTTTGTTTAAGGACTTTTTGGTTGATGGTGTATCCTTGAACAATGTGCTGTTTTAATACTTGGTTTGCCCACTGTCGGAATTTTGTGGCAACTTTTGAATTGACACGGTATCCTACCGAAAGGATGACATCCAGATTGTAATATGCCACCTGTTTTGTTTGGTATTTTCCCGGCATAGCACCATGGGGAGTGGTTGTTGCAAAAAATGCAACAACCACTTCTTCATTCAATTCACCTTCTTTAAAGATATTCTTTAAATGCCTGGATATGACGGATTTATGTCTTCCGTAAAGGGCGGCTATTTGGTCTAAACTTGCCCATACTGTTTCGGCAGAAACATCAGTGCGTAGCTCTAACGCTCCGTCTTCGGTTTGGTATATGGCGATTTCTTTTTCCATTACTCGAAATTAGTTTTTAGTGTTGAGTTTTGAGTTTTTAGTGTTGGATTTCATAACAATTTTCTTTATCGATTATTTTTTCTTTGATTGTTGAGTTGTTTTTACAATGCTTGTTAGGATTTTGATTAACTCTTCACAATCCTCAATTAATGAATTAAAATTATATTTTACCATTTGACTTTTTTCCAAAAGTTCCAACCAATATAAACTTTCTCTTGCTTCTTTACTTGCTATTGCCATTTTATTCAAAAAATCGGCTTTGCTAACACCTGCCAATGCTTCACTAACATTTGCCCCAATACTCGTCCCACTTCGCAAAAGCTGTTTGGACAATATAAACTCTTTCTGCTCCTGAAGAATTTTATATGTTTCTATTATCCTCAAAGCAAACTCAAAACTCTTTTTTTTCACTATACTCTCTTTCATAACTCAAAACTAAAAACTAAAAACTCAACACTCAAAACTCAAAACTAACAACTAATATCTAACAATAAAGTCAATATCCGTTTTTTTCTTGTTGTTGTAGGTCTTTACATTTTCGGCCAGTTCGCGCAGGCGGGCACTTTCAAAATGATAACCAAAGGCAATGATGGTTTTGGGGTCAAAATGTTTGTCCGTATCGACTTTTTCCAACAGTGCTTATAAATGATCTGTGGTAAATCCTTTGTGCATCAAATATAGTTTGCCATTACCGTAATAGGCGGTATAGTTTTTAGTGTTTAGTGTTGAGTTTTGAGTTTTATTCTCATCTAAAGAATCAGCACTCAAAACTACCGACTCAAGTTCTTGTGTTAAGGCAATGCCGTCGTAGGTTTTCCAGGTAGTGAGCAGGGCTTTGATGTCTTCTTCGGTGAGTTTGCTTTCATCAAATAGGTTTAGTGAATTGTCAAATTCTTCGGCTTCAAAATGGTAATCTTCCCAGATGGGCATGGTTTCAAAGATTTTGAATGAGTTTTGGGTTTTGAGTGTTAAGTGTTGAGTTATTTCGGCTTTGAGTTTTTCTATTTCTTGTTGGTTTTCTTCGGTGGGTATTTCGCTTTCTAATTTTTTGATTTGTTGCTGTAAAGAATTGATTTTTTCATCCAGTCCGGCGTTGATTTTTTTGGCGGCGCGCAGCAAACGTTCTTTGGTAATTTCAAAAATGGTGGGGTTTTCTACGCCGAGTTCGTTTTTTACAAAGTCGTAAGCGGTTTTGTTTTTCTTGGGGTCAATGGGTTCGGGCAGTTGTACCAAAATAAATTTACGATTACCGCCATCTTCGGCGTTGAGTTGCATAACGGCATCGCCTGTGGTGCCAGAGCCAGCGAAAAAGTCAAGGATGATGTCGGAATTTTTACAATTTGCTACTAATAAAATTCTTTTTAATAAATTAATAGGCTTTGGATTATCAAATACAAAACTACCAAATAAATCTGTTACTTCTTTTCTAGAAATTTGATTATGTCCAACTTCATCAAATTTCCAAATACTTTTAGGAACCAGTCCTTGTTTAACTTCAAATAAAAACTGCTTAATTTGTGGTTTCGAGTCACCATTTTTGCCAAAATATATTCTATTATCTTTTAATAGTTCTTCAAATCTTTCCTTACTTATTTGCCATGAACTACCAGATGGTGGATTTACTATTTTACCTGATGGGGTTTTTATTGGATAATCGTAATTCTTACTATAAGTTTTAGCAGAAAGTCCTCCAGGTTTCCATGGACCTCGTGGATCATCATCTAAATTAACATATCTTTCATTCATTTCTTTAGTTCTTTCTAATAATCCCATTTCCCAATTATTTATATTCTTACAAAATACTAAAATATGATCATGATTATCACTAATAACAGTTGAATCATTTGCGGGTGAATATTTTTTTTCCCAGATAACATTCCTAACAAAATTCTCCTCCCCAAACACCTCATCCATCAATAGTCTTAGCTGTGCAACTTCATTGTCGTCAATGGATACGAAGATAACGCCATCGTCCCGCAGCAATTGTCTGGCAATGTACAGGCGGGGGTACATAAAGGTGAGCCAGGCACTGTGGCTGTTGCTTTTACTTTGGGTAAATTCCAGAATGCGTTTGGCTTTTTCTTCGTCAATGCCTATGAGGTTTTGCAGTTCTTTTACGGTATATTTTCTGTCGTCATTATACACAAAGCCATCATTGCCCGTGTTGTAAGGCGGGTCTATGTATATCATTTTTATTTTTTCGTAATAGGCGTTGGCAAGGTGTTTCAGCACTTCCAGGTTATCTCCTTTAATGAGCAGGTTTTCGGCATGAGCGTTTTCGGGTTTGTTGTTGTGGGTTTCATCGGCTTTCAACAAGGTGGTGGCGGGGTCGCTAGCTAACAGGCGTGCATAGCTTTTGCCCAGCCATTCTAAGCCGTAACTTTCTGTAGAGAAATTGATTTCTTTTTCGGTGAGGTAGTTTTTGAACTTTTCAAAATCAAAGTTGCCGTTTTTGTCGAAATAATGCGGAAAATGCTTTTTCAGCACTTCTAAATCCTTGTTGGGCACTTTGATACCGGTTGTAATTTTTTCTTCCTTGTTCATTTTTCAACAATTTTATGTGCTCTTTTTTCCAATTTTCATTCGGGTTAAACTGTAATCTTAACAATTGCATTATCAACATACCTTTTTAACAGCTTTGGCTTCAAATATAATTTTTTTTATTTTAAGAAATGAAAAAGCAGCATGATTGAATGGATTCTTTTTTTGTTTGGTCCTATCAGAAAAATAATTCCGGCCACATGGAATTATCCGGACAAAAGAAATCTAAACAAAACCTCAAGTATTCATTGCGGGCGAAGCTTTCACACCTTTCTCCGGTTTATTCATGGAATCAACTGTCCGATTACATCCGTGGCAATTTTGCGGGCTTCGCGGTCTGTTTCTATTAGTTGATCCAATGTGGGCTGCGAGATATATGCAATCTTTTCCATCACAACGGCATTAACTTCCTGAATATCCAAAAAGCCGATCTGACCGTTCAAAAATGCTTTAACGCCTGTTTCGTTGGCTGCATTCAAGGCACAAGGTATATTGCCTCCTTTGTTTAATGCCTCATAGGCAAGCCGCAGGTTGGCAAATGTCTCCATATCGGGTTGTTCGAAATGCAGGCAAGACAGTTGTTTAAAATCGATGCGGGGATAATGATTCTTTAATCTTTTGGGAAATGTGAAAGCATATTGAATGGGAACACGCATGTCGGGCATTCCTAATTGTGCCATCACACTGCCATCTTCAAACTGAACCATGGAATGAATAATGGATTCGGGATGTATCACTACCTCAATGTTTTCTGCAGGCAGGTCAAACAACCAATATGCTTCAATGGCCTCCAGTCCCTTATTCATCAATGTGGCCGAATCGATGGTGATTTTTGCTCCCATAGACCAGTTGGGATGTTTTAATGCATCTTCAGGTTTTATATCTAAAAGTTGGCTTCTCATTTTACCCCTGAATGGACCGCCCGAAGCTGTAAGTATGATTTTCTCGGGACGGTTATAAAATTCTCCGTTCAGACACTGAAATATAGCCGAATGCTCCGAATCTACCGGGATAATAGGTGTCTTGTAATGTTTTGCCGCATCCATGATGATGCTTCCTGCCGCCACCAATGTTTCTTTATTGGCAAGAGCCACTGTTTTGCGTGTTTCTATAGCTTTGATTGTAGGCAGCACCCCGCTGAATCCCACCATGGCTGTCAAAACAATGTCTGCAGAACACATTTCCACCACATCGGCAATGCTTTTTATCCCTCCGAAAATTTTCACCGGTTCATCCTTAAGTGCAGTTTTTACTTCAAGATATGCTTCGTTTTCAACCACAACCACAAAATTGGGGCGGTATTGCAAAGCTTGCTTGATGATTAATTTGGCATTCGAATAGGTAGTCAAAACCTCCACTTCGAATTCGTCGGAAAAATGGTCTATGACTTCCAAAGCTTGAGTCCCGATAGAACCGGTCGAACCGAGAATGGCTATTTTTTTCTTTTCCATGTGCTAATACTTTAAGGAATGTTTTTTTATTTCTTCAAGCAAGACAGTTTGTGCATCACGGTAATTCTTAATTTGAATATAGGTTCCTCCGGATATTTCGGCCAGTTGTTTCATACTTTTTTCCGTCCATTTTTCATTTTTGACGCCAATCACCGAGATTTTGATATTTTTTCTTGCAGCTTTTTCGGCTATGTTGATGAGATCCCTGTCACCCTTCTCAAGGTTGAAAGCACCGTCTGTTGCTATAAAAATTTGATTGTTGCCCTGATCAATAAAATGTTTTAGGCAAATATCGTAGGCCTTTTTCAATCCTTTGGCCCCGGCTGTATATCCTCCCGCACTAAGGTCCTGAATGGTTTTGATAAATGGTTCTTTTGTTGTCACCGGCATGCCCTCTAACAATACCTCGGTTTCAGAGGCGTACGTCACAATAGACAATTTGTCGATGGGTCTAAGAATATTGACCAATTCGATCATGGCGGTTTTTAACAAATCCAGCCGTCCTTGTTGCTTCATCGATACAGAAACATCCAACAAAAACACAATATTATTGGGCGCATAACGATTGGGGTCCAAAATCTCTTTATTGTCGTCGGTATTAATTTCGCTTTCTACTTCCACCGTCACAGAATCATCTTGTTTGAGGGAATCTTTTTTCATGTTCAATGGCGTGAGTTCGACCACCACATTTCTGTCTTGCTCACTCAGATCTATGGCCAGCTCCTCGGTTTGATAACCCGCGCATTGAAAAATCACATAGAAGTTGTCGCCGGGCAGTTTCAACAACTTTTTTCCCATAAGGTCTGTTTTTCCTGTTTTGTATTCAAGGCCATCCCATAACACCAATATTTGAGTATTGGGCAGAGGAGTACGTGTAAACTTATCGACCACATCAAGTTCCAAATACCTGAAAATCTGACCGGTGAACAATTCGCCTGTATGAAAATCCGGGACCTCGAGCGTTGCTGCAGGATCGGGAGTTTTCACTGTTCCTTCCACCGTCAGTATAATTGGTTCGTTTAAAATATCAATCCAAATTTTTATGTCTTTCTTAAATGTTTCTTTTCTTTTTGGAACAAACTTCACGCGTAAAAATACGCTACTGTCGGGCAAAATTTCTTTTGCAGACAAACGGTAGAATATACCATAGGGCTCCTCAATTTTTTTTATTTGGGCCTTGGTTTTTCCCGCATTTGTCAATTTAAAATCTATCACAGTGGATTTGCCGGGAACTATTTCCCCAAAATTAAAATTGGATTTATCATAGACAATTTGTGCGTCCAACGGAAGCATACAAATGGTCAAAATCCAAAACAACCATGTTTTATATTTTATATTTTTCCAGTTCATCGGCAATATTTCTATTATTTGCCAGGCGAGGCAACTTGTTTTGTCCACCAAGTTTGCCAATTGATTTCATGTATTCGGTAAATGCATTTTTTCTCACAGGGGTAATGACCAAAGTTCGCAACATATTACCGGCGCGCAAGTCTTTATAGTAAACATTTTTTTGTTGCAAATACTCATCGATCAATTGGGCAAATCGCTCCAAATTCGAGGGTGGTTGCTCAAACTCAATATACCATTGATGATAAGGCAAGCCCCCTTCGGGTGGATTGACCTGAGGTGCAACATGAAACTCGTTTACTGCACATGATTCTGCATTGAGTGCCATTTTCAACGCTTCTTCCACCTCTTCGGCTATTACATGCTCCCCAAATGCCGAAATAAAATGTTTCACACGTCCCGAAACAATAATTTTATGCGGATATTTCGATACAAATTTTACAGTATCTCCTATCGAATAGGCATAAAGACCTGCATTGGTCGTCATGATAACGGCATAATTTTTATTTAATTCCACCTCATCTATGGTCAATCGCCGGGCATCGGGGCTTCCGTATTCTTCCAAAGGAACAAATTCAAAAAATATTCCTTTATCAAGAACCATCAACAAAGAGGGGTCTTGTTGCTTGTTTTGAAAAGCAATAAAACCTTCCGATGCAGGATATGTTTCGATACTGTCTACTTTTCCACCAATCAGTTGTTCAAACCGTTTGCGGTATGGTTCGAAATTGACGCCTCCGTAAACAAAAAGCGAAAAATGAGGAAAAACCTCTTTTATGTTTCTTTTACCCGTTTTTTCGAGAATCCGTTCGAAATACATTTGCACCCATGGGGGGATGCCACTGATGAGCGTCATTTTCTCGGGCAAAGTTTCATTGATGATGGCATCGATCTTTTGTTCCCAATCTTCGATACAATTCGTTTCAAAAGAAGGCAATCTGTTTCTTTGAAGGTAAGCCGGCACATGATGCGCCACAATGCCCGACAACCGGCCGGTTGGAATCCCGTTGATTTTTTCCAGTTTCGGACTTCCTTGCAAAAAAATCATTTTTCCGTTGATAAACGAAGTGTTGCCTGTATCGGCTATGTAGCTTAACAATGCATTTCTTGCCGAATCAATATGGTTTGAAATAGAATCGGATGAAATGGGGATGTATTTCGTACCACTGGTTGTGCCGGATGTTTTGGTCAAATACAAAGGTATGCCGGGCCACAAAACATCTTTCTCTCCGGCTTTCACTCTGTCTATGTAGGGCAAAAATTGCTCATAATCCCTGATGGGCACTGCTTGCTGAAATTCTTTCACATTGGATACCTCATCCAAATGATGATCACGTCCGAAAACCGTGCTGCGGGCTTTCGACAAAATCTTTTCGAACTCCCGTTTTTGCACCTCTCCGGGAATTTTAGATTTTGATTCAAGAATCTTTGCCACATTATTGGCCCATATTTTGGCAACCCATTCTTTCAGCATCATTCAAATATTATGTAAGAAGCAGGATCAACAGGATTTCCATTGTGCCACAATTCAAAATGCAAATGTGGACCTGAAGTGTTTTCCCCTTTGTTGCCCACCAACGCCACCGGTTCTCCGGTTCGCACTTCGTCACCTTTTTTCTTAAGCAAAGCACCACAATGCATATAGACACTTACCCAATTATCTTTATGTTGAATCAACAACACATATCCGTTTTCGATAGTCCATTCGCCAAAAATAACCATTCCGTCATACACGGCATTGATCATGACATTTTCTTTTGATGGAATATCCACACCAAAATGCAGGTTCCGCGTATCAAATCCATTGCTTATCATACCTTTGAGAGGTGCAAAAAAATTAATCTCATCTTTTTTGATGACCGGACTAAACAAAACACTGTATTTTTCTTCTGTTTCCACAAAATTTCTAAAACCTGTGTCGGTTGGCATCAAATCCGACAATGAAATTTGCCTGTTAACCATTGTATCAACCGACACGTAAAACCCAAAGCTGTCTACCTCACCCAATAAAATTCGCTTTAACTGTAACAAATATAGATTTTTTTCCTCTATGCTCGATTCTAACGAATCTATTGCCATGTTCAATTTCACCAATTCTTTTTTGTAATCGACCGTGGGATAACCGGGTATGTATCTTTTCAGTGAAGTGTAATAAACAAGGGCAAACCCTGCCGACATCGACAAAATGATAAGTAATCCGGTCAACAAAATAATATTCAAAGGAGAAAGTTTGATAGAGAATTTTTCTTCCCAAGTTTCGATATTCAATATGGACACTTTATATTTAGTGCCCAATTTCGATACTTTTTTCTTTTTATTCTTTTTAATCACCATAATCAAGGTTGCGAAATTACACGTAATTTTTTTGTGGTTTTCATTTAACTTTTTTTATTCATGTTAAAATCCATTCTTTTAAAAATTTCTTTACTTTGCCCAAAAGGTATTCCATGTCATCGACCAAATATATTGCTAAAATTAAAGACCAATCCTATGAAATAGGATTCAAAGAAAAGCTTTCAGGGAATTTTTCTATCAACGGAATTGATAAATACGCCGATATAGTAAAAATCTCCGACCGTGAGTTTCAATTCATCATGGACGGACGGGTTTGTCATTTTTTATTGCAGGAATTTAATCCGGAAGAAAAAACTATCAAATTGATCCATGACCACCGAATTTTGGAAATTTCTCTGAGCGACCCTTACGATCAACTATTACAAAGCTTAGGGATGGAAGCTGCCGCTGCGAAGGTGACCGATCTTAAAGCTCCTATGCCCGGGTTGGTCATAAAAATTCTGGTTTCTCCCGGTCAAGAAGTCAAAAAAGGAGATTCATTGATCATTCTTGAAGCGATGAAAATGGAAAACATTTTAAAATCGTCGGGCGAAGGTGTGATTCACGAAATTAAAGTAAAAGAAAAAGATAGTGTGGAAAAAAATCAAATTTTGATTACATTTAAATAATGAAAATATGAAAACTAAAAAAATTTTATTGTCGGTAATTATAGGGCTTGCCGTTGTGTCATGTCAACAAAACAAAACGGAAGAACAAGTCGAGAGACAATATGCCAAAGTAGCTTCAGAACCGTTAAAATGCGAGTATCAATGGGCACCCGGCCAATTCGATATGAAATGGACTGCATTTAAATTTACTGAAAAAGCGCCCGTAAGTGGGAAATTTGATTCTATCAGAGTGGAAGTATCTACCGGGCAATCTTTAAATCCGGCAGACATTCTTAAAGGTGCAAAGTTTCAAGCATGGACATCATCTATCAAATCGGGTGATGCCGGACGGGATCAAAAAATTATTCAATTTTTCTTCGGAACATTTCAAAAAAAGGATCTTATTGAAGCGCAGGTAGACAGTGTTGGAGACAAAATTGCCCTGTTGTCTTTAAATTTGAATGGCATCACACAGCCGATTGAAGCGCAATGGCAGATGCAACAAGACACATTGATCCTTTCATGTAGTATATCTCTCGAAAAATTTAATGCATTGGGATCAGTAAAATCATTAAATGATGCATGCAAAGACCTGCATACCGGTCCCGACGGCAAAAGTATGCTTTGGCCTGAAGTCAGCATAGAAGCAAGGGCAAAACTCGGCAAAATATGCGAATAATTTGTTTAATTGCTTTCGTTTACCTTGTTTATTCATGCAACGAAAACAACTCTGCCCGTAATCATTCAAACACTTCTCCCAATGCAGAACTTAGCAACGAGGATAGCACAGACACTTTTGAAATGTTTTTGCAAGACACCGGCTATGTAAACAATCCATATACACTTGTTTATGATCATACTCACAACCATGTCTCCCAAAAATTAAAATTAAAGACAATTGCCCAAAACGAACATCAACTCTACCTTGAATTTTTTCCCACCCCGAACGCGACAAAATATATTTTGACCTACAACGGAATTTATTATGAATCGGGCAAGCCATCATTCAAAATCGGTGCCCCGGCCATGCGTCATCTAATTTGGGCATTTGCTATGGTCAATCAAAATCAAGTAAGCGAAAACTATATTTATAGTCCCGATGAACTTACAAAAGATGAATATCTTTCGAATTTTTCACCGTTGATTTTTTTGGCTATGCCCGATACTATGTTTGTATCGCCCGGAGATACTTTAGTTTTACCGCTTTATTTTTATCCCGAAAAGGATTTTTCCGGGAAATACAAAACATTGTTATATGTCAATCAAAAAGAAGAAATCATAAAAGCTCCCCTCAAGGGTATCATCTTCCACCATCCGGGAAAATATTCTTTAAAATTCAAAATTTTTGATGTAAATTTACAACCGGTAGTTGCTCCATTTAGCGAAACCACTGCTAAAACGATTATTGTTGAACAACAAAATACGTGAACTATGCCGGGAAAAAGATTTTATCAACATTTGGCACATTTATTTTATGCCATAGCATCGGCCGATAATATGATTAAAGAAAAGGAATTGCAAACCATCATACAAGATGTAAAGTCAGTTTGGGCCCCGGAAGAAAAAGAAGTTGACGAATTTGGAGAGGATACGGCCTTGCAAATAATTACGGTGGTTGATTGGCTTGTGGAAAATGGAATAAAAAGCGAACATGCCTACAAAGATTTTGAGGAATACTACCACGAACACACATCTCTATTCAACAACGAAAGAAAAAATAAAATTTTAAAAACTTGTGAGAAAATCGCTCAATCATTTGCAAATGTTAACAATAAAGAAAAGAAAATGTTGGAAAAAGTAAAAAAATTATTCTCTGCAAATGCTTAGTATTGCAGCACCAAAATTTGCAAGGTTTGAACAAATCATACATAATCACCCCCAAAAATATACAATACCATTTATTGGACCTTATCTGCCCAATGGAAAGACATCATGTACTTGCCATAGCCACTTATTTGAAAGATTTTCAACTGGCTGTTTTTATTGAAAAAATTTTCCAATGCACTTTTGAAAAAAAATACTTTCCGGTCAATACCAAAAGTAAAAAAAACTTTATCGAGCCCCCGGTAATTTCTACATACATCAATCAAGAATTTTTAATGCAAAATCCAAATGAAGAGGCAGTGTGCTCAAAAATTTTGTTGTTGCAAAATCAAATCGACACCCAAATTTTCATATACAAAAAATTGAAATCTTTGCCATATTTTTTGATTCTTGACCCTTTGATGATACAAAACAACATGGACGATTATCTAAACAAACTCAAATCAAACCCGGAAATTCTTTTAATTAAGGAAATGGATAACGAAGGAAAAGAAAATATAATTAAAAATTTATTAATCTTATGCAAGAGTTGAAAAAGACAAAAATTGTGGCCACCATCGGACCGTCATCATCATCAAAACAAGTGTTGCGAGATATGATGAAAGCCGGCATGAATGTTTGCCGTTTAAATTTTTCACATGGCAACTACGATGAACTAAGTCAAATCATTCATACCATTCGTGAAATAAATGAGCAAGAAGGTATATATACTGCTATTTTGGCCGATCTACAAGGCCCCAAAATACGAATAGGCGAATTGTCCGATGGAGGATTCGAACTAACCGAAGGAGACCTCTTGGTCTTTGTAACGCATGATGACACAGGAGACAAAAACGGAGTATTGATCAATTACGACAATTTCCCTAAAGATGTCAAAAAAGGTGACCGTATTTTGTTGGATGACGGTAAGATAGTGATGGAAGTTGAAGAATCGAATAAAACAGACAGAGTGGTGGCCCGTTGTATCAACGGCGGATTTCTTTCGTCTAAAAAAGGAGTCAATTTGCCCAATACTTCCATTTCCTTACCATCACTCACACCAAAAGATCTCAAAGATCTCGACTTTGCCCTTGATCATGATGTGGATTGGATAGGACTTTCATTTGTTCGCACGGCACGGGATATAATCGAACTGAAACATATCATCAACGACCGTCAAAAATTTTCAAAAATCATCGCCAAAATTGAGAAACCTGAAGCTATCAGAGAGTTTGACGACATACTCAAATATACCGATGGCGTGATGGTGGCACGTGGAGACCTCGGTGTAGAAATTCCCATAGAAGAAGTGCCTATGATCCAAAAAGAATTGGTCAGAAAATCCATGGCTGCCGGTAAACCCGTTATCATTGCCACCCAAATGATGGAAAGCATGATCACCAACCTCACCCCCACCAGGGCAGAAGTGACCGATGTAGCCAACGCCGTGCTTGATGGCGCCGATGCCTTGATGCTGAGTGCTGAAACTTCCGTGGGAAAGCATCCTGTAAAAGTTATCGAAGCCATGACACGTATTATTCGCGAAGCAGAAAAAGAAGAAAACATTTACCATAAAGAGTATCCCCCACAATTTGAAAGCGAAAGGTTTATATCCGACTCCATTTGCTTTAATGCTTGCCGTCTGGCCCAAAGAGTCAAAGCCAAAGCCATCATCAGCATGACCCATTCGGGATACACCGGATTGAAAGTTGCCAGTTTCAGACCCAAAGCTCTAAATTGCGTATTTACCGGCAATCCCCGTTTGCTCACACAACTATCACTCGTATGGGGAACACATGTTTTTTATTACGACAAGTATGTAAGCACCGACCATACGATTGCCGACATAAAATACATTTTAAAGAAAAAAGGATATCTCGAAGAAAAAGACCTGGTCATCAATATTGCCAGTATGCCTATCGCCGAAAAAGGAATGACCAATATGTTAAAACTTAGCTATGTTGATTAAATAAAAGAATATATGAAAAAGAATGCCTTAAATATCAAATTGTTGAAAAAAATCAGCGAAACTCCCGGCGCTCCGGGCTTTGAAGACCGTATCAGAAAAGTAGTTCTGGACGAATTAAAAGATCTGGCCGACGAAGTTAAAGTGGATAACATGGGCAATGTCATAGCCATAAAAAAAGGAACCAAAAACAAAAAAATTATGGCTGCCGCCCATATGGATGAAATCGGTTTTATTGTTACCCATATTGACGACAACGGATTTGTGTTCTTCCATACTTTGGGTGGATTTGACCCCAAAACATTAACCGCACAAAGAGTGATTGTTCACGGAAAAAAAGATTTGATTGGTGTGATGGGCTCTAAACCCGTGCACGTGATGAAGCCCGAAGAAAAAACCAAAATGCCTTCCACTACCGAATTTTTCATAGACCTCGGACTCCCTAAAAAAGAAGTCGAAAAGTGGATAGAAATAGGTAATCCCATAACCCGGGAAAGAGAATTGATCGAAATCGGGGACTGCATCAACGGAAAATCGTTGGACAACCGTATATCTGTCTTTATCCTACTAGAAGCTTTAAGAATGATTAAAGGTAAAAAAATACCTTACGACTTTTATGCCGTATTTACAGTACAAGAAGAAGTCGGTATCCGTGGGGCACAAGTGGCCGCACTGAAAATTCAACCCGATTTTGGTATTGGCATCGACACAACTATAGCCTATGATGTGCCGGGAGCAAAACCACAAGAAAAAGTAACCTCCCTTGGCAACGGAGTGGCAATAAAAATCATGGACTCTTCGGCTATTTGCGATTATCGCATGATTCAATTCATGAAACAAGAAGCGCAAAAACATAAAATCAAATGGCAGGCCGAAATACTTCCCGCAGGAGGAACAGACACAGCAGGTATCCAAAGAATGACGGCAGGAGGAGCCATTACCGGCGCAATCTCAATACCCACAAGACATATACATCAGGTAATCGAATCGGTTCATAAGGAAGATGTGGCCGAAGCCATAAAATTATTGGCATACTGCATCGAAGACATCGACAAGTTTGATTGGAGCTTTTGATTAATTACGGAAAAAGCTATTTTTTTAATGAAAAAAAATCTTTGCCCATAGACCAAGAAAAATAAATTCAACAAAAGATTGTTTAAAAATTGTAAGATTAAAAAAAATGTTCTAAATTTGCCGCCCTAATTTAAAACAACAAAACAGGTGAAAACGTTAAGTTACAAAACAGAGCACGCCAAAAAAGAAGCAGTTCAGCCCAATTGGTTGCTGATCGATGCCGAAAACCAAACTTTAGGCCGTTTGGCTTCAATGGTGGCTTTTTTATTGAGAGGCAAGCATAAAGCCATTTACACCCCGAATGTCGATTGTGGTGATCATGTGGTGATAATCAACGCCGAAAAAATCCACCTTACCGGCAAAAAGTGGGACCAAAAAGAATATATCCATTACACCGGCTACCCGGGTGGGCAAAGAATAGCCACGGCCAAAGAAGTGTTGGCAAAGAAACCTGTGGCACTTATCGAAGATGCCGTCAAAGGAATGTTGCCCAAAACGAGATTGGGGCGCGCCATGTTTAGAAAACTTCACGTTTATACCGGCCCCGAACATCCTCATGAGGCCCAACAACCTAAAAAAATTGAATTAAAAGAAATCAAACAAAAAGATATTAAATAATGACAGAAACCATGGACAGAATCGTAACCATTGGACGCCGCAAAACTTCTGTAGCCAGAGTTTATATGACAAAAGGAAGCGGTAAAATCATCGTAAATGATGTTGACTACAAGGATTATTTCAAAACCTTGGTACATCAATACAAAGTCAATCAACCCTTTATGGTGACTTCCACCTTAAACCAATTTGATGTAGTCGCCAAAATAGACGGAGGTGGCATCACCGGACAGGCCGAAGCATTGCGTCTGGGTATTTCAAGAGCATTATTGAAATATAACGAAGAGTTTAAACCTGTTTTGAAAGAACACGAATTGTTGACTCGCGACCCCCGCAAAGTGGAACGTAAAAAACCGGGACGCAAAAAAGCCCGTAAGAGATTTCAATTTAGTAAACGTTAACGAAGGTTTAGCATCTAAACATTCCGGACCTTATATATTAAGCTACCGGAATGTTGCTTAACACTTCAAGAAAAATAACATAAAGTTAAGTCAAAAAGAAAGTAAACCTAAAATTATGACAAAACCAACTTTTGAAGAATTACTTGAAGCAGGCGTCCACTTTGGTCACCTGAAAAGTAAATGGAACCCGAAAATGGCACCGTATATTTTTATGGAAAAAAACGGTGTCCACATCATCGATTTGTATAAGACCATTGCAAAACTTGAAGAAGCATGCAATGCGTTAAAGCAAATTGCCAAATCGGGTAGAACCATCCTGTTTGTTGCTACTAAAAAGCAAGCCAAAGAAATTTTGGAAGAAAGGGTAAAACCCTTAAACATGCCTTATGTGACCGAACGTTGGCCGGGCGGTCTCCTTACCAATTTTGTCACCATCCGCAAGTCCATCAAAAAAATGGCCAACATCGACGAAATGATTAAAAATGGCACTTTTGATACCCTTTCCAAAAGAGAACGTTTGCAAATTACCCGCCAAAGAGCCAAATTGGAAAAAGATTTTGGCAGTATTGCCAATATGGTGCGTTTGCCTTCGGCTTTATTTATCGTAGATATTAAAAAGGAGCACATCGCCGTGGCCGAAGCTCGCCGTTTGAACATCCCTATTTTTGCCATGGTAGACACCAATTGCGACCCTACCCTGGTAGATTTTGTCATACCGGCCAACGACGATGCCTCAAAATCCATAGCAAAAATTCTTGATTACGTGTGTGAGGCCGTCAAAGAAGGGCTTGCAGAAAGAAAAGCCGAAAAAGGGGAAAAAACAGAAGAAACACCAAAAACCAAAAAGGCAGAAAAAGTGGAAATACCCAAACCTAAAAAACCTGCTTCTAAAAAAACAACTAAATCAACAAAAGAAAACGAATAATTTAAATTAAACACTATGGCAACAATCACCGCAGCAGATGTAAACAAACTCCGTCAAATGACAGGAGCCGGAATGATGGACTGTAAAAAAGCACTAATGGAAAGCGATGGAGATTTTGAAAAAGCCATCGAAATTCTCAGAAAAAAAGGGCAAAAAGTTGCGGCCAACAGAAGCGACCGTGAAGCCAAAGAAGGTTTGGTACTTGCCAAAACCAACAACGATAAAACAAAAGGATTTTTGGTGGTGGTTAATTGTGAAACCGATTTTGTTGCCAAAAATGACGAATTCAGATCATTTGCCGAAAGAGTGCTTGATATAGCCATCAATCAAAATATTTCAGATTTAGAAACTTTAAAACAACAAGCCTTTGATTCCGAACTCAAAGTAGCCGACAAAGTGATAGAAATGATCGGAAAGATCGGTGAAAAAATTGATCTGAATGAAGTAGCCATGATCGAAGGTGAATACGTGGTGGCTTACAATCACCCCGGCAATAAATTGGCTTCGATGGTTGCCTTCAATATGAAAGGAGAAAAAATTGAAGAACCGGCAAAACAAATTGCTATGCAAATAGCAGCCATGAACCCCATTGCCATCGACAAGGACTCAATTCCTTCGGATGTGATCGAAAAAGAACTTGAAATTGCCAAAGAACAAGTGCGTCAGGAAGGCAAACCGGAAGAAATGGTCGAAAAAATTGCACAAGGCAAACTCAATAAATTTATCAAAGAAAACACCTTGCTCGGTCAACAATTTATTTCAAATGACAAGCAAACCGTTGAGCAATACCTTAAGTCAATCGACCCGAATTTAAAGGTGCTGGCTTTTAAACGGGTGATGTTAGGTTAACACCCCGATAAATGAAAAAGAGAGAAGGAAAAACTTCTCTCTTTTTTTTTTAATAATTTTACCTGTATGAAATATAAACGTGTATTATTAAAATTAAGCGGAGAAGCCCTTATGGGGCAAAAAGAATTTGGCATCGACGAAAATCAACTTTCGTTATATGCTGAAGAAGTAAAGTCTATTGTAGATTTAGGTGTTGAAGTAGCCATTGTCATTGGTGGAGGAAATATCTTCAGAGGAATTCAGACCAAAAATAGCGGAATCATAGACCGTGTGCAAGGCGATTATATGGGTATGCTTGCCACCATTATCAATGGCATGGCATTGCAATCGGCTCTTGAATCAAAAGGAATCAAAACTCGTCTGCAAACGGCAATCAATATGGAACAAATTGCCGAACCATTTATTCGCCGCAGGGCTATACGCCATCTGGAAAAAAAACGTGTAGTGATTTTTGGCGCCGGCACAGGTAACCCCTATTTTACCACCGACACAGCCGCAACCCTTAGAGCCGTCGAAATTGAAGCCGACGTTATTTTAAAAGGAACCAAAGTTGACGGCATCTATTCTGACGACCCTATGAAAAACAGTAATGCAGTTAAATACGACTTTCTTACCTTTGATGAGGCCTACAATAAAGGACTTAAAATAATGGACATGACTGCCTACACCATGTGTAAAGAAAATAATTTGCCCATTATCGTTTTTAATATCAACGAACCGGGATCACTCAAAAAAATTGTAATGGGAGAAGATATTGGCACTCTGGTTAAAAACGGGAATTAATCATGCCAACCATCGATATTCATACACACATCATTCCTGATCAACAACCCGATTGGGCCCAAAAATTTGGATATCCGGGTTTTATCCGGCTCGATCATCATAAGCCATGTTGTGCCCGAATGATGAAGGGTGATCAATTTTTCAGGGAAATAGAAGAAAATTGTTGGAATCCCGAAGCCCGTATCAACGATTGTCGTCATACCCATGTAGACATACAAGTTTTGTCTGTCATACCGGTTACTTTCTATTATTGGGCAAAACCACAAGATACGTTGGCTGTATCGAGATTTCAAAATGAATATATTGCCAAAACGGTTGATAGATATCCTGGTCACTTCATAGGTCTGGGCACAGTACCCCTGCAGGATCCTGCATTGGCAGCAAAAGAATGCGAAAATATCCGCAAAATGGGATTGAAAGGCATCGAAATAGGCAGCCACATCAACGATATGAATCTTGACGACAAGAGATTGTACGAATTTTACGATGCCTGTATCGAAAACGATTTGGCACTTTTTGTACACCCATGGGATATGATGGGACAAGAACGCATGAAGAAATATTGGTTACCCTGGCTTGTGGGCATGCCTGCTGAAACCTCCCTGGCAATTTGTTCAATGATTTTCGGTGGCATCTTCGACAAATTCCCCAAATTAAGAGTAGCATTTGCCCACGGTGGAGGCAGTTTCCCTGCTACCATTGGCCGTATAGAACACGGCCATAAAGTCAGACCCGATTTGGTGGCAATCGATAATCCAAACAACCCGCGCAACTATATCGGTAGATTTTGGATTGATTCTTTAGTTCATGATATTACTATCTTGAAATATTTAATCAACCTGATGGGCGCCGAAAAAATTGCCCTTGGCAGCGATTATCCTTTTCCATTGGGAGAACATGTACCGGGTAAAATGATCAAAGAATCGGACCTCGACAACGAAACCAAAGAATGGCTATTATGGAAGTCTGCCACTCAATGGCTCAATCTCGATACAAATCAATTTTTGCAGTAAAATGTTACAGCCCGATCAAATTTATTTAATTGACAAGCCTCTCCATTGGACATCATTTGACGTGGTCAAATTTGTCAAACGGCATCTTCAACAACATTTCAAAAAAAAAATCAAGCTAGGGCATGCCGGCACATTAGACCCTCTGGCCACCGGATTGTTGATTGTTTGCACCGGAAAAAAAACCAAAGAAATTACTAAACTGACACCACTTTCAAAAACATACTCAGGCACAATTGAAATAGGGAAAACAACTCCCAGTTTCGATCTTGAAACTGCCTTCGATCAAATCAACGACTATTCTTCCATAACCGTCCAAGACATTCTCAACATGGCTAAGGACTTTACCGGTCAATACTTACAAACTCCTCCCATATACTCCGCCAAACGAGTCGATGGCAAACGTTCCTATGAATTAGCCCGAAAAAATCAAAATCCGGATCTTAAACCCGTAGAAGTACATATTCATTCTTTCGAGATAACCCGGATGGCACTTCCCGAAATCGATTTCATCGTCGAAGTGAGCAAAGGCACCTATATCCGGTCACTTGCACATGATTTCGGGCAAAAATTAGGTTGCGGTGCTTATCTAAAATCCCTTAGACGAATCGCCATCGGTCAGTTTAACATAGAAAACGCCCTCACTCCCTCTCAATGGGCCGAACAATTTAATACTCCATGAAAACATCATATCGTCAATGGATAACTGTCAGCTACACGGTCAGATATCTCTTTTGATATAAAAACTATTGGCCTGATTTAATGCCGTAACAACCAAATCATTGACACACACATTTTCAGGCAAATGAATTACCCAATCCACAATATCGGCAATATCCTCGGCAGTCAAAGGTTGATACCCCTCATACACTTTTTTTGCACGCTCTTTATCGCCTTTAAACCGGACCAACGAGAACTCCGTCTCGGCAGCACCCGGGCATATGCCGCTCACTTTGATGCCATGTCTCAACAAATCTATCCGCATGGCCTTGGTTAAAGCATCCACAGCATGTTTTGTTGCACAATACACATTGCCTTTTTCATACACTTCTTTTCCGGCTGTAGAACCAATATTGACAATGTGTCGCCCTTTCTTTCCTTTCATCAATGGCAACACTGCTTTGGTTACATATAACAATCCTTTTACATTCGTGTCGATCATTTCATCCCAATCATCCAATGCAGCTTCATCAAAGTATTCCAATCCCGCTGCAAGCCCGGCATTATTCACCAAAACTTTGATATTTTTCCATTCATTGGGCAAGTCAGCTATTTTGTCAAACACATCTTTTCGCATCCTTACATCGAGAGGCAAAGGCAAAAATCTATCCCCATATTTTTCTTTTATCTCTTTTTTCAACAAATCCAACCTATCCACTCTTCTACCTGTGCCAATAACATTCCATCCTTTCGAAGCCAAACGCAAAGCTATGGCTCTGCCAAAACCTGAAGTCACGCCTGTAATCATTGCAATATTTTCCATCATTCTAAACTTTTTTAAAATTTTTGTTCAACAAATTAATCAAAATTTTTATGATATTCAGTATTATTGTTGTCAAGCAATATCAAAAAACTTTTAACGAAAGGATTGTATAAAGAGTTTAATTTAAGGACTTTTTTCAACTTAACCTATGTTCTAAAAAATTTCAAAATCAACGAGATAAATCAATGATTTTTTTGCATGTACCAAACCATACAGAACAATATAAAGTTGAATTATTTCAACAGTTAATACTCCGGCGCACACTCTACGTTTGAAAAAAGTAATAACTAATCTTTAAAATTACATGCAAGCAATAGATTTTGGCATTAGTCAGATTTATCTGATATACATCCCCGCACATTTCATTGGTTCTTTTCTTTCTCAGCGTTTTTCTTTATGTGTGTCAATACTCTTTCGTGTATTTTGTGAATAATATAATTACTCCAAAGTCGCCAATAGAATGTCGGTCTTATATTGTGATAATACCAGGTAGTTCCTTCCAACAGTGTCTTTCCGTTTGGTAATTTGGTTAGTTTGAATTGTCCTTGTTTAGACACGAAATAGTTATGCAAGTGAGGAGCGTCTATTTCCCAAAAACTCAACTCCTTCAATGGCACGGGTTGTTCCACTACATTAAATTTCAAAAGTCTTGGTTCGTCCCACACTGTGATAGGTTCAACAAAACTACCTGTAGAAAAATTACAATAACGCACGGCTCCGGCACCTTCTCCTTTGATTTGTGCACTTATCGGATAAGCGATACCTGTTTTAAACAGAAACTCTTCGGGTTCGTCAAGTTTGGGAAATTCGACTACATTTTTCCAAACGGTCTGAGGGGCTGCATCAATCACAATTGAGGTTGTTACTGATGTTATGGCAAGTTTGTTGTTTTTTTCTACAAATCCCATTGTAGGAATTAAAAAAGATAGAATAAGGATAGTAATTGTAGCATTATTTGGCGACTTGTTGATTATCGCATGTCCGATTAAACTGCCAGCCCAATTGAGCAAAAGTGCAATTGGTGCTGCCATGGCTATGCATATAATTCCTTCTATTGCAAAAACCAGAAGTCCCAAAGTGAAAATACCAAGAGTGGTTAAACCCAATTTAAAGGCCTGAGTTTTGGTCATTTGCCTTCCATAACCGAACAAAATTACAGGACAGGCACCCATAAATAAGGGCGTTAAGATAAACAAAGCAATCCCATAATTTTCTATTCCATAAATACCCCAAAGTGTCAATATCACTGAAACAACAACTGTCAGACCGATAGCTGCCCATTTTCTTGACTTTGGTTCATCTGGCAATATTTTGTTGAGTAATTTCATTCGCTATTTTTCTGATGTTTAGAAATTTCGCATCTCTATGTCCTTGGTATTTATTTTTTCTTTATAATCTTTTAATCTTTTAACTTCCGGTAATATTCTGCCGAATACATTATATAGACAAAAATAATTGCTTTTTGATACACTTACAAATATCAAATATTTGCAAACAATAATCCGCTTTTAAAATTTTCAAGATATACGCTGTCGGGCAATCGAATGCTGTCTTTTTTTGAAATGAAATTCTTATATCCCATAAAAAGTTGAAAAATACTTATTGAACATGTCCTATTTCTATGTTATATCGGGTTTAGGAAATAAAACAATAAAAATCACTATTGTCCGATAAAAATCAAATGTAGTAATTTTATTTATCAAAAATATTGATTTTATTGAGGTTGTTTTTTTAATTTGAAATATAAGCCCCCCCCTTTTTTA
>FWPU01000787.1_pt1 | contig 100621 bp, 89 predicted proteins | sample 2228361 | NCBI WGS metagenome assembly FWPU01 (sample SAMEA103939777, study PRJEB20133) | metagenome | reverse complement strand
CAAGCGGCTGAACATCTACGAGGGCAACACGCTGTCGCTTCTTTCCTACTCGACGATCTCCGGCTACAACCTCACAAGGCCGCCGCTCGACCTCCTGTTCAGAGACGACGCCGGAGGCAGGCTCTTTACCCCCACACCCACCCCTACGCCCACGCCTACACCCACACCGACGCCGACGCCCACCCCCACCCCTACCGCGACAGCCATCCCTGCTACTACCCCGACCGTCCAGCCCGGCCGCCTGGTCTACCTGCCCCTGGTGGTCGCCAACTGGCGTCAGCCCTGGCCCATACTAACACTGACCCCTACCCCAACACCGACTCCCACACCAACTCCTACTCTGACCCCCACCCCAACACCTACGGCGTCTCTCTCCTTCCTCGCCATCAACGGCTTCTACCTACCTTTCAAGGTCGCCCAAAACCAAGGGATAGACACGCCGGAGGAACTCGAAGGCTACCTCAGAGCCGAGATAATTCCTTACTTCGTGGACCTTGGCGCTGCGTGGGGCCGGATCCACCCTGATGCCTTCGGGTCGTTTGCCTGGGGGAATGTAGACCCCGATCTGGACGGCCAGAACTTCGATTTCACCTACCAGGACCTCTATGTGCGCCTGGCTCAAGAAAATGGCATTCAGTTGCTCCCTTCCTTGAGTCCCCTCAAGTCGTTTGCCTGGCTGACGGCCGCCAGTTACATCCCCGCCAACATGGCCGCGTACCAGACTTACGTCCAGGCCACGGTCGAGCGGTATGACGGGGACGGGGTGGCGGATATGCCTGGCCTGCGCCTGCCCGTGAAGTACTGGCAACTCGACAACGAGGCGGACCTGCGCAATCAAGCCCGGTCGGGCGGCACATATACCGGCTTCATGAGCCCGGACGAGTACACGCAGGTCTTAGCCATGACCCACGCGGCGATGAAGGCAACCGATGCCGAAGCCAGTCTGATGATCAACCTGGCTGGCGTTGGCCAGGGAGTGACCGACTATGGGCTGGAGTACCTGCGGCGGCTGATGGCCAGCGGTGCCTCGCTCTATTTTGAGGTTCACTCCTACCACGTCTACCCTACGACCTACGACGAAGCTGCCTATGAGTCTGAGCTAGACCAGATGAAAGCCCTCGTGGGGAGCCGGCCCATCTGGATTACGGAGACGGCAATCACGAGCCGCAGCGTACAGGGCTTCAGCGGCACAGGGAGTGAAACGGAGCAGGCCAGGTGGCTCACCAAGAGCTATGTGTACCAGGTAGCCAACGGGGTAAGCCGCCTGTTCTGGCTGCATTTAACGGATGCAAGTCCCGCTGTCCCCGACAGATCGGCCAAGTATTCGGGCCTCATGACCTTTGGGCCACCTCCGCAGAAGAAGGCGGCGTACTACACCTTCCGCCTGCTCAGTCAGAAACTCTCCCAAGCCACGAGCGCCGCTTCCCTCGCAAAGGGACGCTACGTCTTCGAGTTTGCCGACGGAAAGAAGATCGCGGTCCTGTGGAGCAGCACCCATGAGGTTGTGGACCTGAGCCCGGTCTTCGGTAGCAGAACGCTCCTGCTGACGCACATCATTGAAGATGCGTCCCGGCCGGAACCGGTGATTGAGAATGTACCGGCGACGGCCGTGCCGGTTTCCCCATCGCCTGTGCTGGTAGAGGTTGCTGTAGAGGAGCCCTCGCAGACCGCCACCCCATCCACCACCCCCACCAGCCAGGGCTATTTCCTGGTCACCTACAACGCCAACTACTACCACGGCCAGCGCGGGCAGCCCACGCTGGTGACCCAAGAGCAGTTCACCGGCACTCTCACCCGTCACCTGGACCTGATAGACCGCCTGGGTGCCAGGGCCGACTACTACTACACCGGGCTGGCGGCCGAGAAGCTGGCCGAATGGTCGCCGGAACTGGGGCAGCGCCTGCTGGCCTCCGGCTTGACCTTCGGCATCGGCTACGCCGTTCCCAACCTGGCCGACGAGTACGCACCCCTGGGTGCGACTTGGGCCAAGCTGGTCTACGCGGACACCCGCTGGAATACCATCGAGCCGAATCCACCTGTGGATGGCGTGCACACTTACGTATGGGACGACCTCGACACCCTCATCGCCGAGTACCAGAGCCAGGGCTTCACCGACATTCACCTCACCCTGGAGGCCATGTCGGAGTGGGGCAGCCGAGCTGAGTGCGCCGGCATCCTCTGTAAGCCGTCCCCGCCCAAGCCCGAGTACTGGGCCGACTACCTGGCCTACGTACGGGCGGTCGTCGAGCGCTACGACAAGGACGGCGGCCCCGAGGACATGCCCGGCCTGCTCTATCCGGTGCACACCTTCGAGGTCGAGTCCGAAGCCGACAATCGGTGGCAAGGCACCGTGGACGAATACCTGACTCTGTTGCAGGATGCGTATCAGACCATCAAAGCCACCAACCCGGAGGCGCAGGTCTCGCCGGCGGCCATGTATTTCTACAACCTCTTCAGCGGCCAACCAGATGCCGCCGAGATCGAGCGCCGTCTGAACGAACGGCCCAACGTGCAGGCCATCGTGGACTTCGACCGGGAGGTGCTGCGCCATCCTGAACTCTTTGACTTCGTCCAGTTTCACGGTCTGGGGGGCTACGACGAAGATGAAGGCACCGTGGCCTGGCTGCGCGACGAGATGCAGGCCAACGGCTACCAGAAACCGGTCTGGCTGACCGACGCCGTCAGCGGCCCGCCCCTGATCCCCATGGGCTACTGGGGCTACCTCTACGACCGGGAGCGGGCGCGGCACTACCTGGACGTGATCAAGGAGAACATCGTGGCCGAGGAACCCAGCCAGGAGTACCGGGACATCATGGCCTGGTACCGGGCGGAGCAGGCCCGGTTCGGCGTCAAGCGGACGTTGATCGCCATGGGGCTGGACCTGGGGCCGGTGCTCATGGGCCCGTTGGAAGACTGGCCCCACATGTTCTGCCTGCCCTTGCCGCCCACCCCGAACTGCCCCGAATGCCCCTACAACTTCTACAGTTGGGCTATCTACGGCATGTACGAGATAGACCACGGGCCGCTGCTTTGCTTCTTCACCAAACGCGACCCGGTGGCGCCCTACCCCGTCTTCTACAGCCTGCAACTGCTGTTGAGAGAGCTGACCGGGGCCACGGACGTCGAGCGCCTGGACCTGGGGCGGGGGGTCTACGCCTACCGATTTCGGATTTCGGATTTCGGATTGCGGAAATCCCAAATCCGAAATCCCAAATCCGAAATCTCAAATCCGAACCGGTCACTGATCACTGAAACCTGGATCTTCTGGTACGACGACGGCGTCGGCCAGATGGTGGGTGAGGGAGAAGGAAGCATCGAGCTGACCTTCACCTCGCCGGCGCAGCAAATCACCGTCACTCACATCATCACCCAGACCGGACAGACGCAGCCAGCGGTGGAAACCATTCCTGTCGTCGAGGGACGCGTCACCCTGCAGGTAACGGAGACACCGATTTTCGTCGAGGGCGAGCTGACGGTGCGCTGTGCTGCCCGAGTGGACCTGGACTGCGACTGCGATGTGGACGTGGCGGATATCAGCCACGTGGCGGTGCGCTGGCAAAGCCGGGAGGGGGATTCGGATTTTGAGCGGGCCAGTGATCTCAACGGAGACGGCCAGATCGACGTGGTGGACGTCATGATCGTGGCTGCCCGCTGGGGGACTCCGTGTCTTGCTTTGTAGAAGCCAGGTTTCATACCCGGGTGGGGCTGGGACATGCCGCCAAACCACAGCCCAGGCTCAGTTTTTCACGCCTTCTTTACCATGGTGTGCAGGAGATATTCAACGCCTCCAGGGTTTTTTTACAGTTCTTTTACCACGGGTTAAAGCGCTCGTAACACGCCGCAGCTAGAATGATGACAACCCATACGCAGTACTTTCCTGCTACGTAGGGTGTGATTCCGCTGCAGCGGGCCTGTCAAGAAAACCTGAGTGCCCAAGGAGGTAACTACCATGAAAACTCGTTTCAAGAGCTTGACCGCTGTTCTGATCGCCCTGGGGCTCCTGGTCCCGGTCCTGATCGCCCCGCCTGTGGCCGCTGCCCAGGTCCGTGGCGACCCCGCGTACTAGTTCGAGCTGCACTGGGGCTTCGTCCACACCCTGGCCCCCGACTCCGGCGACCGCGCCCTGTTCCTCCCCTTCGACGGCCGCGTCTCCATCTCCGACGGCGACGCCAGCACCACCGAAGGGGTCCACCTCATCAGCGCCCTGCTCTTTGAGACCGGCGGCACCTACGAGCAGGGCCGGGCCGACTCAGTCACCGAGCCCAGGGGACAGTGCTGGGTTGTGGAGAACGCCGGCCTCTACTGTCCCTGGATCGCCTGGCGTTCCGCCACCACCAGCGATTGGGACGGCATCGCCTTCACCTTCCGCTGGGCCAGAGGCACCGACCCGGTGGTGCGCTTCGAGACCTCCCAGGGGACGTGGTAGGCCCCCATGAGCCGCCTGCAGAGGGAGGCCGGGCTGCGCGACCTGGGCCCCCAGGGCCAACAACTGGAGACAGGCCAGTTCTTCACCCTGGCCTACCGCGTCTACGACCTGCTTCTCCAATGGGGCTACAACCGGGCCGAGGATAGTAACCCTGATGGCCCCGCCATGCTGGTCCCCTGGGATGGCTCCCTCACCCTCTCGGCCGGGGGCATCCGGCTGGTGAAGACCAAGAGGTTCGAGAGCGGCGGCCGCTACGAAGAGGGGCGCGACGACCGGGTGCTGGAGCGGGAGGACCTGAGCCCGGTGGTGGCCTGGCGCTCATCCACCCTTGATCCTGCGCGACGGGACAAGGAGGCCGATGGCCTGGCCCTGAACTTCGTGGTGCCGCGAGGGGAGGATGCCAGCGTGGTGCTGGAGATGGTCACCGGTGGCCGGCGGGAGTTTGCCCTGCCATCGCGCTTCCGCGACGTGCACCGGGAGTGGATGGTGGACGAGGAGGGGCACGGCGTTCACGGCCACCTGCACTGGTGCTGGTTCAAGGAGGGCGGGGGCGGTGGCAACCACCACTAAGAGCTTATCTGAAAAGGTTCGTACACCAGGGATGAGCTTTTCAGACAAGCTCTAAAAGCCCATCCGAAAAATGCTCGTAGTGGCGGCCCTAGCCGTTTTAGGAACGACTGAAGTCGTCACTACGAACTTCTCAATCAGGAGGATTGGTAACTGCTCACCCTCCCGCAGGTTTGAGCCTTATCGGGTGCAGAATCGCTGAGCCTGCTTTCCGTCTTGGGGGCGAAAGCATCGCACATCGCAACCTGCGGGAGGGTGGCTGGGCAGTTACCTTTTTCGTGTCAATTCGTGAAATTCGTGGCGGAAACTGTCAATACGGCTCATACAGCAGCGCCTCCAGGAAGGCGATCAGGTCGGCGATTTCTTCGAGGGTAGGGGAGCAGGGTTCGAGGCGTTGGAGCGCTGGTGGGGCAGGTAGGCGCGGGTCCCACCGGGAGCGATGGCGATGCTCTGCGCCAGGTTGCTGGCCGGGCCGGTGCTGATCACCGGGCAGGTTTCCTCGCCCCATCGACTGGCCACCAGCATCACGTCCACGACATCGGTGCGGCAGTTGTGGCTGGGGTCGTAGGCCGGGTGGTAGCCGGCAGCGCTGCGGCAGGAGGTGTCCCAGTAGTTGGCGATGCGCTACACGTCGGCGGCGGCTACCGTGCCGTCCAGGTTGAAGTCGACCTGCCGGCTGCAGGTGGGGTATCCGGAAGTGGGCCATGGTCAGACAGACACGACACTGGACGAGAATGGAGCACTGTGTTCACGGCCGTCTTTCTGAAAGTATAGCAGTTATCGGACGTCTGGGGCAAGTGGACGTGTGAACGATGTATGAATCTCATTTGAAGACCCATGAAGTCATTGCGCCTGCTTCATCACCAGTGGCAGGTACAGCACGACCGGAGCTGATGGAGCCGAAGCCGGTTCGCTCACGGCTGACTCCACGCCGTAGACGTCATAAGCGCTCACGGCGTAGCGGTACTGGGCCCCACGCACCACCGAGCGGTCCTCGAAGACAGGGCTGGCGGTCAGGCCGATCAGGGTATAATCGTCGTCGGTGCCGGCGGCCCGATACACCCGGTAGCCGGCGATGCCCCTCGTCGCCGGCGGCGTCCAGGTCAGGAGCACGGCCGTGCCGGCCGCGTTCGACGCCACTAGCAGACCCGTCGGCGCCGGGACCAGGCCGATGGGCCGGGCCACCGCGTTGTTCCCCTCAGTTAGTTCATCTATCACGTTGTTCGCATCCACGACGATGCTGAGATCCTGCACACCGCCTAATGCTACCCACTGCACGCTGACCGTCCGCGCTTCGTTGAACGCCAGGGGGCCTGGCACGTTCACCTCGCCGATCAAAGTTGCCGTGATGGGTGGACCCTCGTAGAAGCGCACCGTCACCGTCTGCGTGATGGGTTGCAAGCCCAGGTTGCGCACCGTGGCCGTGATGACCACCGTTTCGCCGGCCAGCGGATGCTCGTTCGAGACGACGACATCGGCTGGGTGCAGGACGAGGTCGCTGCCGTGCGGCAGGTTGATGGCCTGAAGACTGTTCTGCTCCCGGAAGGCCGTGACCTGTGCCGATGCCACCGCAGGCCCGCCCTTCTCCTCCCCGATTCGGGGAGGGGTCAGGGGTGGGGTCTGTGCTTTAACGTTGAAGATATGCGTCATCCGCGTGCGCGGGTCTACTGCCAGCGCGACCTGCCAGTCGGGCAGCGCGTCGTCGGTGATGAAAGCCGGCGGCGACCAGGCCAGCGCCGAGGCATCGAGATCGGCGGTGGCCGAGGCCACTTCGCCTGTGTAGTGGGGCGTGCCGGCGTCGCCGAACTGGCGGAAGGCGATCAGGGCCTGGTTGTCCGCGTTCACGGCGATCTGTGGCCACTCGCCACGGACGTCACGGCCAACGGGGGCCACGTCCCATGTCCCATCGGCCCGCTGACGCGCCGACCAGACCACATCGTAGGTGCCGATGCCAATGGGCTGGCCTGACGGATCGGTGCCACGCACGGTGAAGACGATCACCGGCCGGTCGTGGCGGTCGAAGGCGAGCGAGGGCATCAACGTTCCCGTCGGCCAGGCAGCGGGTTCGACGACCGGCCCCCAGCTCTGGCCGTCCCACAGGCTGTAGACCAGGCGGCGGTCGGTGTTGGTGGCGAAGTCGGCGTCATGGTCACGCACCCACACCGCCATGGCCCGTCCGCCGGAGTCGAAAGCCAACGCAACGCTCAGGTCGGCCGCGTTCGGATCAGGCGCGATGGGTTGCGGTGTTCTCCAGGCTGTGCCATCCCCGCGGGCGAAGTGGATCTCCCAGTCGCCGCGGGTCTCCAGCCGGCCATCGCCGTCGTGCACCCAGGCGACAAGGGCCGTCCCTGTGGTGGGATCGGCGGCCACGGCTGCCAGTCCGTCGCCGGTGGCGTCCTCCGTGAGGCGCATCGGTGTGCCCCAGATCGTGCCATCCCACAGCGCGGCGTAGATCTCCTGTCTGGCCAGAATGGCGTTCAGGTCAACCGGGGCTGCGCCGGTTGACCACTCGTTCTGGGTCCACACGGCCAGCGCCCGGTTTGGGGCGAGGAAGGCGACACGGGGGTCTGACTTGAAACGTGGGCCGGTCGTCACCGGCGCACCCGGGCTCCAGCCTGCACCGTCCCAGCGGCTGTAGTACACCTGTGGCGCGGTGCCAAGCGGATCGGGGTCCTCGTCCTGAATCCACACGGCCATGATCTGGTCCTCGCCATTGCTGGCCAGAGACGGCGCGGGGGGCAGCTCCCATTCATCGGGTAACTGCTGCAGGGCCATGAGCTGGCCGGACCGGCAGTCAAGCGGGTCCTGTTTGTCCACCAACCGCCACTTTTTGTCGAGCACGGTAGCATAGCCAAAGAGGGCGAAAACCTTGACTTTGAGCCGGGCATCGATCACGAAGCTAAGACAGGGCCGGGTCGAGGAACAGGCTGGCCGCGCCCGGGGGTGGGTCGTCCCGGTACACAATGGGGAAGTACAGGCCCATGGCGGGTGTGATGCCGGCCTCGGCTTTGGCCAGACCGAAGAGGATGTCCACCATCAACACGATGTCGAGATAAGGCGAGATGCCGGGTGTCAGCCGCGTCTCGGCGATGGACAGGTCGGCGCGCACGGTGCCCTGGACGTTCAGCGTGGCGTTGAAGCCGATGTCAATGCTGAGATTGATCACCACCCATGGGTCGGCGCGGTAGATGGTGCCCTCGAAGAGTTTCTTCTCACGCTTGCCCAGGTCAATCGTGGGCAGCGTGAAATCAACGGCCTCGAGGGTCCTGTCACCTTTGTAGGTCACCCTCAGCGGGTAGGCCTTGTCTAGGGCGTTGATGTCCAGGATGGTAGCTTTGAGCTTGCCGTTCGCGGTGACTGACCACCTACCTTCCAGATCAATGGTCTCAATGACTTCGACATCAGACTCAAAGTAGTTGCGGACGGTGCCGATGAGGTCAAGGTCGTAGGAGTTTTCGTAACGGAAGGCCGGATCGTTGGGGATGACGCCGCGGAAGGTGTACTTTTCCGTGGTCGGGTCCCACGCCGCACTGGATTCGACCACCCACGGTTGAGCCAGCCAGTTCGGCGCGGGCACGATGTGGAGCCGCACCTCTTTGACCGGGCCGGAGCGACCCTCAGCGTCGAATGGGACCGCTGCCAGAGTGTGTACGCCCGGCGAGAAGCGGCTCATCTCGAATTCGACGGCAAAGCCGTCCTCGGGCGTGCCAACACGTGCCACATGATCAACCATGTACTGGACACGGGCCACGCCTGTGGGCGCGCCGTCGAACTCCGGGGTGAGCCGGTTCAGCACCGGCGTGCCAAAGCCTAGCGAAAAGAAGGTGCCGATGTCGTCGCCACCACGTCCGTTGTGTTGGGCCTGGATGGCGCGGATTTCGGGCAGGGTGTTGGTCTCGTGCAGCAGGTCAAAGTCGCGTTGAGCACTGGTTTGACCTGGCTCGATCTTGACCACGGCGTTCACGGCCAGGTAGCGGCCGATGAGGTTGCCTTCAGCATCGCGTTCGTCTTTGTAGGCGCGCAGTGTCCAGGGGATGCCAATAGGCACGTTGGTCAGACGGTAGGTGCCATCTGAGCCAGTCGTGACACGGTCTGCCAGTCCACGGTCGCCGATGAGGTCCACCGTGGCGCCAGGCAGCGGCGTGGGGGAGCCGCCGAATTCGTGGCCGAAGACGGTGCCGGCAATGATGCCCCGTTTGTACTTTACATCGGCGTCCTGGCACGTGTCCGGGGCCGCGCCGAGGTCGGGGCCGGCGCTCCCAACACACACCTGTGGGGTGCCCGGGGGAAGGAGCGGCGAGGCCACTACGGCGGTGAAACTGCCATCGGGTTGGACCGGCACGACGGTGAGCACCTGGGTACCGGTGTAGACGACCGGCCAGTCAGGCGAGCGCCATTCCCCGGCCAGGCCGACCCACACCTGGTCGCGCCCCGGTGCTGTGCCGGTGAGGGTCAGGGGCTCGCCGGGGACAATCGACGGAGCCACGACCGCGATGTCACCGACGAGGACCCGCGCCGAGGCCCGGGCTGCCCCGCCGGCACTGTCCACGACGGTCAGTCGCACATTGTAGGCACCGGGCCGGTCGTAGCGGTGGGTCAACACGTACCAGTCCTTCTCCGGCCCACGGACACGGGGCGAGCCGTCCCCGAAGTCCCACTCGAAGGTATACCTCAGAGACAGGTCGCGGCTGAAGGGGTCCACGATACCCCGCAAGACAACCGGCTGACCGACCTTCGTCGGGTTGGGATCTGCCGAGAGCAAAAGCCTGGGCCAGGGCGAGCGAGCGATGACGTACTCGAGGTAATAGGGACCATCGGTCTTGAAGCGCCCGGTGGCGACGTGGGTCGCGCCCGGGCCGGAGCGCTCAATCCAGGAGCCAACGTGGAAGGGGGGTGTGTGGGCCGCCGTCCATTCGCGCTCGAACACACCCGGGTCATCGCTCTCGTCGGCCAGGCAGGCGATGTTGGCCAGCACCTGCCCCAGCGATGCTCCCAGCATGTCGTCAATGCAGTCCCCCTCCCAGCCCGAGGCGAAGAGGCGGATGCGGCGAATGCTTTCGGCTGCGTCGGGCAGGGTCACCCAGGTCGTGCGCTCGATGTTGACGGTGCTGACGTCGTCCACGCTTTCGTCCACCATCTTGCGCCAGTCACCGTTCACCTCACCCCAGACGTGCCACTCCCCCTAGACAGGGTCCCCTCGATACAGGCCATCCAGGTCGTTAAACACATGCAGGAACCGGGTCGTCACCCGGAAGCGGTCCAGAGGCTCGGTGCGGAGTTTGTCCCAGGACAGGATGATCGAGCTGGCGAAGAGGGGCGGCGGGCTGGCGGGCAGCCCGGCCATGCGTACGCGCACGTGCAGGTGAGTCGGCGCCTCGGCCGAGGGCACGGGCCAGATGTCGCCAGGGCCGAGCTCGACGCGCCGGAAGGACGGCATGGCCGAGGGTCCGGACTGGTTGACAATACGCCACTGGAGGCGGGCATCGGGCGGACGGTCAGGCCATTGCGGCACGGGGATGTCAAACTCGTAGTCCCGGTCGTTGATCGGGACGGTGGCTGAGATGCGGCAGTCGGGCCAATCCGCCAGCCAGTCGGTGCAGGCAGCGAACTCGATGAGCCGGCCGCCGTAGCCGCTGATGAAGACGTCAGCGCGGGTGGCCGGGACCAGGGCCTCGAAGCCCTCGACGGGCATCCTCTCCGGTCGTTCGCGGAATACGGCCACCGCCCGGGGCGGGTGGATCTCGGTGCGGTAGGTGACCGGGTCGGTTTCGCCGCCGTGGCCACAGTCGAAGACCCAGCGGCCCATCACCCAGACGCGGTCGCCCAGGCTGGGCCAGGCCCACTCCGGAACCGCGTTCAGCTCCCACTCGACCTCAATCCGTTCGGGGTTGCCGACATCGGTCAGCACGAATTCATAAGGTGGGTCGGGATTCAGGTTGAAAATGAAGTCATGGGTGTAGTGGCTGGACGGCCAGTCCTCGCGGCTGACCCTGGCGAACTCCTCGACGGTGCCCTGGACAACGACGGGTTTCTCGAAGCGGGTTTCGTCCGCCTGGACAGGTACCCACTCTGGATTGATGCGGGCGATGGTTCCCCGCCGGCAGCCCGCGCCAGGGCGTCGGCGCTACGCGCGCGGGTGGGCGTTGCCGTCGGCGTGGGGGTGGTGGTCGGCGTACGGGTGGGTGTGTTCGTGCCTGTCGGCGTGGTGGTGAAGGTCGCCGTCGGTGACCGGGTCGCCGTGGCCGTGAGGGTGTTGGTCGGTGTGGGTGTGCCGGTAAGTGTGGGGGTTGCTGTGGCCGTGGGTGTGGCGGTGGAGGTGGGCGTTGCGGTGCGCGTCGGCGTGGCTGTAAACGTGGGTGTGGGTGTGCGGGTGAGGGTCTGAGTGGACGTGGGGGTACGCGTGGGCGTTGGCGTATGGGTGACGGTGGGTGTTCGCGTGATGGTGGGGGTGACCGTCACGGGGGGCGGTGCGGCGATGGCCCAGAAGCCGGCAATGAGTTCCACCGCCGTGCCCTGGCTGCGGCCGACAGCGGGCTGGCCGGCCGTGTCCTGGGCCTTGAAACTGGCCGAGGTCCGTTCGCCCCCGCCCGCGCCGATGACGTGCCAGGAGAGGTCGTGGCTGCCCGACACCTGAGCCAGAGCCGGGAGAACAGCCAGAGTCATGGCGATGAAAAGCAGCGCTGTCCAGATCGTTCCTCTACTCACCGTGCACTCCTTACCTTGACCGAACGGTCCACGGTCCACCGCGAGACGCTCCCCAGGGGGTTCTCCGGCGGCGCGTTGTGGCCAGCGGGCGTTTTCGGCGGTCGGCGGTCAGCGGAGGGCCGTCACTTGGCCGGCTCCAGCCGCACCTCCTCGTAGCCCTTGCGCTTCGCGACGATGCGGTAGTGAAAGGCCACGTCCTCCGTCCCACCGGCTGCGCGCACCTCGAAGGAGGTCGGCCCTTCGGCAGCCACGTACAGATTGGCCCAGCCGCCCACGGGCGTCAGGAAGACGTGGTAGCCTGTCTCCAGGTTCACCGTCTCGGCGAAGATGGGATCGATCCGGACGACGGCCACGCCGTCCACCAGGCGCGCCTTGCCGAAGTCCTCGAACCATACGCCGGGACTCTCGATGGCGTACAGTTTCCGCTCGCCGTAGGTCTCGGTTTGCACCACGGCCGACTTGCTGCCGATGACGGTGAAATCGCCCGCGACGTGGGCACGGCCCTGGGACCAAATCCCGTAGTTGCCGCCTTCGGCGTACACACCGATGCCGCTGTTGCTTAACCCCTCTACCCCACGACCGCTATTGCTGAAGCCGAAGACGCCAGTGTTGCTCTGGCTACTGCCGTTCACCCCGCGGCCAGTGGTGCTGATGCCTTGTACGCCGATCCCACTTGCGCTGCGGCCGTCCACACCGATTCCCGCAGCCCCATCGGCCCGGCCTCGCACCCCGATGCCCCTCAGTAGGTTGTTCTCACCATAGACGCCGATGCCGCCCTCACCGAACTCGCCACTACCAGCAAGGTTGCTGCGGCCGTACACGCCCGTGGCGCTCTCGCTGATGCCGAACACCCCGGTGCCGCTGTCGCTCTCGCCATACACACCTGCGACAAGCGGTCCGGGCCATGTGAAGAAGGAGCTACCGCTGCGGCCATAGACACCCATGCCAGAGACAGAAGTGCCGTACACGCCCCAACCGCTGCCGTTTTGCGACCCCCAGACACCGATACCCGTATCTGTTGTGCCCTCGTTTATCCCACGGACGCCAACTGAAAACGCACCCGGCGCTGTGGACGTCACCCGGCCGATCACCCCGGCGGCATAGTCGGCCGTAGAGTCGGTCGCTCCAAGCACGCCAGGATCAGTTCCGGTTGCAGCGCTGTGCACACCGTGCACGCCGACGCCGTTGGTGCTGGCGGCAAACACAGCGGTGGCGTTGCTGAAGCTAACCACGCCTGGGCCGGCGCTGCTTTGGGCGTGCACCCCTGCGCCGCTGGTGCTGGCACCTAAAACACCCGAACCGCTGCTGCTGACCCCGCGCACGCCGTCGCCGCTGGTGCTCTCACCCCACACGCCATCGTCAGCCGTGCCTTTGCCGTAGACGCCCGGCCAGTTCAGGCGGGTCGGGCTGCCGTTCTCACCGTAAACGCCGGTGCCGGCGCTGCTGAAACCGTAGACGCCGTAGGAAGCGGTGGGCAGAAGCGGTGCTATTGGCGCATTCCACCCCAGGACCCCCACGCCAGGGCTTCCGGACGCCGAGCCGAACAGGCCGACGCCGGGGCTCGTGCTGGACGCACCGTGAACGCCGGTTCGGCCCGAACCCTGCAGGCCGGTGCCGTCAGCGGCCGTGTTCTCGGCGGTGAGCAGGGCCTCCACGCTGACGGCCTCTCGCATTCGCACCCCAGGCCGCAGCCCCAGGGCGTAGGGCACGGCGGTGAGCTGCTGGCGCGGGCTCAGCGTCTCGGTCCCGACCTGGATTTCCAGGTAGAGGTCCCGGCCATCGAAGTAGCCCTGGCTGAAGTCCAGCGTGGTGCTGAACAGGCCGTCCTTGGTCGTCACGCTGCGGCTCACCGTCTCCAGCAGCGTGCCGCCCGTCACCGCATCGTACAGCCGAAATGTCAGGCTGTATGCCCCGTCGGGCTTGGGCAGGCCGGTGGTGGGGTCGGTCAGCCGGCCCTGGTAGGAAATGCGCGCGGGGGTGAGGCTCAGCAGGCCGGCCTCGGCTTTCAACGCGTCGGCCCCTGAGGCCCCTTCAGTGGCCGTTGCGGGCGGTGCAGTGGCCATTGGCGGGGGAAAGGCACCTGCGGTGCCCGCAGCGGCCAGTGTAGCTATAACTGCCAGCACCGCCACCATGAGTAGACTTCGCATCACAATCCCTTTGGTTTTCATAGCTCTTGCTCCTTTCCGAGCCGGACTCAATTCTATCGGCCGAAAGTCGGGCTCACGTTCAAGACTATCTATCGCGCTAAACATCTATCAAACCTCCTCGTCTTATGGCCCACGCTGCTTGACGACCAGGGGCAGGTACAACCGATGGCCGACGAAGGGTGGGCGTGCGCCGGCCCAGAAGCCGGCGATGAGTTCCACCGCCGTGCTCTGGCTGCGGTCCACGACGGGCTGGCCGGCGGTGTCCTGGGCCTTGAAACTGGCCGAGGTCCGTTCGCCCCTGCCCGCGCCGATGACGTGCCAGCGCAGGTCGTAGTTGGCCGACACCTGGGCCAGGATGGGCACCGCTGTCGTCAGCAGGCCCAGAACCACGACCAGCACCGCAATGCCTTGTTGCCGCTTCATCGCCTTATTCCTCCCTTACTGCACCAACCTGATTCTTCAGAAACTCGACCACCTGCTGGAAATCGGTGAAATTCTGGCGCCGGCCGCTCTGGACATGCTCGATGCGCCCCCGCCACGTGAGGCGCTCGCCCGCCAGCGGGTTGCCTTCCTGCCAGAGGTGGATGACAAACGTGCTGAGGCTCTTGATGTCTCCTTGTTGGCTCTCCATGAGTACCCCCAGTTTCCGTGTTGTGGTTCGTTCAGTACCATAGCTTACACAGATTTCACAGATAATCTGTGCAATCTGTGTAATCTGTGCAATCTGTGGTTCAGCACGCCATAAGGATAACACACAGGTCTTAAAAAAGTCTGAAATTTTCCAGAAGAACGCAGATGCGCAGGAGTCCCGAACTTTCGTCGGACCGTCCTGCGCATCTGGTTCTTACGACAGGGAATCAGGAAATCAGTGAATCAGAACATAACGGGCTGGTCCAACTGGCTTGCCTCCTGCACAATCTCTTGATTGATCTTGACGCGCGCCAGGAAATTGGCCCGCAGTCCCGCGTCGCTGATGCGATCCGCCTGGGCCAGCAGCGCGTCGTGGGCACGCCGCAGGCATTCCCCGGCCGCCTGGGGCTCGCAGGCGCTGAGCACCAGATAACGATGCCAGCAGACCCGCTTGAGGCGGTCGAGGTTCTCCTCCGGGCCGGCCTCCAGCGTTGTCAGCGCCTCCTCCGAACAGCGTCGGGCTTCGTCCAACCGACCCAGTCCCAGGTGAGCCACGGCCTGATACGAACGGTCCAGGGCGGCATCGGCTATCTGGCCCAGGGCGCGGTGGATTGCCTCGGCCTGGGTGAGGCGGTCCAGCGCGGCTTGAGGCTCGCCCTGGGCCAGGTAGGCCCGGCCCAGGCTGCTCAAGACGACCCCTTCACCCCAGCGCTCACCGATCTCACGGAAGAGGGCCAGCCCGCGCTCCAGGTGCGCCAGGGCCTGCGGGTAGTCGCCCAGGCCGGCATAGGCGTTCCCCAGCGTGTCCAGGGTCGCCGCCAGCCCGCGTCGTTGACCCAGGGCCTCGAAGATGGCCAGGACCTCCTCGCCATGGTGCAGCGCCTGGGCGTAATCGCCGGCCAGGCAGGCGTGGGAGGCCAGGTTGGCCAGGGCCAAGGCCTCGCCGTGGCGGTAGCCGATCTCGCGGTGGAGGGTCAGCGCCTGGTCTTGATAGCTCAGCGCCTGGGCGTAGTCTCCCACCATCTCGTGGGCCAGTCCTATGTGGGTCAGGCCCAGGGCTTCCGCCGCCCGCTCGCCGGTTTGCTGTTGAATGGCCAGGGCGCGTTCCCAATGCGCCAGCGCCTGGTGATAATCGCCCTGGATGTAGTAGACCCCGCCTATGTAACTCAAGGTCTCTCCCTGGCCGGCCCGGTCGTCCGTCTCCTGCCGGATGGCCAGTGCCGCCTGCCAATGGGCCAGAGCGCGGGGGTAATCGCCGGCCGCCCGGCGGGCACGGCCCAGGGCCACCAGGCTGGTACTCTCGCCTGGCCGGTTCCCCTGGGCACGGTGGAGGGCCAGCGCGGCCTGGGCGGCCTCTTCGGCTTCCGCATACTGGTCCAGCGCCAGGGCAAAGGCGGCGCGGCGGTCCAGGGCCTGGGCCTGGCGGAGGGGGTCGCCCAGCGCCTGGGCGATGTCGGCCATCGCTGCCAGGTCTGCCGTCTGGTCCTCGCGCCGGCCCAGAAGATGAAGCACCTCCTCCCGGGCGGCCAGGAGATCGAATTCCACCGTCAGCCGCCAACGATTCACGTCGGCCGGTCCCCCCCTGGTCGGAAACTGACGGCGGAGAATCTCCAGCGCGCGGTCGTACCGGGTCAGCGCATCCTGGTTGGCATAGGCGCGCCTGGCCCGATCGCCTGCCCGCAGCAGGTACGTCACGGCCCGCTCCCATGCTCCGGCCGCCTCGAAGTGGTAGGCCAACTCCACCGCCACTTCACCCAATTGCCATGCCCGGCACGCTTCCATCGCCTCGCCAACCAACTGGTGCAACCATTGCCGTTGGGGGCGAGACAGCCCCTGATAGACTACCTCCTGGATCAAGTGATGATTAAACTCATAGTCCCGGCCGGCCGGACTGATCCCTTCCCGGATCAACTGGCGGCGCAAGAGCTCGTCCAGGGCCCTCAGGGTCGTCTCTTCGCCCCCTGTCCACGCGGACTGCAACACGTCGAAGTCGAATTCCCGGCCGGCGACGGCCGCAACCCGCAGCACCTCTCGCGCCGTCTCGCTCAGCCGGCTCAACCGTGACTCAATGGCTTCCCGCACCGTCCGGGGCAGAGGGAGAGGCTGCCGACCTTCCGACAGGGCGTCCAGATCACCGGCCCAGACCCCATCCACCAGGCTGAGCAGCTCCATTTCGAAGAGTGCCCTCACCGTCTCCGTCAGAAAGAAGGGGTTCCCTTCAGTCTGGTGGTAGAGCCGCCAGGCCAGCGGTTTTGCCGCCTCTCCCAGGCCTGACATCCCCCTGAGCAGAGCTTCCACTGCTTCAGAGGATAGTCGCGCCAGGTCCAACTCCTCGACCAGAGCTTCTAGACGCAACTCCTCCCGCAGGCGCTGCAGCGGGTGGCCGGGTGCCACTTCCTCCGGACGGAAGGTGCCCACGGCTAGGATCGAGTTTGTCCTCAGGTGGCGCGCGGCGAAGTGCAGGAAGGCCAGCGTGGACTCGGCTCCCCAGTGCACATCCTCCAGAACCAGGAGGATCGGGGCGGACTCGGCCAGCCGGCCCAGGAACCGGGCCACAGCTTCGAACAGCCGCGCCTGTTCCAACCCCGGCTCCAGCGGGATATCCGCCGGTCGGTCGGCGAGCCGTTCTTGCAGCTCGGGCAGCAACCTGGTCATCTCCAGGATCCACCATTGGGACAGGGCCGCCGGCTCCATCTCGTCCAACAGAGGAAGCACTGCTCTCAACGCCTCGCTTAGCGGCTGATAGGGCAGGCTCCTTTCGTAGGCGTAGCAGCGACCCCACAGCACGCGGCTGCCTCGCCAGCGAACGCTTTCGGCCAGTCTCTCCACCAGCCTGGTTTTGCCGACCCCGGCTTCGCCGCTGACCAGAAGGAGTCCCCCTTGCCCTGCTGCAGCGCGTTGCCAGGCCTCTGCCAGTTGGGCCAGCTCCCTTTCGCGGCCGACCAGGGGTGGGCGTTCGGTCACCTCCAACGGATGCCGGCCCCGGCCCTCGGGCCGCTCGGGCGGTTCCGGCCGGCGCCACGCCCGGGCTGGCCGGCGGACCTGGAGCCGGCCCTCGCGGATGTCGTCGAAAAGAGCCGTTGTTTCGGGCATCGGTTCGACCCCCAGTTCCCGGGCCAGGATCGCCCGACAGCGCTGGTACTGCTGCAAGGCCGCATTGCGATCGCCAAGCTCGCAATACAGCCGCATCACCTCGACGTGGACGTCCTCGCGCAGCGGGTCGTGCTGGAGCAACCGGCAGGCATAGGCCAGGCTCGCCTCAAAATCGCCGAGAGCCCGACAGGCGACGATGAGCTCGGTCAGGGCAGTCAGGAAACGCGCCTCCAGGCGATATCGCTCGTCCACGCACCAGTCGTCGTAGAAGTCCTCCAGGAAGTTGCCACGATACAGGCTGATGGCTGATTGCAGATGGCAGATAGCGTCCCGGTTGGGGGAACCATCTGCCATTTGCCATCGGCTATCGGCCAGGCGTTCGAATTCTTCCACGTCCAGCCAGTAGTCGGTAGCGGTGTTGAAGCGAACCTGGTGGACGTCAGCCAGGATGTATTCGGGCGCTGCGGGGGTGTGGGCCGAGAGTGCGTGCCGGATGTGCCAGAGGGCGTTGCTAAGGCTTTGGCGGGCCTTGCGCTCGGGACGCTCGCCCCAGAACAGGCCGGCCAGCTTGTCGCGGGAGTGAGCCTGATGGCGATGGACGAGGAGATACGCCAGGAGGGATTGGGATTTCAGGGTGGAGGGTTTGGGAAGCAGAACGGCGTCCCGGTGGAGTTCCAGATTTCCGAAAAGTCGAATCTTGAGCTGCCCCATTTGTCGCATCTCGTGTACCCACGGGGACGACGATGGGCCAGTGGACGGATACGGCTCAGGCAGGATGCCAACGAAACAGGATGGAAGTTAGGGAGCGGCGGTGTGTGTGTTGTGTGGGCAGGAGACCCCTCTTGGCAACAACGGCTTTGGCAGATTATACTTGAACTGTACCGCGCGCGCAAGCCCGACAAATGGGTTTGCTTTGAGGCGATTCCCCCTTCCCAAAGCGCAGAGAAGATTGTTAAACCCAGCACAATCCGCGCTTCCCACTTCTGGCCCGGGGCAGGAGACGGAAGATAGGCAAACCGCAAGGAGAGAACCAGGAACAGTGCCACGGCAACGCTCTCCAACCGTGCCGCCGTGGAAGCGTCGGGCCCCAGGATTGTGGTTTTCGAGGTGGGGGGCACCATCGACATGATGGGCCGCGCGCTGCGAATCACCAATCCCTACCTGACCATTGCCGGCCAGACGGCGCCCGGGGATGGCATTCTTCTGAAAGATGGTGATTTGAAAATCCAGTCACACGATGTGGTCATTCGGGGCTTACGCATCCGGGTCAAGGTACCGGAAAACGAAGCTGCTTACGACGCCCTCAGCCGCTACGGCGCTGTGACCACCGGTGCGCTGCACTCGGTCGGCAGCGAGGGCGAGTATGACCTTGGCGTTCGTCAGGGTGTTGGCTCCTGGGCCGACACGACTTACGATCTCACGCATGCCGGCCGCGGAGCCATAAGCCAGGTGACGGTCTACGAAGCCAAGAAGCGCAATCCCGAGCTGACCATGTTCGCCCATCGGGGCCTGAAGCATATCCCAGCCCTGTACTTCGGCTACAGCACCAACAGCCCTCAACGCTGGTTCATCGACCGCCTCAGCCCCCGCTGGTTCGCCTACACCCCACTCATCGAGCTGCAGGAGCCGGTGACCCGCACCTCCCAACTCACCTTCCGCTTTCGGCCCGAGGACGTGCAGCAGTGGCGGAACTAGGGCGTGACAGGCGGCCAGGAGCTGGGCCTGACCCACTGGCGGCCCTCCAACCGCTACGACTGGTACTACCTCAGCTTCTTTGACAACGAGGCCGGCGCGGGCCGGGGCACCGTCGAGATTATGGCCATTCAAAGGCTCAACGCCGAGACGGGTGAGGTGACTGTGGCTGTGAAGCTGGTAGACGGCAACCCTCTGCGCACCATCTACGGTCGGCCTCAAAAGTATCCCGCAGGCAGCCGGGCCGGCATTGTGCCTCATTCCGCCGAGAGCTTCGGCGCGCCGGCCTTCCTGATGAACCGCTACTGCCTGGACGGCCAGCCGGCCGGCTGTGAGCAGACAGTGGTGGACGGCGTGGGCTGGGTAGACGCCGCCGTGGAGTACGTGCGGGAGATCCTGCTGCCCTCCCGCTATCCGTTAGGCGCCCCCGACGAGACCTGGCTGGTGGACGGCGTACTGATGGACGCCGACGATGATGACTGGAAGCCCTATGGCTTTCGCCTGGCTTACCCCGACTATCACCTCGACCTGGACTTAGACGGCCGGGTAGACGACGTGACGGAAATCGAGGACCGTACACCGGAAGTCCACGAGGAGTACGCCCGACAACTGAAAGAAGCGGCCGCCTCCATGGGCCGTGACCTGCTGGTTATCAAGAATGGCGAATTCAGCGTCCTCCCCCGACCATACCACAACGGTCGTCAATTTGAGGACTTCAACGGCGGCTTTCAGGAAACGTATCCCCAGGCCGTGCGACAGTAAGTCGATCTCTTCACGCCGGGCAACCTGGCGGAGCCGATTTACGTCCTGGTGCGGGAACGGGACCGCAATGCGCTTTACGAGCACAACTTCGACCAGCACCGCCACATCATGGCCCTTACCCTGGTGCTGGGCGACGGATACTACGGCCACACCGGCGCGCACGCCACGCGCATCCTGGCCCTGGACGAGGATCCATCGGAGTGGGCCAGCCAGCCTGAAGACTGTTCGACGAGTTCAGCGTGGACCCTTACGGCTACGCGGCGGACCATCCGTTGTACCCCGGCAGCGGGCGCAGCGACTACCTGGGCTGGCTGGGCCGCGCCCTCGGCCCCGGTTACGAGGTGCCGGGGGTGGCCGGCGTCTGCCGTCGGGACTTCGAGCGCGGCGTGGCCGTGTACAGCCTGCAGGGGGGCACCGTCACCTTCGACCCGCCCCTGCGGCGCATCTGCGGGGTGGACCCGGGCAACGACGGGTCGCCGGTGGCGGAGATCACGCTGGAGCCGAGGACTGGAGCCATTCTGCGGTGGGATGAGAACACAGGGCCGTGCTCATGAAAGGGCAAATGCAGAGCACGCCATGCGGCCAATGCTCTTGCTTATCGGTGATAACCCAGAAGTCAAAACGTCAAGTTATGCAAAAGGCTCTGCCTCGGATACAGTTGCAAGGGAGAGAACCAACTCCTTGCAGGAGGCAGAGCGATGAAAATTATATCCGAAGTGCTGGAGGATTTCAAAACCGCGAGCAAGGACCTGAAAGCCGAGCTGGAACCATTCCTGGCCCCTTTCGCGGCGGTGCTGCCTGACGGGCGCCGGCGACACCGTATCCACCGTCATTCGGGGCACCATTCGGCACGTGATGACCCCCGATCACCTGCGGGGACGCATGACCAGTGCCAACATGATCTTCTTCATGGGCGGACCACAGCTTGGGGAGCTTGAAGCCGGGTTGGTGGCTGCTGTGGTCAGTGCACCTTTTGCCATCTTCACAGGCGGGCTGGCCACCGTCCTGCTGACCATCTGGGTAGCCTGGCGGTATCCGCACCTGCGGCGGTACACCAGCCAGACCGCTGCGGCCGTGGCGACGGCATGACGACCGCAAGCTAACCCGCCTGCCGCTGCCCCTGAGCTCAGGACTCAGGTAGCCGCCAGAAGGCCAGGAGGGTGTTCACCAGGAAGATCAGCCCGGCGGCCACGAAGGCGCCCCGCAGGCCGAACCACACGGCGATGGAGGCGCCAGCCAGCGGTGCTACCGCCCGCGCCGCCGACACCGTGGAGTTGTCCAGGCCGTAGACTGCGCCTTCCTCGCCGGGCCGGGTGTAGCGTGCCAGCAACGCGCTCAACGTGGGGATCACGCCGCCGATGGCCGCGCCGGTCAGCGCCTGCAGGACCACCAACTGCCACGCGGCTGTGACCAAGCTCTGGGGGAAGTAGAACATAGCCGCCATGAAGGCGCTCGCAATGAGCACCCGCCGGTGTCCCACCCGGTCGCCCAGCCGGCCCAGGTAGATGGCGCTGACAATCCCGGCTGCCGACGCCACCGCCACCACCAGCCCGGTGACCGTCCCAACGGGGGCATCCTCCGGCAAGAGGGCCGCCACGAAGAGGGGAACGATGGGCACGATCATGGAGCGGCCCAGCCAGGTCAAGAAGCGCACGGCGTAGGTCCCCAACACGCCGGGCGACCCGAGGATGCGTCGCCACTCGGTCAGGAAACCCAGGTAGCCGGCGCCGGTGTCGGGTGCCGGCTCGAAAGTCTCCTCTACCCCCACCAGCACCACAAGCCCCGAGATGGCCAGCAGGCTGGCCGTCAGCAGGAAGGGGGCTCGGAATCCCAACGTGTCCGCCAGGACCCCGCCGATGAGGGGGCCTACGGCTACGCCGCTCCACACGCTGACCTGCAACAGCCCCATGGCAAAGCCCATGCGGTTACGCGGGACCTCTGCGGCGACCAGCGCGTTGGTGGCCGACACCGAGCCGGTGATCAGCCCCTGGATGAGCCGCAGTACCACCAACTCCTCGGCGGAACGGGCAAAGGCCATGAGGGACAGAATGACAGCGCCGCCCAGCATGGCGCGCTCGACCATGAGCTTGCGCCCGTGGCGGTCGGCCAGCGCCCCCCACACCGGCGAAGCCAGCATCATGGTCACGGCCTGGGCGGAGAACACCATCCCGGCCCAGAACTCGATGCTGAGCCCTGTGCGCGTGCCCAATGACTGAACGTAGAGGGGCAAAAAGGGGAAAACAATGGAAAAGCCCACGGCCGTGAAGAGCTGGGCGGCGAAGGTGATGTAGAGCGTACGTTGCCAACGTGCCATGATGGTCCTTTCGCGGCCTGAGCGTCCATTTTGCGGACTGTCCAGCCACCTACCTGGCGCCAAGCGAGCGACGGACTGGCATCCGCATGAGGACCGAACCTCGTGAAAGCAGAAACGCCAGTCTCAGGCGGGCATGGAATGCCTAAGGCTGGCGTCACGCGCTAGGGTGGTCGTACACGAGTGTTAGCACCACTTCTTGTCCAAGGATAGGGCATCGAAAACCAGCATGGCGTAGCTTGCAGCTATTGTGCAAGCAATCTGCTGGGCAAGAAGCTGGTCCTACTCAGGCAAACTGAGCAATAGCCAGCAGAATGGCCACTATCGTGCCCAACAAGGCGAGCGTCCCCACCGTCCAGCGGGTCATGGTGGTTATGCGCTCGTACATCTGGTCGAAGCGCTCGTTCATGCGGTCGAAGCGCTCATTCATGCGGTCGAAGCGCTGGTTCATCTCGGCGTTCATGCGGTCGAAGCGCTGGTTCATGCGGTCGAAGCGCTCGTTCATCTCGGCGTTCATGCGGTCGAACCGCTCATCCATGATGCGTTGCAGGTTGGCGACCCTGTCCTTCAGATCAGCGACGTCGTGTTCCAGGATGTCCAGGCGGGACATGACCTCGCGATACTCGTCACGACGTACAGCGTGCTCGACCACGATGATCTCGATCCACTGGCTCAGGTCCGCCGCCGCTTCCGCGCCGAGGGAGCGCTCCACACTTGGGGGGATTTTGGGCAAAGTAACAGGCATGTGATCCTCCCGAGACTTACGTTAGACAGAACACTGCGTGTCATTTTAGCGCCGATTGGGCGCCATGTCAAATCATCTCACAGCCCGCAACGGGCCATGGTCAGCCTCGCCGAGCTCCACCCCCTCGGCCAACACAGCTTCCAGCTCCGCTTCCGCACCAGCATACTCCTCGCCCAGCCGGCGCACCTCGTCCACGTCGCCGGCCTGGCTTGCGCCCTCCAGCGCGCCGCTCAGTTCCGCAGTTGCGCTTCCGGGTCGGCGATGACGGCCTCCAGCTGCGCCCGGCGCTCGCGACGCCGCCGGGCCTCCCGCTCTGCCCGCCGGCCCGCCAGCCGCTGCGCATCCCGCTGGCTGAGCCACCGGGTCGGCCATGGCTGCCTCCAGCCGGCGCAACTCGACGGCCCGGGCCTCCAAGTGAGCGAAGACGCCACCCATCTCGTCGAACAGGGTCACGAGGGACATCAGACAGCTACCTCGCCTCTCGTCTGGCGAGACAAGTACCAGGTGATGGTCACCAGCACGATCAACGCGCCCATTCCTTGCCCCAAGGAGGTGAGGCGCTCGCCTAGGAGGAAGCCGGCGATGAGCAGCGCCGCCACCAGCCGCCACGCCATCATGCTGCTCACCAACGGGGCCCCCAGGTGCCGCAAGGCGCCGATCTGGATCAGGTTTGCCCCTAACAGCACGCCCACGGAGAAGAAAAAGAACACGACCCAGTCCACCGTCCCAAGGGCCCGCCAGCGGCTCCAATCCTCACCCAGCAGCAGGCTCAGCGGGCCGGTGATGCACACCAGGGTCAAGACCTGAACGATGAGCACGGCCTCGCTGGGTACGGCCTGCTGGGCAGTGCGCCGCACCACGATCATGTACAGGGCCAGGACGACGGTGCTAGCGCTGGCCAGCGCGATGCCCAGCCAATCGCTGGCGAGCCTGAAGGCCAGGCCCTGCTGGCTGATGTCACCGCTCATCATCAGCACGGCGCCGGCTAGCGCCAGGGTCATGGCGCGCCCGGTGTACGGCGGGATGGCCTCGCGCAGGAAGGTCACGCTGAGCAGCACGACGACGAAGGGGGTCATCTGGGTAATGAGCTGCACGTAGACGGAGAGGGTGAACCGGGCGGCCAGCATGTTGGTGATGGCCCGCAGGATGACGATGATGGCGAACAGCCACAGGATGGGCCGGCACAGGATCTGTCGGTCAATGCGCGGGAGGAGTACCAAGGCCACCACAGGCAACACCACCAGGTTGCCCAGTGCCAGCAAGGACATGCTGGGCAGATGGCTCACAGTCTGGAGGTAGCGGGCGAAGACCGGGTAGGCGCCCCAACCCGTGTGGGCACCCAGCGCCGCCAGCATCCAGCCCCAATGGGGGGCTCTGCGTACCTCGGTGACAGCGTATTCCGTCATCGGCAAGTAGTCGTCCCTTGCGAAGCGCTCACGAGTGCTTTCCCGTGGCCGCCAGCAGCTTTTCCACCTGATACTCCGACTCCTCCTCGGCCTGCTGCAAGCGCTTGATTATCTCGTGGACTCGGGCAAGGGCCCGGGCTGCCTCGTCGGCCGACCAGTCCGGATCGGCCCTGATCTGCACCTCTGCGATGAGCTGCATCCACCAGAGCAACTCATCGAAGGACTCCTTGTTGAACCACAGGACGTCCTGGTAACGATTCACCTGCAGGAACTGGTGGACCTCGTCATCGCTCAGCCACGACCCCAGCACCTGATAGGCCGGGTTCTCGCCCTCAGCCAACAGCTCGAACCAGCGCTGATGGGTGATCAAGAGCTTGATGAGGAGGACCCTCCAGCGGGCCGCCTGCTCATCCAGCCCCAGGTCTTGCAAGGTGCCGGCAATGACCTTGCCTAAGAGCCACTCGTCCAGCCAGCTCCGACTCCGCCCGGCGAAGTGGGGGTCGCCGACCACCTTCCCCAGCGGGTGGGTGAACAGCCAGCCCAGGAGGACCGGTGAGCGGAGATTGGAGATGGGAGCTCGGAGGATGGTCTCCAGTTCGTGGCGGATCTCGTGGGCGAGGGCTTGCTCATCACCTGCACCCTGGGTGAACCCCTTGATTACGCGGAGCAGGTCAAGCGCCTTATGTTCCACCTCGTCCAAGAGGGCTTGATCCGGCCGGGCCTCCGGCTCGGTCACCCACGCATCCATGAGACGGTGGAAGGTTTGGGCGTTGACCAGTTCCTTGAACGACACGTGCACCGGCTGCAGCAAGACCTCCCGCAGAGCCTCCTGGATGCTGGGCACGCCGCGCCCGCTCAGGTAGGACGCCAGGTGGGCGTACTGGTGCCACTCGTTGTCCCGCACCTCGCGGAAGTCGAGGAAGACGTGGTACTTGTAGGCGCCCAGCTCCACGTACAGCCCTTCTCGGCACAGCTCCCGGCTGCTCCGGATGTACTCCAGGCCGGTGACGTGGTCACGGAAGATGCAGAAGTAGTTTGGGTCGTCGTGCAGCCCCAGCCCCTCCCCTAGGCTCCTCTGGACCAGTTGACCACTCCCTTTGTCTCGATAGGCTACCGAGGTACGAATCCACCCCCGGGCCTCGGCGTACCGGTTGTGGTATACCACCAGGGCGCGCTCCTGGCCGGCCCCGTTGGAGTAGGCGAAGACGTCCTCGTTCACGTGGCCTTCAGGGGTGAAAAAGTCGTAGAGCAAGAAGTTGTCAACCTCGGCGAACAGGTAGCGGCGGCGCAGGAGGGGGAAGATCTCCCGCTCGTGCCGCTCGATCAGGTGCAGGTCGGGCCTCTCGTCCCAGTAGGCCCGGCGGTACTCCATGCCGTACTTCTCGGCAAACCCCTCGGTCTGCCCGTGACCAAACATGGGCAGGCCAGGCAGGGTCACCATCATGGTGCAGACGCCGAAGTACTTGTCGCCCTTGCCGAATTGGGCCACGGCGGTCTCTTCATCCGGGTTGTTCATGAAGTTGACGAAGCGCTTGAGGATTTGGGGGTCGAACTCCAGCGTGTTTTTCATCACGCTGCGATAGTTGGCGTTCTCTTCATCGCGCAGCATGTTCATGAAGGCGCTGTTGTAGACCCGGTGCATGCCCAGTATCCGCACGAAGTAGCCCTCCATGAGCCAGAAGGCTTCGGCCAGCAGGAGGGTGTCGGGAGCCTCCCGGGCCACCCAGTCCACCACCTCTCGCCAGAACTCGTTGGGCATCAGGGCGTCGAACTGGGCTTTGGTCATGCCGTGCTCCGCCCGCGAGGGGATGGCCCCGCCGGTCCCCGGCTCCGGGAACCATAGCCGCTGGTAGTGCCGCTTGGTCAGGGTCATGGCCGCGTCGAAGCGGATGATGGGGAAGCGGCGCGCCACCGCCAGGATGGTCTGGATGACCGCCTCGCGGACCTGGGGGTTTAGGTAGTTCAACTGGGCCGTGTCGTTCCAGGGCATGCTGGTGCCATCGTTGCCGTGGTAGATGTACCGCTCATCGCCAGTCCAGCGATCCACGCGCTTGAAGACCACCGCCGCATCACTGCGATCGTAGTAGTGGTCCTCCAGGTAGATGCCGATGCGCTGGTCCCAGGAGAGGTCCGGCCCGTTGAAGGTGTACGCGGGGAAGGGGGAATGGTCCAGGGAGATGAACCAGTCCGGATGCTCCATCACCCAGCGTGAGTCAATGGCCATGTGGTTGGGCACCATGTCTGAGGCCAGGCGGATCCCCCGGCGCCAGGCCCGCTCCTTGAGATTCTGCAACGCCTCCTCGCCCCCTAGGTCGGCGGCGATCTGGTAATCGAAGATGGAGTAGGCCGAAGCGACGGCCTCCGGGTTGCCGCACAGTTGCTTGATCCGCCAGGAGGCCGGGCTCCGCTCCCACAGGCCAATGAGCCACAGTCCCGAGAATCCCCAACGCGCCAGTGCCTCCAGCTCCTCGTCGGGGATCTGGTCCAGGCGGTGGATGGGTCGCTGGTACCTTTTCGCTAGCTGGTCTAGCCACACGTAGGTGTTCTTGGCGATGAGCACCAACTGGGGCATCCAGTCGCGGTCGGGGCTGTAGCGCTCGGGCTCCAGCTCCAGCCCGGCGAACTCGTAGACCCGGGCGGGACCTGGCCCCAGGAAGGCGGCTTTTGCCTCCTCGCGCAGGAGGTCCAGGCTGCTCAACAAGCGGTAGAAGTAGCGGCCCAGGAGCGATCCCCAGCGCTCGCGGATGTACTCCAACTGGCCCGGGAGGGAATGAGGCACGGTCTCAGCCGGGCTGCGGAGCATGTCCACCAGGTTCTGGTCGTTGGGACCGAAGGTGGGTTGTGTCCGGAAGAACTCGCGCAGGCCGGCCATGACCTGCGGGTACGCCGTCTCCCGCTCCAGTTGGGCGTCGTCGAACAGCTCCAGGTAGGGAGCGAAGGCCGGGTTGGCGTTGGCCAACCAGAGCATCAGCAGCTCTTCCAGGGCGATCTGGCGGTTGGGGACGCCGTCGGTCTCACCTTCCAGGTAGGCCTCGGGGGTAATCTCGCGCCGGTAGACGGCCACCGGCGGGAACTGGTCCACAAATCGGCGCAGCGCCTCATCCACCGCATCCCGGCCGAGCCGCTCCTCCAGCCACACCAGGGCCTGCGCCATCGCTTCGGGGTTCTTCTGCCGTCGGTAGAGCCCGGCCACGAAGTGGAGGATCTCGTCAATGAGCCCCATGGCGTTGATCTCGCCGGCTTTGATGGCCTGCTCGGGGAAGCGGATGAGGTCCCGCCGGGCGTTCATCTTCTGGGCGAAGACCCGCGCGGCGTGGAAGTTGGCGAAGACAACGTTGCCGGTCAGGGAGTAGAGGGACTCGTCAAACTGGTACAGGTCCCGCGCCTGGCGGGAGATGTGGAATTCCATAGACCAACATCGGCCCATACGCCCGAAGTGGGCGGGCTACAAAGGTGTGCCCTATCAATGGGGCTTTTCGGCCTGAAAAGGCGCCCAAAGCCCAAGCTCATCGGGCGAAGCTGCGCAGCACGGGCATTCCTTGTCAGTATGTCGCTAAACGATGAGGCGCGTTGCGACGCCAGTAGAACCTATCCAGGCCGCTCGCCTCGACGCCAGGGGGCCAGGAGCTCCGCCGCCCACGCTGCATACTCCCCCTCCAGCGGCGGCACAGGCTCCTGCCGATAGTCTACGCTCAGGTCGTACCCCGCCCGGTCATACAGCTCGTGCAACAGCCGTCCCACGTCCACCACCGGCTCCTCATCCCCGCGCCGCAAGGGCAGCTTGAAGGTGGGAATCGGGTCGCACATGCTGAAGGTGTGCAGGTGGGCCCAAGGACGACGATTACTCCGGCTCACCAGGATGCGGTAGTGGCTCTGATAGCCGTCCCCGTAGACCAACATCGGCTCATACACCCGCAGCAGGTCAATCTCCACCAGGTGAGTCAGCGTCCCCAGGATGGTCAAGCGCTTCGTCTCGTACAACCGACGCCCCTCGCCCGGTCGCTTGTTGGTGGGCGAGAGTAACTCAAGCACGGTCACCACCTCGCCGCTGGCCACGTGGCGCACCTCCAGGTAGCCCTCCTCAACCAGGTCGGGCACAGGGACCTGCACGGTGCGGGGCTGATCCGGTGCAGGTGCGGTGTAGGTGGCGGTGGTCTCACGGGTTGCCCGCACGGTGGGGACGTCGGGCCGGCCGACGAACACCACCTCGCCGGGCTCCACGCGATAGGTGCGCGTCTTCACCAGCACGCGATACCGGGGCCGCAGCACCGGCGCCAGTGAGTCCGCGATAGCCACGATCAGCCGGTGGTGCACATCCGGCCACAGGTCCGGATGCTCAAGATACGGGTCCATGCCCGGGAAAGGTGACGGCATCCGAAAGACCTCCGTTCGTTCAACGAAGCTTACCCTGGTTCACATTGTACATCAAGGGCTAGCCCCTGTCAATTCCTGCCCTGCCCTGTGCGCACGGCCAGCGTCCGCAGGCGGTTGAGGGCGGCCGCCAGCTCAAAGCGGCGGAACATGGCCAGGTCGCCGGGGCGCCTGTGATCCAGTACGTCCAGCCCCCCACGTGCCAGGTCAGCCTCCACTGCGTCCAGGATCTGGGCCACGGTGCGCCGGCCGTCTAATGTAGTGGTCGAGAGCGTACACCAGCGCCAGCCCGATGGCCCGCACCTGGCTCTCGTCAACCAATTGCTCGACGTGCCGGGTCAGGGCTTCCCGGTCCTGGGCGGCGTAGGGCAGGGTCTGGGCGACGCTGGCCGGCAGATCCTCGCAGAGCATCTCGACGGCCTGGTGGTCTAGGATGCGCCGGCCACGGGCCGGCAGCCCAGCCACAAAGCGCACCTCCACCCGCTCCTCGTTCACCAGGCAGGCGCTGGGCTCCAGCACCTCCTGGCCGGGGGCGTCGGCAGCCAGCATCCCCGATCTGCCCGAGCCCCGGCGTTCTTGAGCGCGCCTGCAGGCAGCGGCGTGTCAGGTAGTTGCGCAGGGCGATCTCCCTGGCCTTGGGCTGGTAGGTATGGCGCGGATAGCCGGCCACGCGCTGGGACATCCGCACGCGCAGCCGGCTAGGCGCGGCGAAGGGGTCGCCCTGCACGTGGTCAATGAACAGGGTGAATGCCGGAAACTCGTATCGGTGCATCAGGTCCTTGTAAGCCGGATAGGGCCGGCCATCCAGGCGCAACAGTGTTTGACGCAGGTCCTCGTGTGTGGCCATGGTTTCGCCAAATCCCCCGGCTGGAGAGCATGGGTGATGTCCTCGCAGCAAAAGGCGGTCCCGGGTGGGACCGCCTCGTGTGCAGCGGTTAGCCGACTGCTATGATTCCGGTACCGGGGCGTTGGGAGCCACCCGCCGGATCTTCTCGATGATGCGCCGGCGCTCCTCCGGATCCGTAATCTGCTCCAACTTCTGCCGCAGCTTACGCACCTTCATCCGGCGGTGACGCCGGCGTCGAATCTCCCGATGGCGCTCACAGGACATTCACTCACCTCCCTCCCATAATGCGTGTTTCGCGGCGCGTAGTGGATCGCAGGTAACATACCTGGAACCTGCTCAATGACATTTTACAACACCTTCAGCCCAGAGGCAAGCCAGGTAGATCGCTCTCCTTACCTTTGCTCCTGCTGCATCTCCTCGGGTCGCGGGCGGGTCCCCAGGACCACCTTCACCGTCTCTCGGTGGCCACCCTCGCGGATCAGGCCCAGCTCAACGGTGTCGCCCGGACGCGTCTCCTTCACCAGGTAGGTGATCAGGTCCTCCATGTCCTGCACCGGCTGGCTGTTGATGCTTGTGATCACGTCACCACCGATGAAGTACTCTTCGCCTTCGATCTTGACCATCTTCTCGCTGCCACGCAGGCCGGCCTTGTCCGCCGGGCTGTCGTTGACCACTTTGACCACCAGAGCACCCCGGGTATCCTCCGGCAAGTCCATCAGCCTGGCCAGCTCCGGCGTCATCGTTGCGCCCGAGATGCCCAACCAGGCGTACTCGTAGCGGCCCTCCGTGATGAGCGCCGGCACCACCTTCTTGGCGATGTTGATAGGTACAGCGAAGCCGATCCCCGCACTGGCCCCGCTCTGACTGATGATCATGGTGTTGATGCCGATGACCCGGCCCTGCCGGTCCAACAACGGGCCACCGGAGTTGCCCGGGTTGATGGGCGCGTCCGTCTGGATGACCTCGGGTATGGAGAAGTAACTGGTGCCGCTGTGGATGGTGCGACCCAGGGCACTGATGATGCCGGCCGTCATGGTGAACTCCTGGCCGAAGGGATTGCCGATGGCCACTGCCATCTGACCGACCTTGAGCTGAGCGCTATCACCCTTGGGCAAGGGGCGGAGCTTGTCGGCCGGCAGGTCCACCTTGATGACCGCCAGGTCCGAGTCGGGATCGGTGCCCACCACCTCGGCCTCGGTTATGGTGCCGTCCCAGAAGATCACCTCCACCCGGTCCGACCCTTCCACCACGTGGTTATTGGTCACGATGTGACCCTGACGATCCCAGACGAAGCCGGAGCCTTCACCTCGGCGGTAGAACTCCCGCGGACCCGGGGGGATTTGTGGAAAGGGTGGGAAGCCGGGTATCTGGGGCAGTTCCGGCACGGGGATGCTGGGGGCCTGAACCTTCTGCACCACCCGGATGTGCACTACCGACGGCACAGCGCTCTCGTAGATGTGGTGGAGCACCTCCTCTTGGGCAGCCACGATCACGCCGGCCTCCTGGGGCACCTGTTGCAGGGTAGGCATGGGCGTCGGGGTGGGCGCGGCCACCAGGACGCGCGACTGAGCCGGCACCGCGGTCACAGGGCCGAGCAGCCGGCTGAGGTACGGCCCGGCCACGGCGCCACCCACACAGGCCAAGCCCGTGGCCACGACCACCAGCACAAACAACGCCACAACCAGCAGAATCCAACGTCCTCGCTCACCCACGTGTACACCTCCATTGGCAAACTCTCACAAGAAATCATAGCACCGACACCTTAACGTTGGCTTGGAGGTAGATTAGAGTTTGATTGGAACCTGCCGGATTGGCAGTTGTTGTTTGCCGGCGCGAAGTGTGGTATAATCCCGTTATCAGCATGGGGAAGGTCTGGTAGCTGCGCACCTGCTGTCGTTGGATGTTCGCGCCGGGAGGCATACTATGGAGGAGCACTCAGCCCGCACTCTGCTGCGCAACTTTGCCATTGAAGTAACAGTATACGGTATCCTGGTAGTCGTGTACTTTGTGGTCGTGTTGCGGCTCCTGGGAGAGCCGCTCACCCGGCTTTTCCACTCCAATCTGGTCGCCTACGCCTTCATCGGCCTGGCGCTTATCGTCGCTCAGGGGATCGTTCTGGAGCTGGTCACCTCCTTCCTCCTGGACCAACTCGAACTCGAGCGTCTCGAATAAGGAGAGCCCCGTGGAATTCCCCATAGCCGGCGTCACGGTCAACCCGCTGCTCCTGGCCGGCATCGGCTTTCTGGTGGGGGTGCTGGGCGGATTCTTCGGCGTGGGCGGGGGCTTTATCGCCGGGCCCCTCATGTTCTGGGCCGGCGTGCCCATGAACTTCGTGGTGGGCACCGACCTGGCCCACATGACCGGCAAGTCCATCATCGCCGCCCGCCGTCATCGCGCCTTGGGGCATGTGGACATCAAGCTGGGCCTGGTCATGATCAGCGGCACCATCGTGGGCGTTGAAGCCGGCGCCCGAGTGGTGGAGCTGCTGCAGGACCTGGGTGTGATAGACCTGGTCATCGGGCTGATCTACGTGGTGATCCTGCTCATCATCAGCGCCTTCACCGCCTGGGAGAGCATCCGCGCCCTGCGCATGGTGCGCACCGATCGCCTGGCGGTTGAGGAGGCGCTGGGATTCCAGGCCATCACCCGCCGGGTGCACAGCATTGACCTGCCGCCCATGATCTCGTTCCCCAACTCGGGCATTGCCTCGGTGTCCCTGTGGGCCGTGCTGGGGGTCGGATTCGTCACCGGGCTGCTGGCTGGGGCTCTGGGCGTGGGTGGCGGCTTCGTGCGCATGCCCATGCTGGTCTACCTGTTGGGCGTCCCAACCCACGTCGCCGTAGGTACCGACCTGTTCGAGATCGTGATCTCGGCCGGCTTCGGCACCCTGACCCATGCCGTCAAGGGCAATGTGGATATCTTTATCGCCCTGGTCATGCACACCGGCGCCGCGCTGGGGGCACAGATCGGAGCCGTGTCCACCCGCTTCTTCGCTGGGCCGCGCATCCGGCTCCTCTTCTCGACCCTCCCGCTGCTCGGGGCAGTGATGGTGCTGCTGCGGTTGCTGGGGGTGGGGATGGTGCACTGACAAGGACCGCCGACCGCCAATCTCGATACCCTGCGGAGGAGAAAGCGTGAAGATCCTGCTGTGCGTCGCGGGGATGCCTTATGCTGAAACCACAGTGTGGTTCGGAGGGATCATCGCACGCATTACCAAGTCGCCGGTTACCCTGTTGCACGTGGCCCGCCGTAGAGAGGACCGTGAAGCCGGAGAGAAGCTGCTGGCCCAGGCGGCCGAGATGCTGCCGGGCCTGAGCGTGGAGACCCGCATCCGGCAGGGCGAGCCGGTGGGACGCATCCTGGCCGAAGCCCGGGAGGGCGACTACGACCTCGTCGTGGTCGGCACCCATCAGGTGGTAGGGCTGACGCAGCGACTCCTGGGCTCTATCGCCCTGCAAGTCATCCGGCGCGCCCCCACCTCGGTGCTGGTGGTTCGCCAGGCCCGGCCCAGCCTGGAGCGGGTGCTCATCTGCACCGGCGGGCTGGACGTGGCGGAGCCGGTCATCGAGACGGGCGCCTGGCTGGCCGGCGCTGCCAACGCCCGCGCCACCCTCCTGTGCGTCCTCGGCCCGGTGCCCAGTATGTACACCGGCCTGGAGCAGATCGAAGAGACCCTGCTGGAGTTACTGGGGGCCGGCACCCCTATCGCCCGGCACCTGCGCCACGGCGCCGAGATCCTGGCCCAACACAATGTGCCGGCAGAACTGGAACTGCGCCACGGCGTGGCCGCCGACGAGATCCTCCGCGAGGCGTGGAAAGGCGACTACGACCTGATCGTGATTGGAGCCTCAGGGACGACAGGGCCGCTGAGAAGGTGGCTCCTCGGCGACGTGACCCGGGAGGTGGTGGATCACGCCCTGCGGCCCGTGCTGGTGGTGAGACGGAAGGCCGGCGGCTAGGGTAGCATGGCCTAAGAGCCTATCCGGAAACCCGCTATCCGACGGCGTCCTCGGGCGACGGCAATGCCGTTGCGCACCCCCTGGCGAGCCTGTGCGCGCCAGTCCCCCCTGTGCCAGGGACTGGCGTGGTACAGGGGTCGCACAGACGCGGACGCCCCTCCTGAGTGGTTTCGGGATAGGCCCTAAATGCGTTGCCAGTGGTTGGCTCATGGCGCACCCTCACGTCTGCGCCGGCGCGTCTTCCGGCACGTGCCTGGCTACCCACAGGTCCCCGGGCGCCGGGCTAGGGGTCCAGCGCGAGCCGGCAAAAACAGCCTTCAGCGGGGTGATGATCAGATGTCTTCTTCCCACACCAGCTGGTCCAACTCAGCGCGAACCTCGTTGCCGGGCCGCAGTCGGCGAAACACCCCACGCATAGGCGCTTCTCCTAGAGGATCAGGGTGGCGTCGCCGAAGCTGTAGAAGCGATACCGCCGGCGGATGGCCTCCTGGTATGCCCGCATGATGAGCTCCCGCCCGGCGAAGGCGCTGACCAGAAGGATCAGCGTCGAGCGGGGCAGGTGGAAGTTGGTGATCATGGCGTCCACGACCCGGAAGCGAAAGCCGGGGTAGATGAAGAGATCGGTCCAGCCGGCGAACGCGGCGACGGTCTTCCAGGGGCAACTGTCGCCCGCGACCTCAACAGCTTTGAGCGCCGCCGTCTCCAAGGTGCGCACCGCCGTGGTGCCCACGGCGACAACCCGCCGGCCCGCCAGCTTCGCCCGGTTCACCTGCTCCGCCACCTGCGGCCTCAGCTCACAGTACTCCGAGTGTATCTTGTGCTCATCCACCCGCTCCTCGGTCACCGGGCGGAAGGTGTCCAGGCCGATGTGCAGGGTGACGAAAGCGAACTCCACCCCCATGTCGCGAAGGCGCACCATGAGCTCCGGGGTGAAGTGCAGGCCGGCGGTGGGTGCGGCGGCCGAGCCCCCCACTCGGGCGTAGACCGTCTGGTAGCGCTCCGGGTCGCGGAGGGGCTCGTGGACGTAGGGTGGCAGGGGCACCACACCCACCTGGTCCCACACCTGCTCCACCGGCTGGTCGAAGCGCACCACCCGGCGCGGGCCATCCAGCTCTTCCACCACCTCCGCTGACAGGGCCACCGTCTCGTTCGCGTCTTCCGGGCCGTGCACCACCAGTCGGGTCCCTTGCCGCACCCGTTTGCCGCCCACCAGCACCTCCCAGGTGGTGGCGTCTCGGCGGTTGAGCAGCAAGAGTTCCACCCGGCCGCCGGTGGGGACCTTGTGGGCGAACAGGCGCGCCGGGATGACCCGGCTGTCGTTGGCCACCAGGAGGTCACCCGGTCGCAGGTACTCAACGATGTCGCGGAAGACGCGATGCTCGATCTGGCCGGTGGCGCGATGGATGACCATCAGCCGGGCGGCATCGCGGGGCTCCACCGGCTGCTGCGCGATCAGCTCAGGTGGTAGCTGGTAGTCATAATCCCTGGTGAGCAAACTTATGCCGTTCATCGCCAACATGATACCACAGTCCTGGCCCTGCGCCAAACAGGATCACTTTCTGCCAGAGGCGGAAAGCCCCAGGGCATTTGACAGGCCTAGGCTTTTGTAGTATGATGCCCCAAGATATTAGCACAACACCCCTGCACGTCCGCAAAAGGAGGCAAGCACCAATGCCGGTTGATCTCAGCACCCAAGCAGGCATTACCATCGCGGTAGGCATCATCATTCAAGCCATCAAGGGTCTGGTTCCGGATGCATGGGCGAAGGCGATCCCGCTCATGTCGCTGTCGCTGGGCGTAGTCATCGGCGCCGGCTACTCTGCGGCCACAGGCCGCGATGTTGTGTCGGGCGCCGTGACCGGATTCTTCGGCGGGGCCACGGCCTCCGGTTTGTACGACGTCCTGCAGCCCACCAACATCATCCCCTCACGCACCCGCATGAAGAGGATTCTGGGCAGGGAATAGACACACCTGCCCTCTCAGACCAAGGGTCTTCTGGGGCGACTGACGGTGCCGGGCCGGGTGCCAGCTCCGACCCAGCACCTCTTTTGACCCAGGTAACGGGCAGCCCAGAAGCCGGCAGGTGGAAATCGCACCTGGAGGGCTTTCAGCCGAGCATCCCCCGGCCTGTCAGCTGGGGCAGGCTGCCTGGATGCCCGCTGTCCCGGCATCCTGTCCCCGCATGGGTTGGAGGGGGCGCACAACCGCCGTAGGCTCATCAGGCGCCATTTCCAATCGCCAGCTGAAACGCCGCGACATTGAGAGGCCATGCGACCCGCGTGGAGCCTGTTTGACAAGTCTCTGGCCCTCTGCTAGTTGAAAGCCGCGATGATGGTGCGGTAGTGATCGTGTGCCCAAGGGAGGAGGAATCCCCGGCAGCCGATGAGGTCAATGAGCACCACAAGGATGCGCCCTGGGTCTGCTGCCCCAAGCTGTGGCAGGTTGCGAACAAGATGCGGGTTAGAAGTACCCATCGGGACGAGGGGCGCAAGCTTTCCTAGAATTTGCTCCCAGGGAGCAGGGAACCAAGGAGGAGCAGCGCTTCCCTCCCTGGGCCAGCCCTGTGGAATAAATTGCTTGTGAGCTCATCTTCGTCAACTGGACATTCCACAGGGCCAGCCCCCAAGATGCCGGAGATTCCCGAATAGTCGAGTGGGCGGCGGGCTGGCGCCTCCACACCAAACATTACGAGGTAAGCAATTCAACGCGCTGGGGAAATCTTCGGTCAGTGGGGCTGTTCGTCTTCGGCCGGGCGGAGCGCTACGCTAAGCATACCGGGTAGCTTGCGCTACCCGCCGAGGGCCGACATTGGCCGGCCGTGGGGGACGATGTGCTCGTCCAGCCGGTGGCTCTGGGGCTTGCACGCCACCACTTGCCGGAGGATGTCCTGTAGCTCCTCGCGACTTGCCCCTCGCCGCAGCGCTGCCCGCACGTCCACCTCCCCCTCGTTCAGCAGGCAGGGGCGCAGCCGCCCGTCAGAGGTGAGACGCAACCGGTTGCAGGTCTCGCAGAAGTGCTGAGTGATGGGGGTGATGAAGCCGATGGTGCCCACCGCGCCGGGCAGGCGGTAGATGCGCGCCGGCCCATTGCCCACAGGCCCCTCCACAGGCTCCAATTCGCCCAGCTCGGCCACCCGGGCGGCCACTTCTCTCATGGGCACGAAGCGTGTGCCGGGCGGTGGCAACCCCGGCCCCCAATCCCCTTCGTTGCCCAGGGGCATGAGCTCAATGAAGCGCACGTTCCACGGGCGCTCAAACGTCAGCCGGGCCATGTCCACCACCTCCTCGTCATTCAGCCCCCGCACCACCACGATGTTGAGCTTGATGGGGGTCAAACCGGCTGCCTCGGCCGCCAGGATCCCACGCCAGACCACCGAGAAGTCGCCGAAGCGGGTCATGCGAGCGAAGCGCTCAGGGCGCAGGGTGTCCAGGCTGACGTTCACTCGCCGCAAGCCAGCCGCTTTCAGGTCCTCGGCGAAACGCTCCAGCAGCAGCCCGTTGGTAGTCATGCTCACTTCCTGGATGCCCGGGATGACCGCCACGGACCGCACCAGTTCCACGATCCCCTTACGGATCAGGGGCTCGCCGCCTGTCAGCCGCACCTTACTAACGCCCTGTTGGGCGGCCGCCTCGATCACGCGAACAATCTCGTCAAAGGTCAGCATCTCTTCGCGCGGTCGCCACGGTACGCCTTGGGGCGGCATGCAGTACACGCACCGCAGGTTACAGCGGTCGGTTACTGAGACCCGCAGGTAATTAATCCTGCGGCCGAAGGGATCTCGCAGTTCCACGTCGTTCCCTGTGTCCTCTCTCCTCTGACGCGCCACCCAACGCCCTCACTCGCCCCCCACTTGAAAGCCTGACCAACCTGAGAGCCGAGCGAATGAGCGCGTTGCCACCCAGCCAGGTTCGCGGAGTTAGAGTTGAGCGATGCTTGCTCAATTGTAGACAATAAGGTTCCTCAGGTCAAGCTCAGCTCTGGAGAACTGGCTCAAGATAGTGGTGCAAGGCAGTCAGCGGTAGCTGGGTCAGCGGGTCCAGGGCGTAGTAGCCCCCCGGCGCACGCCCGGCACAGCGGCCGGCCACCAACGTACACCTACCGCCGTCGTTGACCCCCTCGCCGCACTCAGCGCAGAACACCCGGCTGACCGGTCGCCCTGGCCGGTCCTCCGCCGGAATCTCCCCCCACACGTCCTGCACCACGAACCACTCTTCGTCGGGCATCACCCGACAAGCGTATGTTTGGGTCTCGTACTTCGCCATCCCAAAGGGGGCGTAGAGCGCCACCCGGTCACGGGCGTCGTCGCGGGACAGGATGCGCACGGCCCACCCAGTCCGGTCATCATAGAAGGTGCAGGCCGCCTCGCCGTAGTCCAGGTACTTGAGGGTGCGCTTGCTCAGGCGGCAACCTGGGACAGCGGCGACGGCGTCCGCGAAGCAGCGGTCCATCTCCACGAAGAGGAAGAGGCGCTTCTCCTGGTCGGGGAGCTCGATCCCAGGAGACGGCCACCCAGCAGCGCCATGCGCGTGCCCAGCACCTGTCCAGGGCAGGCACAGCCCCGATGCATAGTCGTGGCCATCTCCAGGTACTCCTCGAAAGGTTTCATCGTCTTGCTCCGAAATGTTAAACGCCGGCTGGAAAGGCCGGCGCCCGCCACAACGACTGTCCTGCGTTGGGGCAATTCTCCTTATCCAAACACGGGAGGCATGGGTGTTTCCACCCACACCTGTGATGCCAACATCGAGGCGACACCCCCGGTCCATGACCAGGTGCGGTCGGCGGGCCATAGCGCCCAAGCGCCGTAGGCTGGCCGACTCGGAGAAGTATTCTGCTTTCACGGCGGTTTCCAGGCTATCGCGACACGCCTGATTTCGGCGGCGCCTGGCTGGCCAAGCCGCTCTCGCGGGCGACGAACTCCTTCGTGATTCTGGCCAGGCTCAAATAGAAAGGGTTTGAGGCACTCCGCAATATGCGATCAGCGAACTCGGGCACCCACCTGACCAGGTGGTCCCTCAGGAAAGCCTGAGCCAGGACCTGGAAGTGGACCGCCTCGCCCTCATCGTCTCTTTGCCTGGCCTCCAGCTCCCTGGCGGTCAGGTAGTACATGAACTCCAGCTCAGCAGACACGTGATCTGGCAAATCCTTGAAGTCGTCTGAGACCGAGACGCCTGCCTCTGCGTAGCGTCTTGAGACATCCAGGGTCGCGGGTCCCATGATCTCGCCGTCAACGTACATGGACTCGTAGGGATAGGCTTCGGCCTTGACCGGGCCGCGAAATAGCCGGGTGTACTCCACGGCTAGCTCCACGGGCTCCTCCAGGTCCTGCAGATAGCCCGCCATCCGGTCCAATTCTTCGGCGAGAAGACCCGGCTCAAGCGCATCAAGAGCGCTTCTCAGCCGGCCAAGGACGTCCTCCAGAAGCATCTCTTCCGGCGGGTAGAAGGCGGAAGAAAGAAGCTTGTAGATCAGAGTCCTGGCCACAAGCTTCTGTGTTGATCCCATATCCGCGCTCACCCCTTGAGCAGATAGAACACCTGAGGTTTGGTGTTGAAGTCTGGCCTCAGCACCTGGCTGTTGCGGCTGGCCAGGAGCTCCCTCAGCACGCCCTGCGGATCGTCCAGGTCCCCGAAGATCCTGGCCTCGGCCGGACAGGCGCTCACGCAGGCGGGCGGCTGTCCCTGGTCCACCAGATGAGCACAGAAAGTGCACTTGTCTACCTTACCCGCCGGTGGCCTGTTCTGGGTATTGCCTGGCGGAACGGCATCCGGGTTGTGGTAGTCTCGAGGCTCCTCGACCTGGACGAAGTATCTCTGACCGTAGGGACAGACGGCCATGCAATACCGGCAGCCGATGCACGTATCCCAGTCTATCAGCACGATGCCATCGTCCCGCCGATAGGTAGCGCCCGTTGGGCAGGCGGCCACGCAGGGTGGGTTGTCGCACTGGTTGCACAGCACCGGGTATATGTCCACCCTGGGCTGGGGATACTTGCCATCTCTGAGCAGCGGCACTACCCTGGTCCTGAAGGTCATCTTCTTGTTCTTGAAGCTTCCGGGGGTCGAATCCGGCACGTTGTTCTCCATCTTGCAGGCGATGACACATGCCTGGCAAGAGAGACAGCGGTCCAGGTCAATGATCATGCCGTATCTGGCCATCTTCCTTCACCTCCTCAAGCCTTGTAGACCTTCACCCGGGTGTTGAAGTATGCCGACTGGCCGGTGATGTGCTCGTACATCACGCCGGTTATCTCGTTGGGGTTGGCTCCGATGTCCTTGGCCCACCTTCCGTAGGCCCAGTGCCCTTGCCCGTAGCACATGGCCACCACATCCGGGTGGATGCCCTCGAAGAGCTTGGCTGTTGCCTTTATCCTGCCCACCTCGGATTCCACGTAGATGGTATCTCCGTCGGCAATGCCGTACCTCCTCGCGGTTTCAGGATTGATCTCGGCCAGGTTCTCCCATCCCGTCCCGTAGAGCGGGTTCAAGTACATCTCCTGAGTCCAGGGAGCGTTGGCGCTCCTGCCTTCCTGATTGAGCTGATTCTTGTAGGTGATCAGGACCAGAGGATACTGGCCCGCATCCCCTATGAAGATGGGATCCTCATAATGTGGCAGGTAAACCAGGTCGCCCCTGGCCGTGATGTGATAGGTCTCCAGGTCGGCATCCGTGACCCCTTTGGACTCGAAGAGCGCCTTCAGGTTCCCGGAGTAGAACTCGAACTTCTTGGAAGGCGTATCGAACTCCCACTTGAAGCTGTGGGGGCCGACGTTGACGGTGCCCTTCTGCCTGAACTCGTCCCAGCCGCCGGGGAGGGTGCTCCAGGCGGCCTCCGTGCGGGCCCTGGTATACCCTTCGGCGGTGTCACCGTAAGCCCCGCCAATGCCATCGAAGGAGTCCCTGATGCTGGGGTAGTATTCTCCCAGCTTCTTCCCCAGGGCGATGGCCAGCTCGATCTCGCTCTTGGTGTCGTAGAGCGGCTCTACCACCGGCTGAAAGAGGGTGAATCCACTGTAGAGGCTGGCACCACCTGCGGGATGCCCGGCCGCCCACTTCTCCAGGTAAGTCTTAGCCGGCAGGACAATGTCCGAGTACATGCTCCACTCGCTGATGTGGGTGGTGTGATGTACCACGAAGGGGATCTTCTTCAGGGCCTCCTCCCAGCGCTTGCTTCCCGGGGCCGAGAAGGTGAAGTTGTTCCACCAGCCCAGGGCTACCTCAATGGGGTACGGATAGTCATTCAAGATGTTGTCGGCTGCGTTGTTGGTGATCACTCCGGCGTAGGGGAACTTTATGGTGCCCTTCTCGTCAATGCGGGGCTGCTTGGTGCCGGTCTTGGCCACGTCGTCCTGCACCAGCGGGATGGGCTCACTGGAATACTTCACGCTGGGGTAGTGGTTGATGCCGCCCTTGACCTCGACGCTGCCCACCAGGCCGTTGAGGGCAAAGATGGCGTAGGAGTTATAGGTGCCGTTGCCAGGCCAGGCCTCGCTGCCCCGGCCGCGCACCGTCACAGCGGGTTTGGTGGTGGCGAACTCTCGGGCCAGCCTCTTGATGGTGTCGGCTGCTATCCCCGTCTTCTCGGCCGCCACTTCCGGCGTGAAGTCTTTGAGCACCAGGTTCCACCACTTGACCAGCCCCGTGGTATAGGCGTCCTGCCAGTCAGCCTCGTCCACGACCTCTCCGGCCACGAACTGCTTGGCCGGGTCTACGAAGTCACCCACGAATTGCCTGTCCCAGAGACCCTGGACCAGGATCTCGTGGGCGATGCCTAGAGCCAGAGCCCCATCGGTGCCGGGGTTGATGGGTATCCACTCGTCAGCGCGAGAGGCGGTTATGGAGTAGCGGGGGTCAATCACTACGGTCTTGGGCCTGGTTGTTCTGCCTCTGCGACCTTCCGGCCAGGCAGCGAGCAGACCTGTGATGGGCCTGTGGGCCTCCAGGAAGGGAACCCCAAAGCTCAGGATGTAGTTGGTGTTCTCAAAGTCGTAGGCGCTGTAGGAGTACTTGCCCCGCGCATACCAGTTACCGCTCTTGGTGGTCTCGGCGCAGAGAGCGCTGTGGGAGATGGAGTTGGGGGTACCGTAGGCTTTGGCGAGCCTGGTGTAGAGGATGTCCGCCGCCAGGGCGTCGTAGCGGCCACGGAACAGGGCAAATCGCTCCGGGGTGCCGGCATCCCGCAGCTCCCTCAACTTGGTGACGATGATGTCCAGGGCTTCGTCCCAGGTGATCTCCACCCACCCGGGGTCTTCGTCTCTGCCCTTCTTTGGGTTGGTGCGCTTGAGGGGCTTCTTGACCCGGTCCGGGTCGTAGAGGATCTGGAGGTTCAAGAACCCTCGTGGGCACAGCTTGCCCCGCGTCCACCTGGAGTTGGGGTTGCCCGCGATCTTCACCGCCTTTCCATCCACCACCCTGACGGTGAGGGGGCACCAACCCACACAACCGTTACATCCAGAGGCTACCCACTCCTCAGATGAGGTCAGGCTCCCCAACGCCTTCGGGTTCGCCGTCAGTGCTCTCAGGTCTAGCTGGGAGGTAAGCACCAACCCAGCCCCGACAGCACCAGAGGCCTTGAGAAAGTCTCGCCTCGAAATCAGGGTTGCCATTTTCTACCTCCCTACTTGTGCCTCGTCCCACTCTTCGCCATAGAAGGGCCGGACTCCTCCCTCTTTATGGCAGCTCAGGCAGGCCCGCCTGTCGGCAAGGTTGAATACCTGGGCCAGCGGGTCATAGTAGGTTTCCACCGTCCCTACATGGCAGAAGTCGCACCGCAACTGGAGTCTGTTGACATGTATGTCGTGAAATCTCTGGTCCAGTCGCATGCCGAAGTTCGGCATCGGTGTAGGAGTGGGCACCAGCTTGAGCTCGGCGTTCTTCAGGACCACTGGCAGGTAAACTGCTGGTTGAGGGGTGCTCTGCCGCCCAGGCGCCGCCCAGATGGCCCAGGGAGCAGATCTCACCCCCAAGACGCTCTCCAACACTAATGGCGTGAGGACCAGCACTAGGGTGATGGTCGCTGCGACGCCCAAGATCAGCGTGACGTGCAATGGGGTCTTTCTCATGCTCTCCTTCCTTTCAGCCGGGCTGCACAGGGTCTACCCGGCCACCCGGCACATCGGGAAGAGTATCCGCCGGCGGTTCATAACCAGGCCGGCTGGACGGCCAAGGAAAACCTCCTTCAAATCCACCCCGCCTCGCGGCACTCCACTCGCTCTCGATTGGCCTGCTGCATCACCTCCTCTCTGGGTGATTGTTTGCTAGGCTAGGATCCCGGCCCCTGCCCCGTTTGTGTCGGGTCGAAGCGGCGGGTCACGGACCCACCTGGAGCAGGTTTCTCCACCAATTATGCACCAAGGCAGGGGAAACATAAATCGGGGAGCTCCCCGATTTCTGCTTGTCGGCATCAGGGAGTTCCCCGATTATAGTCTTGGATTTTGCGCGATGATCCCACCTCTCCCCAACCCTCTCCCTCTGGGGGACAGGGGCCGGAGGAGAGGGTCTGACTAGCTCCCGCCCAGCAATCCCCGGCGCAACGCGTAGCGCACCAACTCAGCCCGGCTGTGCAGCCCCAACTTCTTCATGATGTTGGCCTTGTGGGTTTCCACCGTCTTCACGCTCACCACCAGGATCTCCGCGATCTCCCGGTTGGTGTGACCCTGGGCCACCAGGCGCAGCACCTCCAACTCCCGGGGGGTCAGGCTGACGGCAGGCGGCTCCTCCTGTGGCGGCTGGGCCAGCCCTCGGTCCAGGTAGTCCTCCACCAGCATGCGGGTCAGCGCCGGGTCCAGGTACACGTCACCTCGATCCACCGCGCGGATAGCGATGAGCAGCTCTGGGCCGGCCGCCCTCTTCAGGATGTAACCGGCTGCTCCGGCCGCCAGCACCCTGCGCAGGTACTCTTCTTCCTGATACATGGACAGGAACAGCACCCGGCTCTCAGGTGCCTTCTCTGCCAGGAGACGCATGGCCTCGATGCCATCCATGCCCGGCATGGCGATGTCCATCAGCACCACATCGGGCTTCAGTTCGCCGGCCAGCCAGATCCCCTCCTGGCCATCTCCGGCCTCACCGACCACCACCATGTCCGGCTGGCTGTCCACCAGCAGCCGCAGGCCCGCCCGCAGCACGGCGTGGTCATCCACCAGGAGCACCCGGATCTTCCTCATCGTCCCTCACCCAGCGGGACTTTCACAAACACCGTGGTGCCCATCCCCGGCGTGGACTCAATGGTCAACGTTCCGCCGATCAACTCAGCACGCTCTCCCATGCCGAAGAGGCCCAGCTTGCGCTCCCTGGCGCCTGAGGCCAGGATGGCTTCCGCGTCGAACCCCTGGCCATCGTCCTCCACGATGACGATGAGGTTGGCATCCGTGACCTCCAGCAAGACGCTGACCTGAGTGGCATCGGCGTGCTTGGCGACGTTGGTGAGTGCCTCCTGGACGATGCGGTAGACAGCGGTTTCCACCTCCGGCGGCAGACGTAGGCCGTCCGCGTCCACGGCGTGAAAGTCCACCGGGATGCCTATCTTGGCCGAGTACTCGCGGGTATAGCGCTGGAGCGCTGCCGGCAGCCCCATGTCGTCCAGGAGACTGGGCCGCAGCTCCACCGCCAGGTCGTGGACCGCGTCCAGGGTCTGGGTCGCCGTCTGGCGCAGGATGGCCAGGCGAGCCCGGACATCCTCCAGCCTCCCGGCGTTCTCGGCCTCGTTCAAGCCGATGATAAGGGAGGTGAGCGCCTGGCTGGTCTCGTCGTGCAGCTCGCGGGCGATGCGTTTGCGCTCCTCCTCCTGCGCGGTGATGACCTTCTGCAGGAGCTGCCCACGGATCTCTTCCTTGCGCTTGAGCTCCTCCCACAGCCGGGCGTTCTCCAGGGCCACCCCTATCTGCCGGCCGATGGCCCCCAGCATGGCCATGTCCTCTGCGGCGAAGCGCTCGGGGTCGTCGCTACCCACGTTGAGTACCCCCAGGACCCGCCCTTTGGAGACAAGTGGCACGCTGGCGTGACAGGTCAGGCGGCGCCCGTCCCCCAGGTCCATCCCCAGGGCAGGACACGACGGCTCCAGGGGGCCGATGACCTCGGGCTGCCGGCTCTCTACCACGCGCTTGCAGGCGCAGGGCCCAGTGCGACGGCTGCTTTCGGCTTCCACGACGGTCGCGCTCATCCCGGCGTGGCAAACCAAAGGGGTTCGCTGCCCTTCCTCGTCAAACAAGAACACCCAGCCGCTGCTCAGCTCCAGGCCCTTGAGCACCGCTTTGAGTGCCCGGTCCAGCATCTCACTGATATTCAGTGGCCCGCTGGTGGCTAGCGCCACCGCGTGCAGCACCGCCAGCTCCCGGTGACGAGAGAGCAACTCCCGGTTGGAAGCCTCGATCTCCTGGTGTGCCCGCTCCAAATCGCGGATCATGGCGTTGAAGGCTGTGCTAAGCTGCCCGATCTCGTCCTTGGCGCGGACTTGGGCCCGTTGGCCCAAGTCCCCCTTGGCTACAGCCTGGGTTACATCCACCAGCTCCAGGATGGGCCGGGTGAGGACACGGGTAAGCGCCAAAGCGGCCAGCACGCCCAGGAAGGCGACGGCGGCTGTCGCCACGAGCAACCGGGCAGTGGTACGACCCACTGTCTGATGCACTCGCTCCTCCGAGAGCCCTACCCGCACCACGCCCACCTGACCGCCGAAAATGGGGACGGCAAAATCCCGGATGTGGCCCTCCTCGGTCTCCAGCAGCGCCAGGTGATAGTTCTCGTCCCGGCCCACACGGTTGACCTCGACGAGCTGTTGCGGCAAACCCCTGTCAAAGGAATGGACCAGCACCTGCCCGCCCGGATCCACGATGAACGCATAGCGCACATCGCTGTTATTGGCCACGGTCTCGCGCAGCAGTTCTTGCAAGCGAAACAGATCGTTGGTGAGGATCAAGTCCACACTGCGAGTGGCCAGATCCCGGGCGATGGACTGACCACGCTTGTCCAACTCCGCGGTCAGCGTCCGCTGCATCTCCAGCCGCACCTGTAAAGCGGTCGCAAGGCCCAGGAGCAACACGAGCCCCAGGGCGATGCCCATCACCTTGTACCGGATGCCGAAGCTGAGGAGCCAGTCGAGGAACTGATTGAACACGCCCTTGATGCACCGCCCCCACTGACCGGCTCGCGAAGCGATCGCGTTCTTCACCTGAACTGTCCGATCTCCTCAGCTACCTGATGCACAGAATCGCAAGCGCTGTCTGCAGCGCCACGAAGCGGTCAATCTGCAGCGCTGCCAGGGCCTTTTGGCTTTCAGGGTCAAGGTGCGCCGTCAACAAGAGCCGGCGCAGGGTGAACTTAAGCTCCCGGTCCAGCCCCGGCGGAACGACCACCGGTGGGGCCGCATAGGGAGACGAAAGCAAGTTCCTTCATCCAGCTCACACCTCGTCGTGTGGGGTGCCTGTGACCCTGGGGGCGGAGCCACTCCAGCTCCAGGCTCACAGGCAGCATGCGAGGGCCGGGTTCGAGGATACGGCGATATGATCCCCCTGCTCCCGGCAAGGCTGACCTGCTAGCCAAGAGTACAGGCGAGCCAGTAAGCAGATCAGCGGTCACCAATAAGAGCCTATCCGAAAAGTCCGGCAGCCCGGAAGCTAATCCAAGCGCAAGCAAAATGAAGCATGGCCAGATAGTTCTCCTATCCGGAAACCGCTCAGGAGGGGCGTCCTCGCCCCGTCCGACGGCGAGGACGCCGTCGGATAGCAGGCTTTCCGGATAAATTCTAAGCATAGCCCAAAAGGCGCCAGCTGTCAAGCCGCAGGTTATCCTGTTGATCACAAAGGGCGCCCGCCGGGTGGGACTTGACCCGCCGAATTCACAACTTGACCAAAACTTGACCGAGGTAGTAGAATTAAGATTGATGGCCGGCACTTGCACCTGCGGCGGAGCAGTCCCATGAGATGGTTATCCAAACAGCGGTTCTCTTTGACACCCCTGAGTCCCTCACTACGGCTCAAAGTCAGCCTGGGCGTGTGTCTGGCGCTGATTGGCTTGCTGGCCCCCCTGAATCGGCTGCAATACGAAATGCAGCGCAGGACAGCGATGGCTGAGTTGCAATTGCTGGCGGCCGCCGCCGGCACCATCGCTGAACACAGCCTGGAAGAAGCCATGCTGACCAACAACCGCTCGGCCATCCAGGGGATTGTTGACAGCGTGGCCGGGGCTCCTGGGGTGGGCTCAGTCTACTTGCTGAATCGGCAGGCGCTGGTTGCCGCTTCTCCGCGTGGCGCCCTGAACGGCCAACAGCTTGACCGCACCAGCCCCACATGTTGGGTCTGCCACCAGTTCCCGGCCGCCAGCCGGCCTCGTGGCATCGTAGTAACCGATGCAGATGGCCAACTCGTCTTCCGCACTGTGACCCCTGTTCCCAACCGACAGGCATGTCACCGCTGCCATTCGCCCGAGGATCGCCTCAACGGTGTGTTCTACATGGAGTTTTCCATGGCCGGGCTCAATGCACGCCTCCAACGGGGGCTGCAGATGGCCTTTCTGGGTTCAGTGGTTATCATCATCCTATCTGCTGCGGTGCTCTACGTGCTGCTGAGCCGGCTGGTTATCACCCCCATGGAGCGGGTAGCCCAGGCGTTACGCAGTTTCAGCCGCGGCGAGCGACAGACCCGCGTGCCTGTGCAGGCTCAGGACGAGGTTGGCCTGCTGGCCAACGTGTTCAACGAGATGGCCGACACCATCCAGGAGCAAGAAAGTGAGGCCGACCGGCTGTACAAGGAGTTGCAGGCTCAGGATGCCGTTCGCCGGCAGTTGCTGGCCAGGCTCATCACCGCGCGGGAAGAGGAGCGCCGGCACGTGGCCAGGGAACTCCATGATGAGCTGGGTCAGTTGCTTACCGGCCTCAGCCTGAACCTGAAACTGTGCCAGGAAGTTGTGCGCACCGACCCACAGGCGGCGTACGAGCGGTTGGCCAAGGCCAATGACCTGGTACGGCACACCATCGAGCAATCCCATCGGCTCATAGCCGACCTGCGGCCCACCGTCCTGGATGACTACGGGCTTGTCCCCGCTTTGGAGGAAGAGCTTAACCGTCGGCTGTCTCCCCTTGACATCAAGACAAGCCTGGAAACCGAAGGGGATGTAGATCGTTTGCCCGCCCACGTGGCCACGGCCGCCTTCCGCATTGTGCAGGAAGCCATCACCAACGTCATTCGCCACGCTCACGCCACCCAGGTCCATGCTCGCTTACAGCGCACCGACGAAGGGCTGACCATCATCGTTGATGACAACGGCGTTGGGCTGCCAAAGGAAGGTTTTGACGGACGGCAAGCCCTGGGCATCTTGGGCATGCAGGAGCGGGCCAGGGCCCTGGGCGGTCGGCTGGAAGTCACTTCATTGGAACCCCACGGCACGCGAGTCCATCTCTGGCTACCGCTGGAGAAGGAGGGGGCTGAATGCCCGTGAAGCCCATCCGCGTGTTGCTGGCTGAAGATCACAACGTGGTGCGAGAGGGATTGCACCTCTTGCTTGACGCCCAGCCCGACATCGAGGTCATTGGAGAAGCCACCAATGGCCACGAGGCGGTGACGCTGGCGCGCGAGCGGTGCCCGGACGTGGTCGTGCTGGACATCTCCATGCCCGACATGGACGGACTGCAGGCTGCGGGCCTGATCCGGGCTGCATGCTCCCAGACCCAGGTCCTCATCTTGACCATGCACGACAGCGACGCCTATTTCTTCCGCGCCCTGGAAGCCGGCGCCGCCGGGTACGTCCTCAAGAAAGCCGCCAGCGAGGACCTGATAAACGCCGTGCGCGCGGTGTCCCGCGGTGAGGCCTTTTTCTACCCCTCGATGGCCCGTAAGCTGTTGGACGACTACCTGAGGCAGAGAAGGGCGGCGGCACCCGCCGGGCCGCCTGGCTATGATGAGCTGTCTGATCGGGAACGAGAGGTGATGTTCCTGCTTGTGCGTGGGCTCAGCAATCAGGAGATCGCCGAGAAACTCGTCATCAGCCCTAGCACGGTGCAGACCCACCGGGCGCGCATCTTGCAGAAGCTGGGTTTGGAGACCACGATAGACCTGGTGCGCTACGCCATCCGGCACGGTCTCATCGAGCCGTAGAAGGACAGCGCGCTTTTGAGGCGCCGGGTCCCTCCTCGCCAGCCCAGGTCAATCCCACAAACCCCACCTCCTCGGCCAGCGAGGACTGCTCCCACGGCTCAATGCCGTGGGTTTCGTGAAACCCCCGTCGTCGAGGCGCCGGGGTTCCTCCTCGCTCACCCAGGGCTGAACGCCGTGGGTTGGGAAGTTCCCCCCTCGTCGTGCAAACTGCCATAAGGTTGGCGGTTCTGCATCCGCAGAATCCCACTTTGAACGATACCACCGGAGGAAGTTATCGGCTAGAATGAAAGTGGTAGGAGGGGTGGTCCTGCCATCGGCTCCTTGGAGCCTATCCGGAAACCCCGCCAGCCGCACCCCGGGGCCAGCCTGTGCGCGCCAGTCCCCCTGTGCCATGGACTGGCGTGGCACAGGGGTCGCACAGACGCGGACGCCCCTCCTGAGCGGTTTCCCGATAGGCGCCTAGTCAGGGCAAACCGTTAGCTGCGAGGTTGGAACCTGTGCCGCGCGTGTATCTCGTTTTTCGCAATCAACTCTTCGGTGACGCCGTGCGTGCCATCTTGCAAACGCATCCCGAGATCCAACTGGTAGGAGCAAGGGCCGAAAGAGATGAGGTCATGCAGGATGTGACGGCCCTGGCTCCCGACATCGTGCTGCTGGAGGAGACGGACGACGGGCCGGCCGTACACATCGCCGACGTCATGCTTTCCAAGCCAGCGCCGTGTCGCGTGATCACACTGCGCCTCGACGAGGACGGTATGCACGTGTGGTCACAGACCTGGCGACGGACCGTCCGCTCGCAAGACTTGGTGGAAGCGATTGTTACAGCAGGAGATGAGCCATGATTAGAGGCTTACGACCTGTGGGTTGGATCGCCCTGGGCGCTCTGGTCGGGCTGGTGGTCTTCGCCGCGCGACCGCCGGCGCAGGCCCTGCCGGAGTACGCCACGCGCACCGGTCAGCCTTGCGCTACCTGCCACGTGAACCCCGCCGGCGGCGGCCCCCGCACCCTGCGCGGCTCGCTGTGGGTCGCCCAGGGCAAGCCGGACGAGGTGCCGCCTCTGCCCGGCGGAGAGGAGCAACCGGCAACCGGTCTGGATGGCCGGGCGCTGTTCGACAAGTTCGCCTGCGCCGGCTGTCACGGCGCCAACGGTGAAGGCGGAGTAGGACCCGCCATCAACAGGGGCGAGTTGCCGGCTGACGAGATCGCCCAGGTGGTGCGCAAGGGGCGAGGGGCGATGATGGCCTACAGCTCTGATGTCATGTCCGATGAGGAACTGGAGGCCATCATCGGGTATATGCAGGCGCTTGGGCAAGGCGAAGGGGAAGCCGGGCTCGTGCTTGAAAGACGACAGTTGCCCCCGGCCGGTCTGGGTTGCAGAGCCGCTTGGCTGACCCCTGTGCAGCGCGGCGATTGTGGCGGGAATTGAGGAGGACGCATCTATGGCCAGAATCACGCGACGCGACTTCCTGAAAGCAACCGGCGGCCTCACCGTCACCGCAGCGTTGGCCACCGCCCTTGACCGGCCCGGCAAGGGCCTGGCGCAAATCCACGCTGGCGTTCCCGGCTACGATGAAATCCACGACGAGCACATCCTCCCCACCGTGTGCCTGCTATGCCCCAGCGGCTGCGGGATGTGGGCACGTGTGGTGGACGGTCGGCTGGTCAAGCTGGAAGGCAACCCGGTCCACCCCATCAACCTGGGCGCCCTGTGTCCAAAAGGCCAGGCGGCTCCAGAACTGCTCTACAACCCCGACCGCATTCAAGGTCCCCTGCGGCGCACCGGCAAGCGCGGCGAGGGCAAGTGGGAACCCATCAATTGGGAGACCGCTCTCTCCATGCTGACCAAGCGGTTGCGTAGGCTCCGGGACTCCGGCTACCCCGAACGGTTCGCCTTCCTCTACGGCGAAACCCGGGGGCAGATGCGCGACCTGATCACGCGCTTCACTCACGCCATCGGCTCTCCCAATGCCATCTCCCACGACAGCCTGAACATAGAAGCCGCCAAACTGGCCCACCTGGTCACCCAGGGCATCTATGACCTGATGGCTTACGACCTGGAGAACACCAACTACTTGCTATCGTTCGGCGCCAGCCTGCTGGAGGCCGGCCGTCCGGTGCAGCGCTTCATCGCCGGCTACGCCTACATGCGCCGTGGGCGGCCTGCACGCGGCAAGGTGGTCATCGTGGACCCCAGGCAGGGCGTTAGCGGGGCCAAGGCCGATGAGTGGATCCCCATCCGGCCCGGCACCGACGCCGCCCTCGCCCTGGGCATGGCTTACGTCATCATCTCCTCAGGGATGGTGGACCGTGACTTCGTGGAGCACTACGCTTTCGGCTACGAGGATTGGACGGACGAGAGGGGTGTGCAGCACCAGGGGTTCAAGAACTTCGTGCTGGAAAACTACGACCTGAAGACGGCTGCCCAGATCACCGGGGTGCCTGCGGGCACCATCGCCCGGCTGGCGGGCGAGTTCGCCACCAACCGCCCCGCCGTGGCGCTGGTACCCTGCAAGGGCGGGCTGCTGAACGGCAGCGCCAACGGGCTGTACACCGCCATGGCCATCCACGCCCTCAACGCGCTGGTGGGCAGCATCGAGACACCCGGCGGCGTGCTGGTCCAGCGCTACCCCGCCTGCCCCGGCTGGCCGGAGCTTCCACCTGACCCTGTCGCCGAGCAAGGCCGCATGGTCGAGCGGATAGATGGCGCCGGGACCGCCTTCCCACTGGCGCGACACGCATATCAGGCCGTCGCCGACCGCGTACTTGAAGGCTATCCGCTGGAGGTGCTGTTCCTGTACGAGGCCAATCCCCTGTACGAGTGCCCCGGCGCCAGAGCCCGGTGGGTGGAAGCCCTCCAGAGCATCAATCTGGTGGTCTCTTTCAGCAGCTTCATGGACGAGACTGCCGAGTTCGCCGACCTGATACTGCCAGACCACACCTTCCTGGAGCGCTGGCAGGATGACTTTATCGAAGGACTGGGCTACCCCGGCGTCGCGCTGCGGCAGCCCGTGGTGGAGCCCGTTTACAACACCCGGAACACCGCCGACGTGCTCATCGAGCTGGCCCATCGGATAGGCGGGCCGGTGGCCGATGCTTTCCCCTGGCCCAATTTTGTGGAGTTGCTCAAGTGGCGCCTGAAGGACATCGGCGTGGGATGGGAGACCCTGACCCAACTGGGCGTCTGGACTGTCCCGCCCTACAGATTTGCAGAGCGCGGCAGCGATCCGTGGGTCCAAGAAGTGGTAGGGCGGGACCGGCAGCGTGCCCCGCGAGATGGCTACTTCGATTTCTTCAGCCGCGAATTGTACTGCCTGCTGGGCAGTGCCGACGAAGCCACCCTGCGGCACCTGGGGATTCAAGCCCGGGGCGACACGATCTTCTTGCCCCACTACGAGCCGGTCGCGTATCACGGCGCTGAAGACGAGTATCCCTTCGTGCTGAACGTGGTCACCCTGATGAGCCTCGGGTCGTACACTGCCAACGCTAACCTGCCGACCCTGCAGGAGATCAGCGGCATGACCGTGAATGAAACCTGGGATAGCTGGGTAGAGCTGAACCCGGATGCGGCGCGCCGGCTGGGTTTGAAGGACAAAGACCCGGTATGGATCGAGAGCCGCTTCGGGAAGCTGCGCACCAAGGTGTGCCTGGTGCCCGGATTGCGTCCTGACGTGGTGAATTTGCCGTACAACCAGGGGCACCGGGCTGTTGGGCGCTGGGCCAAGGACCGGGGGGTGAACGGCCTGGAACTCATGGGGCCGGACACGGAGCCCCTCACCGGCCTGGCCGCGTTCACCAACACACGGGTGAAGGTGTATCGGGCATGAGTTTTTCTTACCTTGAGTTCCTCCGAGTTCCCGAATCCAGGGGCTTAGAACCTATCCGGAAACCCCGTTATCCCCCGGGATCCTTGGCCGATGGCCATGCCGTCGCCCACCCCGGGGCGGGCCTGTGCGCGCCAGTCCCCCCTGTGCCAGGGACTGGCGTGGCACAGGGGTCGCATAGACGCGGATGCCCTTCCTGAGCGGTTTCCGGATAGGGACTTAATGGGAACTCGCAGGAAGTGGGAGGTTGTGATGCCACGCTGGGCTATGGTCATTGATCTGGACAAATGTGTCGCCTGCCAGGGGTGCAGCATCGCCTGCCGGCAGGAGAACAACACCCCTGTGGTCCCGCCGGATCAGGCCGCCATCGGGCGTGCCATCCGCTGGAACGATGTTTTTCCCATGTCGATCAACAGGCCGGAAGAGATGGGGGAATACCCCAACGTCAAGGTGCACTACCTCCCCACGCCATGCATGCACTGTGACAACCCGCCCTGCATCAAGGTCTGTCCGGTGCAGGCGACCTACAAGGACGCAGAAGGGCTGGTGCGACAGAACTATAACCGCTGCATCGGCTGCCGGTTCTGCACGGTCGCCTGTCCCTACGGTGTGCGCTACTTCAACTGGGAAACGCCACCGTGGACCCCGGAGCTGGCACGTCACATCAATCCGGACTACCTCTCGGTGGACGGCAGCCTGGAAGGGCCGGCACCGCGTTTCAAGGGCATCGTCGAGAAGTGCACCTTCTGCATTCATCGCCTGCACAAGGCGCGCCAGAAGGCGAGGGCCGAAGGGCGCGAGTTCCGCGCCGAGGACTACGTGCCGGCCTGCGTGCAAACCTGCACCGGCAAGGCCCGTTTCTTTGGAGACCTGGACGATCCGGACAGCACGGTCAGCAAGCTGGCCCAGAGTCCGCGTGCCTTCCGGCTGCTTGAAGAGATCGGCACCTATCCGAAGGTCATCTACCTGCGAGAGGGGTAGCAGACAGAGTGGGCTGAATGTCGCGCATCAGCGCTTGGCCATCCGTTGGGAGGATTGACCCATGTCAATAGACGAGCGAGACCACGAGAGGCTGATCAAACCGTTATTGCAGTCCGGGGCAGGGTTCTACCTCTTAGCCCTCGGTCTGCTGGCCGTCATCGCATGGGGCGCACACGTGTACCTGAACCAGATCAGGCAGGGCCTGGTGGTGACCGGGATGCAGCGCCCGGCCTACTGGGGCGTGTACATGGTGAACTTCATCTTCTTCATCGGCATCAGCCACGCGGGCACCCTCATCTCCGCCATCCTGAGGGTGACGCGGGCAGAGTGGCGACGGCCCATCACGCGCATCGCCGAGGCCATCACCGTATTCGCCCTGATCGTCGGCACGCTGCAGATCCTCTTCGACATGGGCCGACCGGAGCGCCTGCTGTACGTGTTCCGCTTCGGGCGCCTGCAATCGCCGCTGCTGTGGGATGCCGTCTCGCTCACCACGTACTTCTTCGGCAGCGTGACATACCTGTACCTGCCACTCATCCCCGACGTGGCAATCCTGCGCGACAACCTGCCGCCGACCGCGCCGGCCTGGCGCCGATGGCTGTACACGCTGTTGTCCCTCGGATGGCGGGGGAATCGCACCCAGTGGATACGATTGGAGCGCGTCATCAGCATCATGGCGGTCATCATCATCCCCATCGCCGTCTCGGTGCACACCATCATCTCCTGGATCCTGGCCACCACGGTGCAACCCGGCTGGCACAGCACCGTCTTCGGCCCTTACTTCGTGGTGGGAGCCATCTTCTCAGGCATTGGGGCCCTGTTTATCGCCATGAGCATCATGCGCCGGGTTTTCCACCTGGAGGCCTACATCACGGAGAAGCAGTACAAGTACCTCGGCTACTTGCTCATCACCATGACCGCTGTGTGGTTCTACTTCACCTACGCCGAGCACCTGACCCTGGCGGCCGGTCAGCAGCAAGCCGAGTTCCCCGTCTTGGCCAGCAAGCTGTGGGGTGAATACGCTCCCAGTTTCTGGGTCATGGTCACCCTCATGATCACTGCCTTTTGGGTCCTCGTTCCTCCACGTCTGATCCCCGAGCGATTGGAGGGAAGGGTGGTCTTCCGGCCTCGTTTCGCCCTGGCTACGGCTGCATCGGCGGCTTTCACGCTGGCGCTGGCCTTCGTGCCGCAGACCCAGCCGGTCACCGCCAGCGTCGGCGGCATCAGCGGGCGTACCATGTTGCTCATCGGGGCCATGGCCTTTGCCATCGCCACGGGCATCAGTGCCCTGCCCTGGCTCAAGCGCAACCTGGTGGGCAGCACGGTTATCGCTTCCTTCTGCGTGGTGGCGGGCATGTGGCTGGAACGCTGGCACATCGTGGTACCGACCGTCACTCACCCGCGCCTGATGCCTTGGAGCAGCTACCTCCCGACCGCCACCGAGTGGTCCTTGACAGCGGCATCCTTCGCCCTCTTCGCCCTCCTGTTCCTGGTCTTCTTCAAGCTGTTCCCGCCCGTGTCCATCTGGGAAGTGGCAGAGGGACGGGTGATCGAGGGGGCGCGAGCCCAGGTCGAGATGCCGCTGCCGGAGCCCTCCCCACGGGTACCCAGGCCCCGCGGCTTCATGGGGTAGCGCATGGCAGCACTTTCGTGGATAGGCACCGTTCGTGGACCGGGGATCGAGAGCGGACATGCCCGGTTTGAGGGGGCCCACGCCCGGGCAGCGCTCTACCACGCTCTGGCGGAGGCCCTCACCGAGCCGCAGCCGGGCATCCAGGCGCGGCTGCTGGGTGCAGTGATCACCGCGGCCCAGGTGCTGGGTTCGGCGGCCTGTCAAAGAGCAACCCTGACCCTGGCCGAACTCCCCGCGCGGGATCTGGAAGCGCTGCGTGACCGCTACGCCAGCCTGGAGGCAAGACCTGGGCGACCGCTGGCTCTCTATGAGTCGCTGCATCGGGAAGGCCGCCTGGCAGGGCAGGCCACATGGGAGGTCGAACAGCGCTATCGGGCACTGGGGCTAACCCCGGCCCATGGGGAGCTACCCGACCACGCCGGCGTCGAGTTGGCCTTCCTGGGGCACTTGGCCGCAGCCGAGGCAGAGGCCTGGAGGGCCGGTGAACGCCGGCTGGCAGCGCGTCTGAGGGCGAAACAACGGTCCTTTCTGCGCACCCACGCCGGGGCCTGGCTGCCGCAGGTGGGCAGGGCGCTGGCTGCAGCCGATGATGCTTTCTACGCCGTCGTGGGAGGCCTCCTGAGCGAGTTCCTGTCCGAAGAGTTGACGGGCAGCAAGCATGAGTCTCGCGTTGGTCTTCCGACCCTGGAGGAGCCGGACGCCTGCACGCTCTGCGGCCTGTGCGTGGGTAGTTGCCCGTCGGGTGCGCTGCGGGTCTTCGAGACGGAGGGTGAGACCGGGCTATGGCTGAATCCTGTACTCTGCGTGGGCTGCCGGCGCTGTGCACGTATCTGTCCCGAAGGCGCGCTCAGCCTCTCGTCCGAGGCCACGGCGACGCCCGGCGCAGCAGGGGTGGCCGGGCGAAGTAGGCACCACCTCTTGCGGCGATCCCCACGGGCTGCGTGCCCCCACTGCGGCCGCCCTACGGTCAGCCAGGCCGAACTGGACGCCGTCTTCGCCCGGCTGCAAGCCGACTTGGCCACGCAACGACGATTGAGCCTATGCGTCCAATGCAAGTCATGGAGCGTTGAGGTGTTTGGTGCAAAAGCATAGGAGGTCAGGATGAACTTCCCTCTGGACAACCCGATTTTCCAGTTCCTGTACTGGCTGGTGAACACGGCAGGATTGGGTGGCCTCACCGTGGGCCTCATCGTGCTCATCTCTGTGACTGCGTACGGAAGTGCTCTGCGTTGGATCGCCACGGGAGCCCGGGCAGATGAACCGGAGGAGTACGCCTACCCGACGCCGGCTCTGCATGAGCACACGTAGGGTCACCCCGTGCCCTCAGGGGCGCGGCTGGCCTTGGTGAACATCCAACGAGGTGCACCTATGCAAGCCAGGCCAGGGACAGCGTTGACCATCTTGTTAGGCATCGGGTTGCTGGCGGCTGGGTGTGGCGGTGGGGCAGCCATGCCACCGCCGCCGGCTGCCACCAACACGCCGCTACCTCCCCCGCCCACGGAGGCACCTACCAGCACACCGCGACCGGCCCCCACGAACACGCCCCAGCCCACCCCCACAGAGGTGCAACCTACGCTTGCGCCCCCGCCGGCCACGGAACAGCAGCCGGCGGCCGGGTTGGCCGAGGCGGCCAAGCAGATCTACACGGACAAGGGCTGCATGGCGTGTCACGGGACCAACTACGAGGGCGGAATGGGTCCCATCCTCGTGGGCATGCCTGCTGACCACATCCGCTGGCTGACGCGGAACGGCGAACCAGAGCACGGGATGCCGGCCTTCGACAGCCGCGCCATCAGCGACGACGACCTGCAAACCCTGGCGGAGTTCCTCAGCGGCCTGACGCTAGAGGACATCGGTGTGGAGTTGGCTCCTGCCGTCCTGGAGCACCTGAACCGGGCCTGGGAAGCCCTAGAAGCCGGCGACAAGGCCGGAGTCGAAACCCACCTCACCAAAGTCCAGGAAGCGGCCGCAGACGCTCCAGTGGGCCTCCAGACCACCCTCAAGGACGTGCTCGAAGACCTGGAAGAGGAGCACTGGGCCGGAGAGGTGGAGATGCACCTGAGAGTACTACTCGGCAAGTAATCGGAGGCCGAGCACCGCCGCTGAGCGATTGATTCGGGCGCTCAAACAACAGCCCGGCCTGGGAATTCAGGCCGGGCTGTTGGTTCGCCAGGGAGGGATGCAACGCCCCGTGTTTACTCCGTCCTAGCAACCACCTCCCAACTACCCCAACGTTGCACCATCTTGAAAGCCAGCAAGAGAATCAAGGTGATGGTCACCGCCGAGGTGATGCACCACATGCACACGGCTTTGATGACAAACGGCTCCAGGAAGGTCAGGTAGGCCGAGAAAGCGGTGCCGAAGGTAGCCGCACCCAGCAGCCCCAGCGATGCCAGCTCCGCCAGCCGGCCCTCGCCGAACTCGGCCAGAGCCCACAGGACGCCCATGGCCAGATATCCCACCAGACCCAGTACCGCCACGGGGACGCCGGCCACCCGGGCGTAGGGGCTGGTCTGCACCAGGTTGCAGTTACCTACCGGGCCGCAGATGGCGAGGGTGTGGGTGGTCTCCACGTAGGTCAGGTAGGCGGAGACGAACAGCCCCACCACCACCAGGGCCGGGATGGCCCAGCGCTGCCAGGCCGGGGGATCCCCTCGCAGGGCCTCTGGTGGCACGGAGAAGGTCCGCACCGTGCCTACGGCCACGTAGCCAAGGCCAAGAAGCATCCCCACGAGCACGGCGATGGCGATGGCGTTGGCCAGGGTGCCTTCTGTAGGCGAGGTGGGCTCCGCCAGCGGCTCCTCCTGGGCCGCTGCCGTGCCGGCCAAGTCCTCGGCGGTGATGCCCAGGGCAGCCGGGAAATCCACCCCGCCGGCGGCCAAGCCGCGCTGAATCTCGGCCTCAAGCTGCTCCGCGATCTCATCTTCACCCACCAGGGCCTTCTCCCCGATCACCAGGAAGGGCACGCCCTGGCGCTCGCGGGGCACGTCGAAGTACTCTATGGCCGCCATGAACAGGTCGTGGTTGCGCAGACTTGAGACCTCAAGCTCTAGGAGCTGGAACTGCGCACCGTACTTCTCCTTTATGGGCGGCAGCACCTCGGTCATCACCTTGTGGCAGTGCGGACAAGTCTCATCCCAGAAGAGGATGGCCCGCACCACCGGTGGCGCAGCCTGAACCCCAGGCACCCAAAAAACCACCGCCAAGATCAGGAGCAGCAAAACCCATCTCCGCATGGACTCATCACTTCTCAACGCTGGTCTCGTGGTCACACGCTGATCACTTTATCGGCCCGCGAGAGGGCTTCAATGATGTCCGCCATTCCGCCAACGATGCCTACCCGCACCTTGTCCGCCAGGCCGAAGTAATGGAGACAGGTTTGACAGACGATCAGCTCAGCGCCCTTCTCCTCCAGGGCCTTGAGCTGATCGAGCACGGGCGAGCCCTCGCAAACCAACCGAACGCCGTCAGTGTAGAACAGCAGCCGCGCGTCCCTCAGGTCCGACTGGCCGAGCAGATTGAGGAATATGCCTGCCAGCTTCTGCTGGAGCTCGGCCGGGGCCTCGCCCATGCCGAAACGCGTGAATAGAATAGCAGTCCTCTTTTGGGGCATCGGCTCTCCAACGGGCTACCGCTTGCCCTTGCTGTAGGAACGCTCGACCAGAAGGTCCAGCATGTCGCGGCGCCCGGCCAGCTCTCGCCGGCGCTGATCCCACAAGTCCGCCAGCTCCCGCTCGATGGCCTGAAGGCGCGAGCGCTCCTCCTCCGTCAACCCACCGCGGGAAGCTTTCAGGTAGATGTTCAGCTTCTCGTTGGCCAGGTAATTGATCCGCTCCAATGTCTTGCTGGTCTCAGCCATCTTACTCACCTCCAACGGTGATCCTGACGCTCAAGGGCCGGTTCGATGAGCGAACCTGGAAAGCAAGATGCTGAGAATGTGGCGCCATTGCCACGCGATCGCTAATATTAGCACATCTTCCCGCAACGTGCCAATCGGAGTTGAACACCCCTGTAGCCTTGTCCCAACTCCACGTCGGGCGCCCGGTCTATCCAGGCAGCGCTCGGCTTACGGATGCGGCCGGTAGTACTTCTGCCCCGAACCCGGGTGGCAGGTGTCGCAGCGGCGCTGGTAGTCGGCGCTGCCCACCTGGCCGTACTCCCCGTTTTCGTCGTCCCCGTAGGTGATGGCCATGTCGGCCATGGTCATGGCCGGGTACACGGTCCCATCGCGGAAGCTCCGCGCCCCGTGGGGGTCATGGCACGTGGGGCAACTGGGCATGGAATCCCTCTCGCCGTCGTGGTCAGAGTCCCAGTTGGCCTGTAGCATGTCCAGGTGGTCCCAGTGGATGTTGGCCGGCACGTTGCCGAAGTTGAAGCCCGCCATCAGCTCGTTGCGGAAGGCGGTGACGGCCGGCCCGCGCAAGGGGTAACCCTCCGGCGGCGGCTGGCTGTGGCTGAAAAGGGCGTTGGAGTACTCCTCGGGCATCCCCACGATGCGCCGCTCGTCGTGGCACAGGTAGCACAGGAAGAAGTTGTCGCGGGTGTAGGTCTCGTCCCGGCTCAGGGGGATGTTCAAGGCCCCTGGCTTGAGCCGGAAGCCGGCCGTGTAATTGTCCTCGGCGGCCGAGTAGCTGCGCTCATCACCGTCGAAGTGGACAGCACCCGGATCGTGGCAGGTCTCGCAGACCAACCCGGCCCGACCGTGACCGTTCACGTTGAAGCCGTAGCTGCTGTTGTTGCCCATCACGTTGGGCGCCTGCACCCCCTTGACCACCGAGGTGCCGCCGTCGTGGCAGCCGGCGCAGCTCAGGGCTTCGGTGGTGTACCACTTGCTCTTGGCCTCGGCCGCTCCGTTGAAGGGCCCTTCGGCGCTGTGGCAGGCGTTGCAGGCCGTCGTCGCCGACAGCGGTTGACCGTCCTTGAAGGTCACCTGGCCGTTCACGTGGTACTGCGACCCGTAGCTGGAGTGGCACGTGTCACAGTTGGCGAAGCCCAGCTCGAAGTGCCGCTGGTGCCGCCCGGTGGTGATTTGCGCCGGGATGATGGGGTGGCAGGTGCCGCAGGTCCCCGAGGCCGGGTCGCCCCATTTCGGCGTCGAGAACACGGGCTGGCCCGGCGTCTCCCGGCTGGCTGCACCGTTCGAGTGGCAGTAGACGTTGGTGCAGGTGCCGTCGGCGTTGAAAGCCGGCTGCCCCGCGCGACCCATCACATCGCGCTCATCAATGGCCATCTCCTTGGCCTTGTTGACGTGCCGGCTGAGGTCGCCGATGGCGTTGTTGTCATCGTCACGCGCCGTCTGGCTGTGACACTCGTAGCAGCCAATGCTCCAGGCACCCCGGTCGCTGTACATGGCCAGCAGGTGCCTGGCGTGGGACCCGGTGCGCAGGTTGGTCACGCCGCCATGGCAGCCATCGCACCCCAGTATCTTGCCCTCACCCCACACCGGGTTGGCGTAGACCATCTGCCCGCCGGTGGGGTTCCCGTTGGAGTGGCAGTAGAGGTTGGCGCAGGTGAAGGTGGCCTTGTCGTAGCTCGCGCCCGGGTTGAAGCTGTCGAAGGCCACGCTCTGCCAGGTGGGGGGCGAGGTCAGGTGCTCCTGCGGGAAGGTGGCGTGGCACCGCGTGCAGGCGTAGCCGTACTGAGCCTCGCCGTGGCCGGCGTGCTTGCGGTGTGGGGTCAGCTCCTCGTTGAAGTTGGGGTAGCCAGCGGAGCCGGGCGGTGGCGGCTGCCCGTGGCACACGTCACAGCCGGCTGCCAGCATGAAGCCATCCACCGTGGCCGGATCGCCATCCTGGTCGTGGATGTGACAGCGAGCGCAATTCGTCCCCTCGTTGTGGGGGATCTTGGCCTCCACGTTAGGCACCCGGTTGTGCTGGGTCTCCCGGTGACAGGTGGCGCACAGGTCATTCCGGTTAGAGCCCTCGGGGTCGCTCTCGTCCAGCGAATGGGGACCCTCCAACGCGCTGTAGGTGACCTCCTCGCCCCGCACGTTGGTGCTGATCATGTACAGGTTGGAGGTGCCGTGCGGGTCGTGGCACGCTGTGCAGACCTCAGCAAAGGGGTCGTGCCGGCGCCCGGCGTAGTCCCGGTTGCCGTGGGTGCTGACCCGCACGCTGGCCGAGCCGCCTGCACCATGGCAGCCGACGCAGAGAGCGTTGGCGTCAGCCTTCAGGCGATACGGGTTATCGCCCCGGTCGCCGATGTGCGGGCTGTTCCGGTCGTGGCAGGCATCACAAGTCAGCCCGGCCCCGGGGTTGCCGGACGGCGAATAGCCGGTGGTGTTGCCGTGCCCCCGCGTGGTCCAGTAGGCGTCCATGGCCGGCGCGAAATCGCCCTCCCCGTCGGCGCGGCTGTTGGCCGGATCCTGGCCGTTGTGACAATCCAGGCAGTTCTCGATGCGCGCCTTGGCCTTCCAGGCCGCCTTAGCCCCATCGGCACCTACCTCGCTGTGGCAGTTATCGCATGCCTCGGTGTTGCCCAGGGTCCGCTTGTCCCGGAAGTCCACCTTGCCGTTGATGTGGCCCGCCCACGTGGTCACGCGTCGGTGGCAAGCATCGCACTGAGAACCCAGATTTGGCCCCCACGCAGCCCTCTTGTGGACGTCATGAGCGCCGGAGCCTGGCGGCAGAGCGTGGCACGAGCCACAAGGCGGATTGGGCTGGAATCCAATGTCATGCTGGTGGCAAATAGTGCAATCCTGCCCCTCGAAGTGGGTCTGAGTGGCAGTGGTGCCGTGATACTTGGTCGTGGTGTGACAGGCAAGGCACAATGACTGCTCACTGACCCCGTCCACGAACGAGTCCGGTCCCGTCAGGCTGAGGAAGCGGACGGGACGTTGGTTGATCAGGGTGCGGATCAGGGCCAGGTTAGTGGTCCGCCCGTGGGGATCATGGCAGTTAACGCAGGTGTTAGCCGGGTAGTGCGCCTTGACCGTCGGGTGGCAGGTGTGGCACAGATCGGCATCGGTCTTGGCCACCAGCAACGCCCTCTGGAAGGAGGTCAGCTTGTGGCAGGTGGAGCACAGGGTGGTCTTGGCGCTGTAGCCGCCATGGGGGCTCACGGTGGCGCCGGCCTGGCTGCCGTGAAGCCCGGTGGCCAGCACAAGCCCCAGAACCATGAGGACGATGAACGGGGCGATGCGTCGCATGGTTGTCATCCTCCTCCTGCCAGGTCAGAGTGACATTGCAGGCACAGGGCATCTCCGGTGAGCCACAGAGCCCAGGGGTTGGCAGTGCCGTGAGGGCTGTGACAACTGTCGCAGGCCATGGGGCGGTTGTGCCATGGATCGCGGGCGGGTGCGGTCACAGGGTGCACGCCGTGGATGCCGGCATCGTGGCACTCCAGGCACAGCTCCTCGGCCGGCTCCTGGAGCAAGTTTCGCACCTCAGATGAGTGAGGCACGTGGCAGGTCTCGCAGCTCCCAATGGGCCTGTCACCCCGCTGAGCGGCGACGGCGTGCCGGCTACTGAGGAAGAACTGGCCTATGGCCTGGTGACACTGCAGACACAGGTCCCGCGACTCAGCTAGAAGCAGCTTGCCGAAGTCGGCCACGTGAGGTGCGTGACACTCGGTGCAGCGACCGTCGCTGAAAGGCGGGTGCTGAGTGGCCGCCGTCATCTGCGCCTGCTGACCAGGGTGACAGGTCAGGCAAAGGTCCGGCAGTTTGGTCTTGAGCAAGGTCGGCAGTTCGGCCGCATGGGGTCGGTGGCACTGGATGCACTGGTTGGCCTGGTAGGGTGGGTGAAGGGCGGCTTTGGTCAACTCTGCCGGGTCCTGGTGATGGCACTTGCGGCAGAGTTCCTCAGGCTGCACTTCCAGCATGGCCTGGACATCGCTGCCGTGGATGGCATGGCACACCCGGCAGGCCCCCTGGTCGAAGGGCGGGTGCCGGGTGACCTGAGCCGCCGTCGGCCGCTGATCGTTGTGGCAGCGGAAGCACACCGTGGCCTCCTGATCACGCAGGAGTGGCGGGTAATCAGACTCGTGGGAGCCATGACAGATGGAGCACTGGCCGTTGGCCACAGGCGGGTGAGCTATCTTCTTCTCACGGGCCAGCCTCTGCTGCTCCTCGTGACAGTCAGCGCACAGTTCCGCCTCCGGCTTGATGAGCAGGTGGTTGACGGTGGAGCCATGAGGCCGGTGGCAGAAGTTGCACTCCCCGGTGACGAAGGGCAGGTGCTGGCTGAGCACTTCGCTGCTGGCAGGGGCGTGGCACTTGCGGCACAGCACGTTCGGTTCGGCCTTGAGCAACTTGGGCAGGTCGGCGGCATGGGGGTCGTGGCAGATGGTGCATTGACCGGCCTGAAAGGGCAAATGGAGGTCGGTAAAGACTAGCTCATCAGCAGCAGCCAGGTGGCACTCGCGACACAACTGGCTCTGCAGCTTGCGCAAGCCGGTGGGGTTATCCAGGTCGTCTACCGTGTGGCACGCTATACACTCGCCCCGTGAGAAGGGGAAATGGACGTAGGGTTTGCCCTCCAGACCAACGATGTGGGGCTCAGGTCCCACCCCGGCTCCCGAAACGCCGGTAACAGGGGTACCGCCAGGGCCGGGGATGCCGGCTGTGGGGGTAGGGACCGGCTGGCCACCACGAAACAGCGAGGATATCGTGCTACAAGCGGCCAGAGAGAGGAGCAAGAAAAGCAGAAGGCTGCCGGCCCACAGCGTGAGCCGCCTCGGGAAGATCGCACGTCCTAAGCGGTCGTACATGAGCTGCCTGCCTTGCCTATTGCCTCGACGTTGAGTTGGAAGTCTAATTGGTACCGGCTGACAAGCTGACAACCCCAGCCCGTGACAGGCCAATTGTACACCACTTTGTGTCAATAGGCAAGGTCGCCCGAAGGGATCTTGCTCAAGGCGAGTCTGTGACCCGTCGAACTAACCGGTGGCGAACCGGGGAGGTGGCGATCACCCCAGGGCTTTTCGATGTTTTGACCTTCAGATCTGGTTTGCAGCACTACAGCTTGGAAAGCTGTAGGTTGAGGGTGCTCAAGTACCTATCCGGAAACCCCTCGGGAGGGGCATCCGCATCTGTGCGACCCCTGTGCCACGCCAGTCCCTGGCTCAGGGGGGACTGGCGCGCACAGGCTCGCCCCGGGGTGCGCGACGGCATTGCCGTCGCCCGAGGACGCCGTCAGATAGCGGGGTTTCCGGATAGGTTCAAGAACACGGGCGTTTCCCTTCCAGGTTGACGTGGCTCGTGACAGGCAGCATGACCGAACGGTCTCTCCGTCAGGAAGTCCAAAAACCCTGCGGTCACCCAGGTGCAAGAAGGGAGCACCCGGTGTCCGGGTGCTCCCTCGTACTACGCGGTGCTGCCCGTAGCGGCCGTCAACCTACGGCGAACCAGCCTTGATCACCGGCAGGTAGAGGACGGTGATCTGGTCCAACCGCTCGTTGGCCTTCTCCAGGACGGCCAGGTCATACTGGTAGTTATGGATGCCAGAGCTGCCCTCGGACTCGACCACCCCGTAGGCGGTATCCGCCTGCAGGTAGGACGTTAGCTGCCTGGCGCCCTCGGGGAGGGCCTGGAGGCGCGCGTCCAGCGCCGCCAGCCTGGCGCGGATATCCGACTGGCGCTGGTCAATCAGGCTCTGCAGCGCGCGGTTGGTTTGGTCGCTCGGCCCGCCGTGGCAGGTGCCGTTGGTGCAGGCGTTGGGGATGCCGGCTGCGGGGCCTTCCACCGAGAGCCCCAGAGTGATGGGCTGCCAGATGTGAGTGGCGATTTTGTCTAGTCCCCACAAGCAAGAAAGGCTGGACGCCCTAACGGGCGTCCAGCCAGATGCTCCGCCTTTGAACGGGCTACGGGCGCGTCATGGCTGATACGTCCACACCCATGTCCTCCAAGGCGTCATACAGAACCTGCACGAGGTATTTGGCGTTGTGCGCAAACCCACCCGGCTCCTTCTGGACGTACTGGTAGATGTAAGCAACCCGCAGCAAGCGCGGCGTCCAGGTGTTGTAGCGGTTGCCGTAGTTGGTTTCATCCGGGTCGGGAACGCCGTTGCCGTTGGTGTCCACGAAGAAGTAAGGATAGGTATGCGCATCGTAAACGATGGGCGACGCCTCGGGATGGGTATTCGCGTAGTCTTGCATGGCCACGTACAGTGCGTCGGCCATGGTGGCAATCTCACCCGCCACACCCTCGGTGGTGTCCCCGTCGCCGTCATAGTCCGGCGTGGTGAAGCCGCGGATGTCCACGAGCTTGTCCACCGAAGTGGCCACCGGGTGGCAGGCCAAGCACGGGAGCCCGTCGCCCTCAACGCGCACCTCCAGCTTGTGGGTGTTGTGGCACTCGATGCAGACGTTGAAGGGGTCCACGTGGGCGAACCGGCCAACATAGCTCTTCCCCTCGTACTCGTAGAGGCCCTTAACCTCCGTACCGAAGAGGGTCGCGCCGGCGGCCAAGTAGTGGATGTTAATGAAGCGCAAGCCCGTGTCCACAGTGTCCAGGTCCTTGCCGGCAATGGCGTTGGCAACGCTGAGCCCCGACTCGCGGCCCTGGTGGCACTGCATGCACAGGTTGCTGTCCACGTCGTCCAGGGACACCTTCGCGCCGCTGGGGAAGGTTGCGCTCTCAAACTCATACCGGGCCCAGGTGCCACCCACCTCGCTGTGGCAGGTGCTGCACATGAAGCCGTTGGCAGGCTTAGTGGAGATGTTCACGCCTTCCTTGTGGTACAGCGGCAAGCCATCAGCACTGTGACAGCGGGCGCACCGTCCAGGGACCTCGCCCTCGTCATCCCAGTGGCGGAAGGCCTCCTCCGTGGCAGCAAAGTGACCCGGATCGATACGCCAGGCGTTGGAGATATCTACCGGGGTCGAGAGCGCCTGGTTGAGGTCGGCAATGGAGTCGTGCAGTAGCTCGATGATGTACTTGGCGTTGTGAGCGTGCTTGCCCGGGTCCTTCTGCGACACCTGGTAGTTGTATGCCGCCTTCAGCAAGCGGGCCGTCCAGGCGTTGTAGCGGTTGCCGTAGTTGGTTTCATCCGGGTCGGGAACGCCGTTGCCGTTGGTGTCCACGAAGAAGTAAGGATAGGTGTGAGCGTCATAGACGATGGGCGTCCCGCTGACCTCGTTGGCGTAGGCCTGGATAGCGGCATACAGCTTCTCCTGCAAACCGGCTATCTCCATGCCGATGCCCTCGGTGAAGTCACCGTCGCCGTCGTAGTCGCCCAGCGACCCGTTCATGCGGACGTTCATGAAGTCCTCGGGGCTGGTCACACCCTCATGACAGTTAGCGCACTCCTCGATCTTGAGCTCCAACGTGTGCGGGCTGTGGCAGTTGATGCACACGCCATAGCCTTCCACGTGGAGGAACTTCGGATCGTAGCGCATCCCGTCATACTCGTAGCCACCCTTCACCAGCGTGCCGTACAGGGTCGCGGCTGCCGCATAGTAGTGGATGTTGACGAAGCTGAGCTGAGAGCTGACTGTGTCCACATCCTCCGTCAGCCCGGCATCGGCGATGCGCTCATCCACGGATATCTTGGACTCGCGCCCCTGATGGCACTCCATGCACCGGGATTCGTCGCCCAGATCTTCCAGGGTGATCCCGGAGGGGAAGGTGACGCTGGTCTTGTTGACGGTGACGTCGTTGTGGCAGGCCACACAGGAGATTGTGGTGCCGGTGCGATGGGCGGTGTCAACCACGTTGGGAGTGGAACCGTCGGCGCCTAGGTAGTCGAGGTACCCGCCTTCACTGTGGCACTTGGCACACCCTGGCGGAATCTCCCCTTCTTCGTCCCAGTGTCGGAAGGCTTCGGCAGAGGAGTCGTTGTGTCCTGAGCCTACCCAGTCGCCCAGGAAGGGGACGCCGACCGGCTGGCAGTAGCTGACCGTGAAAGGCAGGAAGACCTTGGTGCCGCTGCCGGAAGCCAGCAGGGACACAGGTGACCCTCCCGTCCTGGAAGTTGCCGCCTGGACCACCAGGGCGCCGGCCACCACCAGGATCAGTAGCAGGGCCAGGAAGGACATCACCATCAGATACTTTCGGTTCATCAGACTCCCTCCTGAATGCAACACAGCTTCCCATGGTCAGAGCAAACTTCAGGTTACAGTTTGCAGGCCCATCACCTCCTTTCAACTCAACTTCAGGACACAAACGAGGGCTAGTTTATCTGCCGGCTGGCCCTTTCCCAACACCAGCTCGGCCGCCAACCCCGTTCCCCTCACTTGAGCAAAAAACAACGCCCCTTGCTGAGGTACCGGTCAGCTTGTACTGGCGTTGCCTTTACCCATCCTCTTCCTCACTGAGCACAGCCCCTTTCCTCGGGCGCCTCAACAGCCGTCAGCTTTCAACAGAGACCGCCACGGCTTACCAAACAGTCATTGGGGGATAGCACCACGTCGTGCTTGTAGATGATGCTCTGAGGAGTTAGACTATTCAGGATCCATAACCAAATATACCACAAATAGGTCAAAAGGAGGTCATAGCTGGGTCCAAATCTGGTCAAAAACTGGTCCAAATTGACATCCTCCAGCCAAGACCTCGGTGTCACACCCCCGCCGGGGAATCCGCCTCCTGGCCCTCCGCCGCCTCCACCACGATCTCGCCGAAGAGCTGCTCTTGGTGTGCCCGCACCGCCCGCTGCTTCATGAGCTCCAACAGCGCCAGGAAGGTGACGATGACCTCCACCCGGCTTCTGGCCCGGCGCGTCAGCTCGGAGAAGAGCAGCCGGGGCTGCCGCGCCAGGGTGCCGCGAATCTCCGCGATCTTGTCACTGATGGACACCACCAGGGGTGCCACCACCCGGGAGACCGTGACCGCCGGCCCGTCCTGGAAGACCCGCCGCATGGCGCCCAGCAGGTCGTCCAGGGTCAGCCCGCTCAGGTCGGCGCGGTGGGGGAGAGCCGGCGGCGCCGCCACCCGCACGTAGGAGCGTAACCCTTCCGCCTCGCGCTCTGCCAGCAGCCGCGCGGCCGCCTTGAACCGCTGGTACTCTTTGAGTTGCCGCACCAGCTCGTCCCCCACGTCCTCTTCCTCCTCTTCTTCCAGCGCGGGCGGCTGGGGCAGCAGGAGACGCGACTTGATGAGCAGGAGTCTGGCCGCTACAACCAGAAACTCGGCCAGGTAGGCGGGGTCAATGCGGTCCAGGGTGCGCAGGTGCGCCAGATACTGGTCTGTCACCTGGGCCAGCGCCACCACGGTTATGTCGAGCTCTTGCCGCTCGATCAGGTGCAGCAGCAGGTCCAGCGGCCCCTCGAAGACCGGTAGCTTGACTTCGTAGGTCATATGTCCATCGTCGCGGCGTCCGCCGGCTCGTCGATTGGGATGTGCAGCTCCTGGTCGGCTGGCTGACCCTCACCCGGCGTCGCCTCTTCCCCCAGCAGGCGACGCACCCGGGCCAGGAGGTCTTCCTTCCAGCTGGCGCCACGCAGCCACTGGTCGCCCGGGCAGGTGGTGGACACCAGCTCCCGGTGGCCTTCGATGGCCTCAACCGGCAAGCGCAGCCCTTCTAGCAGCCAGGCGCAGAGCCGGGCGCAGGCGTCAAGCTGAACGCCAGGCGGCACCGAGTGTTCGTAGTCGCCGGCCAGGGCGATGCCCACCGCCGAGGCATTGAACTGCCGGGCGTGAAACGAGGCCGTCATCAGGCCGTTGGTCTGGGCGATCTGCCCGTCGGCTGAGACCACGAAGTGGTAGCCGATGCCGGGCCACCCCAGGCGGTGGACGTGGAACAGGGCCAGGGTCTCCGGATCCACATCGGGAGCAGCTCCCGTGTGGTGGATGACCAGGTGATGGATGTCCTGGATGGCCCGCAGCGGGTAGCTTTGCGATGGGTGCTTGGGCAGCTTGCCTACCAGGTTGGCGAGAGGAAAGGGCGGCGGTTCGAGCTGGCGCTTGGGCTCAGGGGGCGGTGGCAATTGAGTCCCCTGCCGATAGGTCCCGGTTCGATAGGCCAGCAGTTCCACTCCTATCGAGCGCGGCTTCACCACCCCGGGTTCCACCTCTTCCAGCGCCAGGCACTGGAAGAGCTGCACGGCCCGGTCGTCCTCGGTGAACTGGTTGGTCAGGGGATAGCCGCAGAATTCCAGGCCGTGCTGTTCGAGAAAGGCCAGGAAGGGATCGCGCACGACCCAGCCCGTCTCCGGGAAGAAACGCTCCCGCCGGCCGGGCGATACATGGGTGATTTCCATGCTCCAATTCTCCCCGTTGATGTGACGACGGTGATTATACACCGGGAAGAGCCAACCGTCAATGCCCAGGGCCGCTCCACAAGGCTTTTCGATTTTCTACGGAGAGACCGTTCGGTCATGCTGCCTGTCACGAGCCACGTCAACCTGGAAGGGAAACGCCCGTGTTCTTGAACCTATCCGGAAACCCCGCTATCCGACGGCGTCCTCGGGTGACGGCAATGCCGTCGCGCACCCCGGGGCGAGCCTGTGCGCGCCAGTCCCCCCTGTGCCAGGGACTGGCGTGGCACAGGGGTCGCACAGATGCGGATGCCCCTCCCGAGGGGTTTCCGGATAGGTGCTTGAGCACCCTCAAGCTACAGCGTTCCAAGCTCTAGTGCTGCAAACCAGATCGAAGGTCAAAACATCAAAAAACTGATCGCTCCAGGGCCTTTCTAACGTAGGCAGACTTCCGAAGTCGCCCGTGGGGCCGCTTGCGTGCGCAACGTGTGTGTACAGCGTACGAGCCCCTGATCGCCCTACCGCCTTCTGCGCCCGCGCGTGGGGACGGGGTTGGGGGAAGGGCAGAGCGGGGGCCTCGAAGCTCCAAGCACTGAAAAGCCCCAGAGCCGCTTAGAGTTGCACAACCGGCGGAGGCTGAGTATAATAGCGAGTTGAAACGGGCAAAGACTTTGGTAGAGCTTTCGCCAACAGCCTGTCCAGCAATCCCGTTCAGGGTGATCGGGCAGAACAGGCTTCGTCCGGACCAGGGCGCGGATAGGCACGTAATCGGCTTGCACATTCAAGGTCATGGCTTATAGACTGCAGCGCCGCAGTCCGCATGCCGGGCAGCGGCGCGTTGCTTTTCTCCCCACCCGTGCCAGTACAGCGGCAAGGATGCGAAGCTGCCCGGCCTGCCGGCGGTTGATAACCGAAGCAAGGGTCAAGGGGTGTAGGATGACGACGAAAGCCCGAATAGCCCTGGTGTTGCTGGGGATGGTGCTGCTCGTGGGGTGGCCAGTGGCCTCGCAGGGGGCACCTGCGGAGCAGGCGGATAGCTCGTGCCTCGCCTGCCACCAGAAGTTGAGTGGGCGGGCTGGCGACGTGGTGGACGAGTGGCGAGTGAGCATCCACGCGGCGGCCGGCATAGGCTGCGAGGACTGCCACGGGGGCGACCCCACAGCCCAGGACCAGGCTGCGGCCATGTCGCCCGCAGCCGGCTTCCGCGCCACCCTTCCACGCACCCAGATCCCGGACTTGTGCGGCAGCTGCCACGCCGATCCTCAGCGCATGGCACCTTTTGGCCTGCCGGTTGACCAGCTTGAACTCTACAGGCACAGCGTCCACGGGCGCCGCCTGGCTCAGGGGGATGTCAATGTGGCCACGTGCTACGATTGCCATGGCGGCCACGCCGTGCGCGAGTCGAACGATCCGGAATCGAGCATCTACCCGGTCAACCTACCGGCTACCTGCGGGCGCTGTCATGCCGACCCCCAACGCATGGCGCCGTACGACATCGCCACGAACCAGCTTGAGCTGTTCAAGAACAGCGTCCACGGGATCGCCCTGCTGCGGGAGCACAACCTCAAGGCGCCCACCTGCGCCACCTGTCATGGTAGCCATGGGGCTACTCTCCCCGGGCAGGCCGAGGTGGTGGATCTGTGCGGCGCCACGTGCCATCCTGCTGTTGAGTATGCCTACGTGACCGGGGCCCACGCCCTTTCCGAGGCCCCGACACCCCCAAACTGCGTGACCTGCCACGGGCGCTACGACGTGCATCCGGCCTCACCCGACATCTACCTGCAGGCAGGTCCTCGTGGGTGCAAGAGCTGCCACCCGGCCGGGTCCCCTGAGGCGGCTGTAGCCCAGCAATTCCACGATGAGCTTGCCAGCGCCGAACGTTGTCTGAACGCGACCCGGTCCACGCTTGAGCGGGCTGAGGGGGCAGGCCTGGACGTCGGCCGGCTACGAATACAGTTCATGACTGCAGAGACCGAACTGGTGCTGGCACGTGTCGCCCAGCACAGCGTGAACCCGGCCCTGGTCTCCAGCCACACGCAGCGCGTGAGCGAAACCTGCTCACAGGTGGCGAGCGCCACGGAGGGGATGCTCGCCCAGCGGGAAAACTGGCGGCGGGCGCGAACGGCCGGCGTGGTGGCAGCCCTGGCCGGGCTGGCCGTCGTCGGCGTGGGGATCGCGCTCAGCATCGTCTCCTGGCGCAGCAGGTCGTGAGCAGGCCATGATGGATCCCTCTGAATCGTTTGCCAGCTCTACGGGGCCATGGAAACCTACAACGGCCGCGACTTGAAGTACTGGTGGGTGGGCGATCTGGTGCGCAAGGCTGGGCGTAAGGTCAGTCACACGTCCGGGTGCCTGGTGAAGGTGCAACGCGCCTTTGAGGTGCGTTGCACCTTCTCTTGAATGCTGGTACAATGAGCGGCGATGAGCCGCATGAACCAGGACGCCTTCATTCGACTCGAGCACGTCAGCCGGCTGTTCCGCACGGGCACACGCACGGTGACCGCCCTGCACGACGTTAACCTGACCATCGGCCAGGGTGAGTTCGTGGCGGTGGTGGGACCGTCTGGCAGCGGCAAGTCCACCCTGCTCAACGTCATCAGTGGCATAGACAAGCCCACCGCCGGGCGGGTGCTCGTCGGCGGCGTAGAGGTCAGCGCCCTGGACGAGAACGCCCTGGCCCGCTGGCGCGGCGAGCACGTGGGAATCGTGTTCCAGTTCTTCCAGTTGCTGCCCACCCTCACGGCGCTGGAGAACGTGATGCTGCCCATGGAGTTCCGGGGCAAGTTCGCTGGCGAGCGTCGGGAGAGAGCTATGGCTGCCCTGGCCCGGGTAGCTCTGGCCGACCGGGCGCACCAGCTCCCCTCTGAGCTGTCCGGCGGCGAGCAGCAGCGGGTGGCCATCGCCCGCGCCCTGGCCAACGACCCGCCCCTCCTCCTGGCCGACGAGCCCACCGGCAACCTGGACAGCGAGACTGGCCAGCGCATCATCGCCCTCCTGGCAGAGCTGCATCGCCAGGGCAAGACCATCGTGCTGGTGACCCACGAGGAGCACCTCACCCGGGCCGCAGGCCGGGTGCTGCGCATGGAGGATGGGCGCATCGTAGCTTGACATGACCGGGGCGTTGTTGCAATTCGGCTTCGATGGCAGCTTTCTTGGCTGCGATGTCGCCATATACCTTGCCTTCGATTTTGGCCCACAGATACTTCAAAGATACGCTCGGCGGGTTGCAACTGCGGCAAGTAGGGAGGTTGCTCAATGCGCTTGACCGGCACCCCTTCGTATGCTGCCCCCCTATGCCCAGGGGCCCGATCCCATACGAGAAGCTCCACGCCTGCCTTGGCCCAGTCCTGGACCACTGGCCCAATGGAAGCGGCTTGCATGTTCTCCGTCCAGTCCCAGATGATTCGGCCCTCTAGCCCATTCACGGCCAAGTTGAGGTATCCCCATTCATACGTGTACTCGACCGCTTGTTCAACCTTCACCCACGCGGCGCCCACACCCGTCGCACCTGGCCAATGAAACCCACCCGCATTTCATCTCCCCAATACACGCCCTGGGACCCGTTGGCACCCGCTTGGCGCAGTTGCTCCGTTAGCCCCCTTTTTTCCAAGCCGCCTGCGCTTCGACAGACGCCTTGGGCGACTTGGAACGGGGCAATTTCTTTAGTCCCAGGCGGGCGAACACCCAGCGCATGCCCCAGTAGGTGTACTCCACCCCATGGGCTTCTCGCGCCCACTTCACGCCATCCCAGATGGTGCGTATCTCCCCCGCTTCGGCCTTGGCCACCAGTTCCGCTTCCTGTTCCGGGCTTAACCGACGTTGAAGACCCCCGTGTCCGCCATGTCGATGGTTCAGCACTTCAGCCATTCCCCCTTGGCGGTACCAGGCCACCCACTCCTGCAAGGTTCGATAATGCACCCCCACCAGCGCCGCGACTTCCTTCATTGGCCAGCCTGAGCGCAGCAACCACAGGGCATGGAGCCGCGTTCGGGTTTGAGAGTCCTTTTCTTGCTTGTAAAGTCGGTAGAGGGTTCGTTCATCCTCTTGCCAATCGATCTGCAACTGTCGAGCCATGTCTCACCTCGCCCATCGTCTTGGCTAATTAACACATGGCTCTTCGCTTAGCAATTGGTATAATCACCGGGAAGCAGATAATCTCGGTCCACGACCGGACAGCGGTAGAAGCTCTTGAGGGCGGGCCGGCAGGAGAAGGTGGGCGACTGGAAATCGTGGGAACGTGCTGGGTCAACGGCGCGCCACTGGGAAAGGCGAAGCCGCCTGGCGCTTTTGAGTGTGGATACAGGGCCAGGGGCCGGTGTCTCTCCTCATCGAGTCAAAGTTACTTTGCGCAGACCTCGAGGCTGGTCAGGATCAATCCCCTTAGCGAGCGCCAGCCCCAGAGTGAAGAGTTGTCCCGGCACCACGGCCACCACGGGCGATAACCATTCCGGTACGCCAACTGGCAGTAGGAGAGGGGTTTGGGCCAGAGCCAGGGCATCATCCAGGGCGGAGATCATGACCAGTTCTGCCTCTCGTTCTCGCAGTTGTCGCAGGAACTCTACTAACTCCACCGCTACGCTTCCTTCCGGCACCACGGCCAGGACGGTGAAGCCATGTTCAATCAGGGCCACCGGGCCATGCCGGAAGTCGGCCGAGGAGTATGGCTCGGCCAGTATGTAGGTAAGTTCTTTGAGCTTGAGGGCGATTTCAAAGGCAGTGGCGTAGTTGTACCCTCGGCTGATCACCACGCAGGCTTCCATATGGCGATACCGCTCAGCAGCTTTGATTGTGGCTGGAGCCAAGGTTGCCACTTCGGAGACAAGGTCGGGCAACGCTTCTAGAGCTCGGAACCGGTCGGCGTCTCCTGTCAGGGCTGCGCTCAGCATAGCCAGAGCCAGAAGAGAAGCCGTATAGGTCTTAGTGGCGGCGATGCTTCGTTCCTGACCAGCCTGCAGACAGATGGTGTATTCGGCGGCGTGGGCGAGAGGAGACCGGGGATTGTTTGTAATGGCCAAGGTCAGCCCCCCTTGACGACGTCCCTCTTCTGCCACAGCTACGATGTCCGGTGACTGGCCCGACTGGGAAATGCCCAACACCAGTGCCTCGTCCAGACGGGGTGGCTTCTTGTAAATGGTGAACAGAGAAGGCGTGGCCAAGGCCACCGGCAAGCCGTTGATTGCGCCAAAGAGGTACTGGCCGTAGCGGGCGGCGTTGTCAGAGCTGCCGCGAGCGGCGATCACCACGTAGCAGGGGGCGTAGCGCCGGACGATGTCTGCCACCCGCTCGATGGTCGGGCGCTCGCTTTCCAGGAGACGCTGCAGAACATCCGGCTGTTCCAGAATCTCCTTTTCCAGATATGAACCGCTCGTTGTCAATGACCGATACCCACTCCTTTACACCGGCCAAGCCGCAAGTTGCCCAGCGAGTTGGCTCAACTCATCCCTAGTCATCTGGCGCACCTCGGTATCGTGCAGATGGGTGTCGCGTGTTTCCCGATGATCCAGGAGGCGTCATGGGTGGCGACCAGGTTGTGCCAGGTGCCGCGCGTGACGTCGTAAACCACCCCGGGTTCCATAGCCATCAGCTCGATCCCCGCATCGCCAGCGACAAGCAGCGCTCCCCGACCCCGCCAGAGAACGAAGACTTCATCTGTCTCGTTGTAACCTTCGATCACGCTCAGATTGGTCGGATCAAAGGCAGGTCCCCAGTTCAGCACTGCTAGCTGCCAGTCGCCGCTGGAGACCAAAGGGCGATAGCCTTCATCAGCCCACTCATGTACTTCTTGAGTGGCTGATCCAGACACAGGGCTCATCAGATGCAGCTCACGCCACACCATTCCAGAATCAGCCCGCTTATGACCTGAGCGACCTTCATTACCTCCTCCACCTCTACGTACTCGTCTGCGCTTTTGTGCTGCGCCACTGTGCCCTCAACTGTCGTGTCTTGCCTACGCTGAGGCGTCACTTGCTTCAGGTTGCGACGCCACACGCGTTGGTTTTGCCAAAGTCCAGTTAGGATTATCAGGTGAGAACAGATTGCTTACCCTCCCCTGCCCGCCTTCTCAAAGGCGGCCAGGATCTTGTAGTAGCCGGTGCAGCGGCAGAGGTTGCCGGTGATGCTCTGCAGGATTTGCTCGCGGGTGGGGTGAGGATGCTCTTCCAGCAGGCAGGCGCCGGACATGAGGAAGCCGGGCGTGCAGTAGCCGCACTGTACCGCACCCTCCTCGATGAACGCCTGCTGGATGGGGTGGAGCTGATCGCCGCGCGCCAGCCCTTCAACTGTAACGATCTCAGCGCCGTGGGCCCGGGGAGCCGGCACCAGGCACGACATCACGGCGATGCCGTCCAGCAGCACCGTGCACGCACCGCATTCCCCCTCCGCACAGCCCTCCTTGGTCCCCGTCAACCCCACATCCTCGCGCAGCATTCGCAAGAGCGTCTTGTCGTTGGCCCCGTGGATTGTGTAGCGGCGGCCGTTGACCGTGGTCTCGATGGGCTCTGAGCCGGCTTCGCGGTGAACCAGGGTCCCATGGGCCGGCAAGGCCGGGAAGCGGCCATCGGTGCGCCCCCACAGCATGACCGGGGACTCGGGCCAGCCCTCCCTCTCTCGGCCATCGCGGATGGCCCGCAGCGCCCGCGTTGTGAGCACACGCACCAGGTGCCGGCGATAGGCTGCCGACCCGCGTATGTCATCAATGGGACGGGAGGCGGCCATGGCAAGCTCGGCCGCCTGGGCGATGAGGTCATCCGAGAGGCGCTGGCCTTCCAGCAGACGTTCGGCTTCCGGCGCGTGGATGATGGTCGGGGCCACGCTGCCCAGGGTGATGGCCGCCCGACGGACCCGGTCGCCGTCGAGTGACAGCACCACCGCCACGTTGACCACACTGATGGCTTGGGCCCGGCGCAGCCCAAACTTCACGAAGGTCCCGCGCTGGTCCGGCCTCATGGCCGGGACGACGATGTCCACCAGCATCTCGTCGTCCGCCAGGGCCGTCTGGCGTACGCCCAGGAAGAACTCCTCCAGTGGCAGGGTCCGCCGCCCACGCACGCTGGCCAGGGTCACGGACGCACCCTGTGCCACCAGGGGGGTGATGGTGTCGTTGGCCGGCGAGGCGGTGATGAGGTTGCCGGCCACCGTCCCCCGGTTGCGGATCTGGGGCGCGCCCACCGACCAGCAGGCCCAGGCCAGGGGGAAGGCCCGCTCAGCTAGCAGCCGGGAGGCCACTACCTGGTTATGGGTTACCAGGGGCCCCAGGTGGATGGCCCCATCGGCGTCCTGGGTGATGTGCTCCAACCCGCCGATGCGCGTTATGTCAATCACTACAGGGGGGCTGCGGACCTTGCGGTCCAGCTCGATAATGAGGTCGGTGCCGCCGGCGATGATGCGGGCCTCCGGACCGTGCTCGGCCAGCAACCGCAGAGCGTCTTGCAGCGTGGTTGGGGTGTAGTAGGTTTGCCACATGTTAGATTGATTGTCGCGAGATAACCATTCACCCCTCCCTCGGAGGGAGGGGTAAGGGGAGGGTGAAACCCTGACACACCAGGAAACCGTGCTACAAAATGCAACCGACTACAAGCCACACGCTTCACCCCCACCCCAACCCTCCCCCTGCTAGGGGGAGGGAGTCAAACGCTTACCTCGTGAGAATGTTCGGTGATCGACTCACTACAGTGCAACGCACTCCCAGAAGCACACCGCACCTGGCAGTCTGAGCCGCATGGGCACTATCGCTTCGCCCGCAGCGCCCGGCCACGAATAACCTGGTGGCGCTCCAGATCAACGATCAACCGAAAGTCCTGGAGCACGTGCGTGCCGACAAGCGGCTCACACCCAGGTGGACCGATGACCACGTTTCCCGCCACAACTTCCCCGTCGTAGCCGAAGAGACAGAACCCATAAGGGCGTTCCGTGATGCTGCCATCGGCTAATTCCAGGGGGACGGTTCCGACCGGCTTGATCCCCAGAGCCTCAGCCAGCTCTTGCGAGATCCAGGCCCTGGTAGCTCCGGTGTCCACCAGAAATGAAACCTCTTGCTGGCGCTCCGGGTCTTCAATGTTGGCGATGGTGAGCTCTAGATAGACATCGCTCATGCCTTACCCCTTTTCCCCTACCCCCTCAGCGTCCGCCACACCCGCTCTGGCGTCAGGGGGATCTGGTTGATGCTCACGCCCACGGCGTCCAGGACAGCATTGCGCACGGCCGGGGCCACGCCGGCCATGGGGATCTCCGCCACAGCCTTGGCGCCGAAGGGGCCGGTGGGCTCGTAGGTCTCGATGAAGATGACCTCCATCTGCGGCATCTCGTCAGCGCGAAAGATGTGGTAGCGCTCGAAGTCCGTGGTGAGCAGCCGGCCCTTGTCATCGTACACCATCTCCTCGCACACGGCATAGCCCAGGGCCTGGGTCATGCCGCCCTCGATCTGCCCGGAGGCCGTCTGCGGGTTGATGATGACCCCACCATCCACCGCCATCACCAGCCGATCCACCCTTACCTGGCCGGTCTCGGTATCCACCGTCACCTCGGCGAACTGAGCGGCAAAGGGCGGCGGCGACTCCGGCGCCACGTACGAGCCCACGGCCATGATCTGGCGCTGGTCGTGATGGTGCAGTGACTCCAGCGCCACCTCTTCTAGCGAGACGCTACGGCCGTCGGGTGCCCAGACGCGGCGGTCACGGAGCACCAGATCCTCTGGCTGCACAGGGGAAGCGGACAGCATTCGGGCAGCGACACGCTTGATCTGCTCGGCCACCTTCTCGGCGGCGATGACCACCGCGCGACCGGAGACATAGGTGGTGCTGCTGGCGTAGGCCCCCTTGTCAAAGGGGGTGAAGTCGGTGTCCGAGGAGTAGGTGATGATGTCCTCCACCTCGCAGCCCAGAACCTCGGCGGCCATCTGGGCCAGGACGGTATCCGAGCCGGTGCCCAGGTCGGTGGCTCCCACCAGCAGGTTGAAGGAGCCATCGTCGTTCATCTTGATGCTGGCAGCGCCCATGTCCAGCATGGGGATGCCCGTACCCTGCATCGCGCAGGCCACGCCGATGCCCCGGCGCAGGTGGGGCTTGCCCGGCACCCGGTGCCACTCGGGGTTCCCGAACTTCTGCGCCCACCCGATGGCTCGGGCGCCGGCTTCGACGCACTGGGGCAGGCCACACGTGTGGATGACCTGCGGCGGGCCCTCCTTGCCCTCACCCAGGACTTCAGATAGCGGGTGAGTTTCCCCTTCGCGGATGGCGTTCTTGAGCCGGAAGGCTAGGGGGTCCATGCCCAGGGCGCGGGCGCACTCCTCCATGTGGGACTCGACGGCGAAGAACCCCTGGGGCACGCCGTAGCCGCGGAAGGCGCCGGCCGGGGGCAGGTTGGTGTACACCACATCGGCGTGGAATCGAATGTTGGGACGCTTTCGGTACTCACCGTCGCCAACGTACAGCGCCATGGACTTGGAGCCGGTGTTGGACTGCACCGTCAGGGCGTGGCAGCCATAGGCGCCGGTGTTGGCCAGGAGACGCATCTCGTTGGCCACGATGGTGCCGTCACGCTTCAGCCCGGTGCGCATGTGGATGATCTGCGGGTGCCGCGAGCGGCTGGCCATGAACTCCTCCGCGCGGGTGTACTCCAGGCGCACCGGCCGGCCGGTGGCGATGGTCAGGTGGGCGCAGATGTCCTCAATGAGCACCTCTTGTTTGGAGCCGAAACCGCCACCGATGCGAGGTTTGATCACCCGGATGCGCTTCAGGGGCAGGCCCAGGACCGGGGCCAGGATGCGGCGCACGTGGAAGGGGACCTGGGTGCTGGTGCGGATGACCAGGCGGTCGTCCTCGTCCCACCAGGTGATGCACACGTGGGGTTCCAGAGGCGTCTGCTGCACCTGGGGCACCCGGTACGTCCCCTCGACGATCAGGTCCGCCTCGGCCATGGCCCCGTCCACGTCGCCCACCTCGGCGTGGACCTGGGCGGCCAGGTTGCGGGACTTGTCGGCGATGAACCAGGACTCGGGCTCGTCGTGGATGATGGTTTTAGGCGGCTGGCCGTCGCGCCCCATGGCCTCCTCGGGGTCCAGGATGGCCGGCAGGGCATCGTACTCTACCTCGATGAGCTCCAGCGCCCGCTCGGCAATCTCGGGTGTCTCCGCCGCCACCGCCGCCACCCGGTCGCCCACGAAGCGCACCTTGTAGTCCAGGCTGAAGCTGTCGTGGGGGCCGGGCTCCGGGTGGGACTGGCCGGCGGTGGTGTAGACTACCCGGGGTACGTCCTGCCAGGTGAGCACGGCGGCCACCCCGGGCAGCGCCCGGGCCTTGGAGGCATCTATGCGCTTGATGCGGGCGTGGGCGTGAGGGCTGATGAGCAGCCGGGCGTGGAGCATCCCGCGCATCTCAATGTCATCGGTGAAGGCGGGGTTGCCCTTGACCAGCTTAACGGCGTCCACCTTGGGCTCTGGCTTGCCCACGTGGGCCAGCGCCTCCCTCGTGGGCAGGGGTGCCAGCTCCACCCGGGGGCGCACCCGGGTCTTGGTGGTCGTCTCGCCTCCGATCTCCTGCCCCCCGCTTCGGGGGGCTGTCCCCCGGAACGGGGGACGGGGGGTGGGCCATCCAGCCTCGTCGTCCCAGGGTGACGGACGTGGCGGACCGAAGACCTCTTCGAAGGTGCGCAGGCCGGCCGGGGGCGCCTCCGGCGGCGTCTCCCCCCGCAGTACCGCTGCCGCGCGCAGGACCGCCTGCACGGGCTTGACGTAGCCGGTGCAGCGGCACAGGACCCCCGAGAGGGCATCGCGGACCTGCTCCTCCGTCGGGTTGGGCTCGACATCCAGCAGGGCTTTGGCGGCCAGGATCATGGCCGGCGTGCAGTAGCCGCACTGGATGGCGCCCGTCTCCACGAAAGCTTGTTGGAGGGGGTGGAGGGACTTGATGACCGCCGACCGCGGACCGCCGACCGCCGGAGGGGCCAGCCCCTCGATGGTGATGACTTGGTGGCCCTGGGCCTGGGCGGCCAGGGTCACGCAGGAGGCCACCGGCCGGCCGTCCAGCAGGACGGTGCACGCGCCGCAAGTGCCCTCGTCGCAGCCGTGCTTAACGCCCATGTAGCCATGCCGGCGCAGCACGTCCAGCAGGCGCTCGTGGGGTGCGACGTCAAAGTCTCTCGTTTGGCCGTTGATCGTCAAGCCCAGCTTCATCGTCCGCTCCTCCACCACAGGATGGCCCAGAATTTTTGGATTCGTCAATGCGGGGTAGATCCCTTTTGCGTGTTGTTAAGTTGATAGTACCTGAATATGACATCGAATCCCGAGGATTGAACGAATCCGGCGCCGCTAATTCGGTAACTCCCTTCTTACGTTGTCATATTCCGCAGGCCGCCACTCATCAACACTCTACAGAGAGACTACCTCAAGGCGGAATCGAACAGACAAACCGGGCAGTCGAGCTTCCTCGAAATGACACCGAACGGCGTCGGCAACCATCTGCCTGAGTTCTTCGAAGGTCTCTCCCTCGGTGTAGCCTGTCCTGGCCGGACAGGCCAGGGATGGAATAGCCGAGGGCTTTCGCTTCGTAGCCCCTTTCAGGGGACTATTCCACGAGAAAAATGATCTCCTGTGCCATCACGATTTCCACTTCTCAGGCGTAAAAGGCCACCCCAACTGAGTGCAAATGGTGCGCCAGCGTTCCAGCATATCCGGCGCATACAGGAAAGGGATGTACCCCAGCTTCACGTAGATCCTCAGTGCTGGCAGCCGCCAATCCTCGGTGTAGAGATGAATATGCCGATAACCTTCTTCAATGAGCCGCGCGGTAGCAGCAGCCGAGACCGCCAAACCCAACCCTTTGCCCCGGTGTCCAGGCACACAAGCCACCCAACCAATCCCACCGCCTTGACTGCCAAACTCCAGGCGATCATGAAACGCCATCGCGGTGGCGACAATCTCTTTGCTTGCGTCGTACACCACCATGGACTAACCCTGCGGCAAGATGCGCTCCCGCCACAGTTGCAGCTTCTGGGCAGCCCAGCCGGGCCAGCCGGCGAGTTCCATCACTTTGAAAAAGCGGGACTCATCGCCAGGCTGATATGTCCGTAACGAGTAGCTGGAATGCAGCTGCGCAGGAGGAGCATCGAGAAGCTCCTCTGGCCAGACCATGCGCAATTGGGACGGTACAGATGACTCGTTCACGACCCTCACTCCTGGCCACCAATCGGCAGCCGGCGAATGCGGATACGGGCTTGCTCAAAGACAACAACACTTCCCTGTTCCAGTGCCTCTTGGATGGCAGTCAGGTTAGCCACCAGCAGTGTTAACTGTCTCTCTGGACGCCTCTCTGTACCCCGCCTGAACAGAATTACGGACGGCTTGCTGGCCCTCCGCAGCGCCAATAGCGTCCCAAAGTCTGTGTCTGCAGAGATGATGACACGGTTCTCAGCAGCGGCTCGAGCAAAGATTGCATCATCCTCTGCCGCTTGCAAGCCATAGTCGCGCACGTGAACTGCATCGTGCCCGGCCTGTTGCAGCCCCTTTTGCCACCAAAGGCGACAAAGCGTTGTCTGCCAAGAACTTCACGGGAGTGCCACCAGGGGAAGTTCACGTTCTCGTACGGCTTCAGCTGCGTATCTCAGGGCTTCACGGATGTCTTCGCGTTCAAGATCGGGGTACGCTTCAAGAATCTCCTCTTCGGTCATACCCTCAGCAACCATTCCCACAACCGTTGCAACAGGGATGCGCAAACCCCGAATGCAGGGCACACCACCCATCTGATTGGGGTTTACAGTAATCCGTGCAAACCTCATTGACCCACCTCCAGACCGTCAGATGAACACCGGTTCCTGTTCGACCGGAATAGGCTTGCCATCCTCCTGCATACACTCAATGTGCAATTGAATGGCTTCAGCGATATTTGCTCGGGCCTCGTCAACCGTCGCGCCAAACGAGTGACATCCCGGCAATGCAGGAACGTATGCATAAAAGCCACCTTCATCAGGCTCTATGACGACGGTAAATTGATAGTCAGACACTTCGTCACCTCCAAAAGCTCTTACCACATAGCCCTCGCACTTCACGCCTGGTTAGTACTACAACGAGATTTCGAGCCATGGTTTCTCATGACTGCTGCTAAGGGGCGTCCCCGCCCCGCCTTTTGCGGCGTTCTGAGATGCCAGACGGGGCGAGGGCGCCCCTCCACAGCAGGTTATGTCAAAATCTCGTTGTAGTAGTAGTCTTCTCCCACGCTTCCCGCAATGCCCGGCGAGCCAACACGCCCACCATCGCCCTCCGATACCCACCACTGGCGCGGAAATCGTCCACCGGCACCACTTCTTCGCGGGCCGCCTCCGCCCCCCGGGCCATGAGGTCCTCGCTCAACCTTTGTCCCTCAAGCGTCGCCTCCGCCCGGGCCAGCCGCGTTCCCGGCCACCCGGCGCCACCGGCCACCAGCCGCGCCTTCTGGCAAACCTCGCCTGCCACGGTCAGCAGGGCGGTCACGGAGACGATGGGGCTGTCCGCCGGGCTGCGGGCCACGTCGTGGTACGCCGCGCCCGTGCCCGGTGCTGGCTGCGGGATGACCACCTCGGTCAAGAACCCAGCTTCGATGGGTGCGCCAGCGGCATAGAAGTCGACCAGGGGGAGCCGGCGCTCCTGCCCGGTGAAGATCACCACCTGCGCATCGAGGGCCAGCAAGGCGCAGGCCAACGGGCTATCGGCCGAGGCCATGACGGTGCCGCCCACGGTGGCCTGGTGGCGCAGGACGCTGCCGGCGGAACGGCGCGCCGTCCGGGCCAGCAACCCGCCGGCCAACCCGCCGGTCAGGGGCGAATCTACCAACCCCTGCAGCCGGGTCATGGCGCCCAGGTGGAGGCCGGCATCGTCTTGGCGGATGTAGTCCAGGCCCAGGGCCTGGAGATCCACCACCACCTCAACTTGGCGGTCACGCCGAGCTACCAACTTAGTGCCGCCGGCCAGCACAGCCGTGCGCACGCCGGGCCGCCGCAGCAACTCTAGAGCCGTCTGCAAGTCGTCGGGTCGGTGATACTCACGTAAGTTCCGCATCGAATCCTCAATCGCAGGCTGTCACCTGAACCAGACCCTCCGGGTTCCCCCGAGTTCCTGTGAGTTCCTGAGAGGGAACTCGGGGGGTTTCGGGGGAACTGCGGGGAACTCCGCCGCTTGCCGCCGCGAGCTACTTCTGGGCAAAGGTGTCAATCATCAGCTTGACGTCGCCCAGAGGGTAGAGGATGGGGCAGGTGCAACCGTGGTCGATGTACTCCTGCACCTTGGCCCTGACCTCATGTGGCGTGCCGCTGGCGGTGATGCGCTCCACCAAATCGTCCGGGACGAGCTTCATGGCCTTGCGGATCTGCTCATGGGTGGCCGGCCAGCCCAGGATGCTCTGGATCTCGGCCACCACCTGCGGGCTGACCTGGCTGGCTTTGGCGATGTGGGGCTGCTGGGCCAGGTACTGGCTCAGCAGCTCCCGGGCGCCGTCCAGGGCCACCTCCCGGTCCTCGTGCACCGAGCACACCACCAGTTGCGGCCGGTCTACGTCGTCCAGCGTCCGGCCGGCGCGCCGGGCGCCCATCTCCAGGTGCTCCATGGCCTGGTCGTTGTACTCCGGCGGCACGCAGTAGTTGAGCACCACCCCGTCGGCGATCTCGCCGGCCAGTTCCATCATCTTCATGCCCGTGGCACCGATGTAGATGGGGACATTGCGCGGCTCACGCCGGCCGTGCACCACGTCCAGCTCTACCCCGGTCACGTGGATGAACTCGCCATGGAAGGTCACGTTCTCCATGTTGAGCAGCCGGCGCAGCACGGTTACCGTCTCGCGCATGGCGGTCAGGGGCTTGCGCCGCTGGATGCCCACGTTCTCCGCCAGCGGGTCCCACCAGGCGCCGATGCCGCAGATAATCCGATCTGGCGCCAGATCGTCCAGCGTCAGGAAGGTGGAAGCCAGCAGGCCGATGTTGCGGGTCCAGTTGTTGATCACGCCACTGCCCACCTTGATGCGCTTGGTGACGGCGGCGTAGGCGGCCATGGGTACGATGGCATCCCGCACCAAGCGCGACTCTGCCTGCCACACAGCCTCGAAGCCACGCTCCTCGGCATACTTGCAATATTCCATCCCGTCACGGATGGGGTGCTTGTCCTGGAGATACAAAGCCACTCGCTTGATGGTCATGAGAGCCTCCTTAAAGTCCAGCGCCGCGCCCGAAGCATGCCAGCCAGATTCTACCCAAAAAGGTCCTGGAGGTCAAGCTGCCGGCAAAAAAGAAGGCGACGGCCCTTCAGCTCGTCGCCCGCTGTTCTGCGACCTATTGGGTGGCCGGCTCGACTACGCGCCTGCCGGTTCCCGGGCGGCTTCAGGCTTCCCAGGCACCTCATGACACCGCCGGCAGCGCGCCTCGTACTTCTCGCTGGCGCCCACCATGATGACGGGATCGTCGTACGAAGCCGGTTTGCCGTCAATGAGCCGCTGCGACCGGCTGGCCGGGGCGCCACACACCACGCAAATCGCCTGCAGCTTGTCCACCCTCTCGGCCTGGGCCATGAGCACGGGCATCGGCCCGAAAGGCTCGCCTCGGAAGTCCATGTCCAGCCCGGCCACGATCACCCGCTTGCCCTCGTCGGCCAGGCGGTTGCACACCTCAGCGATGGTCCAGTCGAAGAATTGGGCCTCATCAATCGCCACCACTTGGGCATCCGGCTCCACCGAGGCCAGAATCTCCATGGCGCTGGTCACGGGGATCGCCTCCCAGTGACCGCCGTCGTGAGAGCGCACCTTTTCCACCGAGTAGCGGTCATCGAGCTGGGGCTTGAAGACCTGCACCTTCTGCCGGGCGATCTCCGCCCGCCTGATCCGCCGGATCAGCTCCTCCGTCTTCCCGCTGAACATGCTCCCGCAGATGACCTCGATCCGACCGGTTTCGTGTTCGCCCATCCTGTCACCTCACAAAAACGCAAAGCGTAAAACGTAAGCCATCGTGATCGCCTTTACGCCTTACGTTTTACGCTTCACGTTTTGCACGCCACCGCAAGCCTTGCCTGGCCCGATCCTACTCTGTCGCCTCCCCAGCAGCCTCAGGCTCGGCTTTCTGTTCACCTCGCAGTTCTTCGCCCTTCTCCAGCCGGCGCATGAACCGCTCCACCTGGCCGGCGGTGTCCACGATGCGCTGCTCACCCGTGTAGAAAGGATGGCAGACCGAACACACGTCGGTGCGAATCTCGAGCACCGTCGAGCCCACGGTGAAGGTATTGCCGCACGCGCAGATGACGCGCGCGTTGGGGTACCACTTGGGATGAATACCTGGCTTCATTGAAACCTCTGCGTTATCGGCCTCTTAACCGGCAATGGGATACACGCTGACGCGCTTCTTGGTCCGCGTAGCGTGCTCAAACTTGACAAACCCGTCCACCTTGGCGAACAGGGTGTAGTCCTTCCCCATGCCCACGTTCATCCCAGGCCGGAAAGTGCTGCCCCGCTGGCGCACGATGATGGTGCCAGCGCGCACCAGCTCACCATCAAAGCGCTTCACCCCCAGGCGTTTGGACCGGCTGTCACGGCCGTTCTTGCTGCTTCCGCCACCCTTCTTGTGTGCCATGGCTACATCCTCCCATCAAGCCACGATCTCGTCAACACGCAGCCGGGTGAACCGCTGCCGGTGGCCCGTCTTCCGGCGGTACCGGTTTTTGGCTTTGTACTTGAACACCACAACCTTCCGGCCCTTGCCGTGCTCCACTACCGTGGCGCGGACCTTGGCGCCCTCGACCGTCGGCTGGCCCACCCGCACCCCCTGCTCATCCGAGATCAGAAGCACCCTATCCAGGGTCACCCGCTCACCAGGCGCCACGGGCAATAACTCCACGTCCACCGTGTCACCCACGCTGACTTTGTATTGCTTACCACCTGTCTCCACAACTGCGTACACGAACAACCTCCCCATCAGGCCCCGGACAACTCAATGATAGCCTGCATCCAGTGACAATGAATTATAGCCATGGATAGGACATTTGTCAAACGCGGTTTCCCGGCTCGGCCAGGATCAAGCGCAAGCGCTGCGGACGCCGGGCGTGGGGGGTCAGGCCCAGGGCATCTGTCACCTCGTCCGGCCGCCCGGTCGCCCCCGGCTCCGCCCGCAGACGCATCCCCAACCGCAGCCCGCCGTCATCCTCCAGCCACAGGTCCTTCACCAGCGGCCGCAGGTCGTACCGCTTGCCGTGACGCTCCCGGGGGATGGTCGTCGCCGCCAGGAACTGCCGCACCCGCTCCTCCACCGCCTCACGCCCCACCCCCTCCAGGCCGACCACGTACTCAGCCTCTCTCAGGAGGCCGGGCAGCGAGGGGCTCTTGTCCCCCACCACCTCCGCAGACAGCAGCCGGGCGCCGGCCGGCAACTGCGCCGTCAGCCTGCGGACGAACTCCCCCGGCTCCATCGGCTCCTCCAGCCAAACGTCCATCAGTTCCGCGCTGCCCGTCACCCCCAGCGGCAGCGCCGAGGCGATGACCATGCGGGGCCGGGGGTTGAAGCCGTGGAAGTAAGCGATGGGCACGCCGGCCCGGCGAAAGGCTCGCTCCCACAGCCGCATCACGTCCAGGTTGCTGATGTAGCGCAGCGGGTCGTCTTTGGTGAAAGTCAGGCGCAATCTCACCGTTCTATTTGCCATGCGTCCGAACCTCCGGGCACTCCCATGCCTCCGGCGGCGTCGTCGCCCGCAGGTCCCGATAGACGCTGAGGATGCCGCAGCCCAGGCATCGCTCCCGGCAGTCAATCTTGATCTTCCCGGCCAGGGCATCCTGGTAGTCGCGCAGGAGCCAGCGCTTGTGGACCCCGATGCTGATGTGATCCCAGGGGAAGACCTCGTCGGCGGGGCGCGGCCGGCTAGCGTAGAACTGCGGATCGAGCCCCTCGTCGGCGAAGGCCTGCCACCACACATCGGCTTTGAACTGGTCCGACCAGCCATCGAAGCGGGCGCCGGCCCGCCACGCGCTGTGAATCACCCTGCCCACCCGGCGATCGCCTCGCGACAGCGCTGCCTCCAGCAGGGACTCCTCAGGCTCGTTCCAGTTGAAGGTCAGCCCACGGCCCCGCAACTCGCGCCGCAGGATGTCCTGCCGCCCGCGGATGGTGTCCAGGGCCGCCAGCGGTGCCCACTGGAAGGGGGTGTGGGGCTTGGGCACGAAGGTAGACACGCCCACCCGCACGCTGGCCTTCCTGCCGTGATACTTGCGGCCCACGGCATGTACCTGCTTGGCCAACCGGGCGATGGCGCGCACGTCCTCGTCCGTCTCCGTGGGCTGGCCGATCATGAAGTAGAGCTTGATGGACCTCCAGCCCCGGCTGAACACTTCCTCCGCCACCTGGAGCAGTTCAGCGTCAGGGATGGGCTTGTTGATGACCTGGCGCATGCGCTCCGTGGCCGCTTCCGGCGCAAAGGTGAAGCTCGACCGCCGGCCATCCATGAGCGCCTCGGCCAGCTCCACCGAGAAGCTCTCGATGCGCAGCGATGGTAACCCGATGCTCACATGGTGTTTGGTGTGGCGCTCAGCGATGGCCTCCACCAGCTCACGGATGCGGCTGTAGTCGCTGCTAGACAGGGATAGCAGGGCCACCTCCTCCATCCCGGTCTGGGCGATGACCTCGTCCACCGCCGCCAGCACCTCGTCCAGGGGACGCTCGCGGACCGGGCGGTAGACCATGCCAGCCTGGCAGAAGCGACAGCCCCGGGTGCAGCCGCGCTGGATCTCCACCGCCGCCCGGTTGTGCACGATGTCCACGAAGGGGACGATGAAGCGGGTGACCGGCGGCGGCAGGACGGGCACGATGCGCTTGCGCACCATCGGCGGGACCCCATCCACGATGGGCACCGTGGCTTGCAGCGTGCCGTCCTCGTTGTAGCGCGCCTCGTAGAAGCGCGGCACGTAGACGCCCTCCATCGTGCTCAGTTGCCTGAGCAGTTCCTCTCGCGCCACCCTCGGATCACAGTTCGTGGCCCCCTTCTTCCAGACCTGATACGCCCGAGCTAGCTCCAGGATCACCTCCTCGCCCTCGCCGATGACGAAGGCATCAATGAAGGGGCTCATGGGCTCAGGGTTGTAGCAGGCGGAGCCGCCGGCGATGACCAGCGGATGCCGGGCGTCACGCTCGGCAGAGAGCACCGGCAGGCCGGCCAGGTCCAGCATGTTCAGGGCATTGGTGTAGAGCTGCTCGTAAGGCAGGCTGATGCCGATGATGTCGAACTCGGCCACCAGGCGCTTCGACTCCAAGCTGAAAAGGGGCAGCCCGGCCTCCCGCATCGCCGCCTCCATGTCCACCCACGGCGCGTAGACCCGCTCGGCCAGGAGGTCCGGCTGACGGTTGACCACATCGTAGAGTATCATCAAGCCCAGGTTGGACATCCCCAGGTCGTAGATGTCCGGGAAGGTCAGGGCGATGCGCACGTCCACCGCCTCCCAGTCCTTCACCACGGCGTTCCACTCACCGCCCGTGTAGCGCCCCGGCTTCTCCACCTGGGGCAGGATCCGCTCCAGCTTCGCTTCCAGAGTCATTTGCCATCCTCAAGACGTGCAAGGTGACTTGTCTAAGCAGGTAACCATAAGTTCTTTGAACTTCTCCACCGCGACAAAGGGGCGTCCCCGCCCCGTCTTTCAGGGTCAAAGAGCCGCTGGACGGGGCGAGCCTGTGCGCGTCAGCCCCTGACACAGGGGTCGCACAGACGCGGACGCCCCTTGACAGCCGTTTTGGTGCGAGGAGAAAGTGCAAAGAACTTCTGGCGAGTTGCTTAGTCGAAATTATACCATACCGAACCCGTGAGACCAAACTCGAACCAAAGGGGAGCGTGCTTGACAGCAAGCATCTTTTTGACTACACTATCAGCGCGTTCCCGGCCGCCTTTCCTCCTCTCAGTCACCCGATGGTTCCACCGGAGCTTCCTCCACCCTTCGGGGCCGGCGTCGAACCTGACAAGACACACTGAGTCAGCTCCACCCCGGCCTGGTGCGGTGAGACCGGCCGGGCGAGAGACGAGAACAGTGGCACGACACTCCAAGAAGACGCAGGTAGATTCGAAGGTCCTCCAGGGGCTGAAGCGCCTGGCCCGGGACAAGGGCTTCGTCACCCTGGATGACGTTTATAGCTTGCTGGCGGACAAGGCACAGGACGCGGCCGCCTTCGAGGGGGTGTGTGCCGCCCTTGCCCGAGCCGGCATCACCGTGCAGGACCAAGTCCAGGAGCAGGACGATCTCCGCCTCCCGCCCTCCGACGCATCCGGCCTGGACAGCGATGACACGGTCAGCCTTTACCTGCGCGAGATTCGCGATATTCCGCTCCTCACCCAGGAGGAGGAGATCGAGTTGGCGCGTCGGCTGGAGCGTGGCCGGGCGGCACGCCGGCGTCTGGCTCAAGACGGCTGGACCGAGGAGGAGCGCAGGCGGCTGGAGCGGGAGGTTCGCGAGGGAGAGTTGGCCCGTAAGCGCCTGATCCAGGCCAACTCCCGGCTGGTGGTGAGCATCGCCAAGCGGTACATCGGGCGTGGGGTCCCCTTCCAGGACCTCATCCAGGAGGGGAACCTGGGGCTCATCCGGGCGGTGGAGAAGTTCGACCACCGGCGGGGGTTCAAGTTCAGCACCTACGCCACGTGGTGGATTCGTCAGGCCATCACCAGGGCCCTGGCTCACCAGGCCAGCACCATCCGTGTCCCCATCCACGTGATAGACCTGCTCAAGAAGCTCTACCACGCGACGCTGCGCCTGGAGCAGGACCTGGGCCGGCAGCCGACGACGGAGGAGCTGGCTCAGGCGCTCGACCTGCCGGTGCGCAAGGTCGAGCGCTTGCGGGAGATCGCCCAGAGCCCCCTCTCACTGGAGATGCCCGTGGGCGATGAGCTGGATGCCCGGCTTGGCGACTTCGTCGAGGACCCCGGTGCATCCCTGCTCACGGATGCGGCCTCGCGGGAGCTGCTGCGGGAAGAGATCGAGCTGGTGCTCAGCTCCCTCACCCCGCGCGAGGCTCGCGTGCTGCAGCTCCGCTTCGGGTTGATGGACGGCCAGAGCTACACGCTGGAAGAGGTGGGCGAGAAGTTCGGGGTCACGCGGGAGCGCATCCGCCAGATCGAAACCAAGGCTATCCGGCGGCTGCGCGGCCGGATCCGCAGCCGGCGGCTCAAGGATTTTCTGAGCTGACAGCCACCCCCAGAAGCTTGGCCCGACGCACGTCCCGCACCTTCCGCAGGATCACCGTCCCCAGCAGGAAGCAGGCGAAGGCCGCGGCGAAGAGCGCCAGGTAGCCCTGGTTGGGCTGCCGGGCGTTGAACACGTCAATCAGCGGGCCACCGACGAACCCGGAGATGACCCCCGCGCCGGCCGTGGCCAGGTTGGAGATCCCCAGGTAGCGCCCCGCCTCGTCGTTGGGCACCAGGTCCGTCGCCCACGCCCAGTCGGCGCTCAGGAAAAGCCCCAATGACAGCCCAAGGACACCCCCAAAGGCCAGCACATCGCTGACCGCAAACCCACCCAGGGTGATCAACGTGCGACCGTGGGCGAAGCACAGCAGAAAGCTGCCCAACATCCCCAGCAGGCCCGAGAGCACCACCAGCGGCTTGCGGCCCACCCGGTCGGAGAGGTAGCCGGCGGGGTAGGAGAGCACCAGGATGGCCACGGCGATCAAAGCCAGGAGCACCCCCGTCAGCTCGGTCGCCGCTTGCACCGGGTTGGGGGCTCCCGGCACGATCACGTCGCGGATGAAGTAGAGGGCGAAGTTGCTGACGAGGTTCACGCCCACCAGGATGAGCAGGCGTGACACCAGCAGCCAGACGTAGTCGGCGTAGCGGCCCACGTCAATCCGAAAAGTGCGCAGAACGGTCTCCAGCACCGACCCAGCGGGCACTTCGTCCGGTGACAGCGGCTCCTCGTGCACGGTCAGCACCGTGATGAGCATGGTGCCCAGCAGGAGCGCCATCATGATCACCAGTGCCTGGTCCGCCTGGCCCTGCCCCACGAGCCTGGCGGTCACCAGCGAGGTGACGATGAGGGCCGAAATCTCGAAGAATTGCTTGACGCCGGAAGCGGTCCCCCACCGTTCGGGCGGCACGCGGTCCGGGATCAGGCCTTGATACGGCCCGTGGGCCACGTTGGAGAGAAACTGCAGCAGGCTGTAGCTGAGGAAGAGAGCGGCGTAGCTGGGCGCCAGGATGATGCCGGTGAGGGCGACAAGCTGGCCGATGGTGCCCGCGAACAGGTAGGGTCGCCGGGGGCCCCAGCGGAAGGTGGAGCGATCGCTGAGGGCGCCGGCCACAGGCTGCACCACCACGGCAATGATGAGCCCCACCGAGGTGAGGACGCCCAGGGCGGTGCTCTCGACCTCCGGCGCTACCAGAGGTGAGACCAGGACCGGGAGCACAATGCGGCCCAGGCTGTTCCACAGGTATGACAGGGCCAGCCAGTAGACGTTGACGGTCAGGTAGTCCACGGCCCGCATGGTGGGCCGCTCACGTGCGGTGACGATGGCTGTGCTCATTTCAGGTACCTCTCGAAGAAGCCCAAGACGCGCCGGCGGTACTCCTCCGGGCGCACCTGGTCCACTTGACGGTGCCCCGCCTCGGGTACGATCCACAATTCCTTGGGCTCGGCGGCGCGGGCGTACAGCCGCCGCACGTCCTCCACCGACACATAGGGGTCCTGGCCGCCGTGGATGAGGAGCAGCGGCATGGGGCTCACCTGGCCCACCCAGCGGATGGGGTCGCCCTCTGTCAGGTCCACCCCCAGGCGCCACCCCGCCACCCGCACGATGAGCCATGCCAGCCAGTCACAGGCCGGGCCCAGGGGGTAGCGCTGGCGGATGCCAGCTGCCAGGGTCCGGCGCAGGGCGGCGAAACCGCCGTCGGAGACCACGGCGGCGATGGAGCGTGTCATGGCAGCGGTGGAGATGGCGACCGCCCCGCCCAGGGAGAATCCCAGCACCCCCACGCGACGGATGCCACGCTCGGCCAGGAAGCTCAAGGCGCCCAGCAGGTCGTAGCGCTCTAGGCAACCCATGGAGACGTGTTGCCCTTCGCTGCGCCCGTGGCCACGGAAGTCGAACATCAGGACGTTAAAGCCGGCTGCGTGGAACCAGGGGACGTATTGCAGGTCAGGATCCATGCTGCCGGCGTGGCCGTGGCAGAAGATCACCGTCGGCCCGCCGGTGCCGGCTGCCCCAGGCGCGGGGATGAGCCACCCGCGCAGGATCACGCCATCGGTACTCTTGAAGGTGACGTTCTCGAAGGTGAGGTCGTAGTCGGCCGGGCTCGCCTGGACGTCGGGCGGCCGGCGGCGGATAACCTCCGACGAGCCGTACCAGGCCAGAGCCGCCAGGCCGGCTCCCAGGCCGGCCGCTCCTCCCAATGCCAAGGCTACAGCTGGGACAAATCCTCCACGCATGCCCTCAACGGGTTCGTAAGCGCCCTCCGAAATCCCCCACGCGCCAAGCGCGCCCCCTGGCCCCCGGGCTGAGGCTCTCGGCCGAAGGCCTGCGCCAGGGCAGACTACGAACTTGTGATGTCCGGTGGCGGTTCCGACGACTCCTCGCTCCAGCGGCCGGCCAGAGCAATCAGCAGGGCCAGGCACAAGGCAGCAATCGCCATCAACGGGGGCAGCCCCACCACGCCGGCCAGGGTGTGCACCGCGTCGGGCGCCCGTCCCGGCGCCCTCATGCTCACCGATACCAGCATATTGCCCAACGCCAGGGCGTTCCACAACCCATGGAGCGTCATCGCGAAGGCCATGGCGGCCAGCACTGCCCACGGACGCCGGCCCACGAAGGTCTCTCGCCAACCCAGGGCCACGATCCCCGTCGCCACGCTGTGCAGCAGGGTGGCGCCCACACGCATCACCATCCCCGTCGTCCAGCCCTGTATGAAGACCAACCCGTTGAGCGTGCCTTCCACCAGGGCAAAGCCGGCGCCCGCCGCCACGCCCCAGGCGAAGGCTTGCGCTCGGCTGGGCCGGCGGCCCGTCATCGCCGCAGCACCCAGACTCTTCGCCGTTTCCTCGATGAGCGGCGCCAGGAGCAGCGCCCCCAAGCCGATCAGAACCAGCACCGGCGGCGCCAACACCAGCCGCTCCAAGTTGGTCGGGTCCTGAAGCCACGCTGGATCCTGCAACTGCTGTGCCAGGCCTTGGAGCCACTGCTGGCCTGCGGGAAACAGGCTGACGATCACGAAGACCATCACTGCCAGGATGACGAGGAGGAGAGCCTCAAAGGACATGGCCAAGAACGTGCTGACCACGCCGCCGTAGGCTACCTGCAGGGTGAGTTCGCGTCCGCGCAACCCCGGCGTGCGCCCGGCCACGAAGCGCAGGATCATCAGCACGGGCAGGGCGATGGCGAAGACGTGGAAGGGCGGGAACAGCCACGCCGCCAGCCGGCCTGCGTTAAGGGCTGCCTGTCCGACGAGGAGAACGCCTATGAACAACAGGCCCAGGATGGGACCCGGGGGCAAGATGATGGGACCGGAGGGCCGCCCGCTGAGCGCGGTGAAGCCCTCGAATGCCAGCCCGGCGCCGAAGGCCAACCCCAGCGCCGCCAGGCTGCCCAGGAAAGTGTTGAGTTGCAGGACCGCCGGCCCGCCGACGAACAGCGGGATCACCAGGTAGCCCAGACCGGCTGCCAAACCGGCCAGGATGAGCATGACCCCAACCAGCGCAGCCAGAATCTTGATGGCCTCGCTCAAGAGAGGCCCCCTTCACCGTCTAATGATGGCGCGGATGATCGCCCGAGCCGCCAGCACAGCCCAGCGCGGCTCGGCCAGCGCCACGCGCCAGAAGCTTCGCGCCAGCTCGTCGCGATTGTACGTGGCTAGCACCCTATGCACCCGGGCGCTCAGGAGCTGCAACAGCCGGCTGTAGTCCCCGTCGTCGAGGCGATCGAGGACCCGGCGCGCCAGCAGGTGCAGGTCCAGTTCGCGCTCCAGCGCCCGTAGCTCGGCCTGGTACGGCGTCCTGCGTGCGATGGCTCGCGCCGCAGCCCGGGCCGCGCGCAGCCCGGACACCACGCCGCCCACCGTGGTCACCTTGACCTGGGCGGCCGCATCGCCCACCAGGTACACGGGCGCCCGACCCAGCTTGCTCCACAGGCGGAGACCCCGGGCGTGCAACGGGACCAGGGCAAGCTGGTACTCGAGGGGTTCCAGGTTGTGGCGGCTCAGGAAGCTCTCCAGACCGCTCTTCGCCTGGGCGTGGTCCTCAGCCACCAGACCCAGCACGCCGGTGTGCGGGGAGTCGGGGATGAGCCAGTAGAAGAAGCGCGTGTCTCGGCGCTGGAACCACACCTCAACGGTGTGCGGATCGCTGCCGGGGGGCAGCTCAACCCTCGCTTGCCAGATGGACACCAGCGGCGCGTTGCCGGCACCCACCGCCCGGGCGACCCGGCTGCCGGCGCCGTCGGCACCGACCAGGACGCCGGCAGGAACGTGCTCACTCGCGCCCGTCGCCTTGTCCGCCAGGGTGAGGATTGGCCGACCGTCGTCCACGTGGACGCTCTCCAACTTGCGCCCGGTGACGATCCTGGCGCCATCCCTGTGGGCCTCCTCGGCCAGGGCCTGGAGCAGCCGGGAGCGCTCGATCACCAGGTCCGGCTCACGCAACTCGACGTGGGCCGACGCGTCACGGGCGTGAAGGGCAAAGCGGTGGATCCGGTTGACCACCACGTCATCCGATGGCAGGTCCAACAGGCGAGCAAACTCCCCGGTGACGATGAGGGTGCGGGCCGGGGGACCGATCTCCTCCTGTTGCTCGTAGAGCTGGACCGGGATACCGCCGCGGGCCAGCAGGCAGGCGGTGAACAAGCCGGCCACCGAAGCACCGATGATGGTCACCGGGTGAGATGCGTTTTCCTCCCAACCCTTGCCGGGCGATGTGGGAAGAGTGTCCGAAGCAGGCATCCTAGGTTGTCCTCCCAGAAAGCGTGCCGCATGTCGGGGGTAAGCTGAGCAACCGCGAGTTGAACGCGCTCATTGTAGCACATTCGCATTTCGCGTGTCAAACCCGATACAGGCCTTGCCCGAAATCCTCGAGTAGGTTATACTTTGACCTGGATGACTGGAGGCGGACTAGCCACCTGAAACTTTCTTCCAAGGCAAGGTAAAAGTCCCTTTCAATTGCTACACAGGGGCGTCCTCGCCAATTGCTACACAGGGGCGTCCTCGCCCCGTTTCGCGCTGGACTAGACGTGGCGAGGAGGTCACCTTGTAGCGCGAAAGAAGGGCTGCTGGATAAAGTGTCAGGTGGCTAAGAGGCGGAAGGATGTACGACGTGATCGTGGTGGGTGCAGGACATGCCGGCTGCGAGGCGGCCCTGGCCGCAGCGCGGATGGGGGCCAGGACGCTGCTCCTGACCACGAACCTGGACCTCATCGCCCAGATGCCCTGCAATCCGGGCGTCGGGGGGCCGGCCAAGGGCCACCTGGTGCGCGAGGTGGATGCGCTGGGCGGCCAGATGGCGCGTGCCCTCGATCTGACGTTCACCCATATCCGCATGCTCAACGAGTCCAAGGGCCCGGCCGTCCGCGCCCCCCGTGCCCAAGCCGACAAGCGCCTCTACTCCCTGTCCATGAAGCAGGTGCTGGAGGCCACGCCCAGCCTGCACCTGCGCCAGGCCACCGTCGAAGGGCTGTTGGTGCGCGGCGACCGGGTGGCCGGCGTGGTCACCGCCATGGGCGAGAGGTTCGAAGGCCGGACGGTGGTGCTGACAACCGGCACCTTCCTGCGCGGCAAGGTGCGCATGGGCGAACTCTCCCGCCCGGCGGGCCGGGCAGGTGAGCCTCCAGCCGTCGGCTTGTCGGCCTCCCTGGCCGGGCTGGGCTTCGAGCTGACCCGGCACCAGACCCACACCCCGCCCCGGGTGGACGCCCGGACCATCAACTTCGCGCTAACCGAGGAACTGCCCGGGAGCCCCACCCCCCTCTACTTCAGCTTCACTAACGCAGAAAGAGCAACAATGGGCCCCTACTGTGAAGACACCCTGTCTAGTCTCGCTCGCAATGACGCTTTCATTTCTCAGGGTGCTCCGCATGCACGCGGGCACTACCACGCAGTGCCCAATACCCAGTACGCCTACCCCATCACCCAGCCCACCCAGTGGCGCTTTCAGCTCCCCTGCTACAAGGTCCACACCAACGAGACCACCCATCGCATCATCCGGGAGAACGTGGAGCGCTCTCCGGTCACCGCCGGGACCATCCAGGCCGAGTCGCCCCGCTACTGCCCTTCCATCGAGGAGAAGCTCATCCGCTTCCCCCACGTGAAGGCCCACTCGCTATTCCTGGAGCCGGAGGGCTTCGATACCACCGAGGTGTACGTCCAGGGGATGTACACCGCGCTGCCGTGGGATGTGCAGTTGGCCGCCCTGCGCAGCATCCCAGCCCTGGAGCAGGTGCAGGTAGTGCGCTACGGCTACGGCGTCGAGTACGACGTGGTGCTGCCGTATCAGCTTCACCCCTGGCTGGAGACGCGGCGGGTGGAGGGGCTGTTCCTGGCCGGCCAGATCAACGGCACCTCCGGCTACGAGGAGGCCGCCGCCCAGGGCATCATCGCCGGCATCAACGCCGCGCTGAGGGTGGCAGGACGCCCACCCTTCACCCTGCGCCGCGATCAGGCCTACATCGGCGTGCTCATTGATGACCTGGTGACGCGGGACATCACCGAGCCATACCGCATGTTGACCTCGCGCTGCGAATACCGGCTGATCCTGCGGGCCGACAACGCCGACCTGCGGCTCACCCCCCTGGCCCGCGAGCTGGGGCTGGTGAACGGCGAGCGTGCAGCGGCGGTGGAACGCAAGCGCCGGGCGATCCAGTCGGAGCTGACCCGGCTTGAGGACCAGTGGATCAGCCCTTCGCGGGCCAACGGCCAACTGGCGCGCTTCGGCCTCGAGCCCCTCACCGACGGGGTGAACGCGCTGGCCTTCATGCAACGCCCGGATGTCACGTACGCGGTGATCGAGAGCATTCTCCCCCCACCCACCCCGCTCGATGCCGCCGTCCGCGAGCAGGTGGAGATCGAGGCGCGCTACGCCGGCTACATCCGGCAGCAGGAGAGGCTGTTGGAACAGGTCCGCCGGCTGGAGACTTGGGCCATCCCCGAGGACTTCGACTACGCCGGGATTGTGGGGCTGCGGGAGGAGGCGCGCGAGCGGCTCATGCACCATCGCCCGGCAACCGTTGGCCAGGCATCCCGCCTGCCCGGCGTCAACCCCACGGACATCGCCTTGCTCCTCATCCATCTACGTCGTCGCGCGCGACCCAGCCACAGCGCCGGACAGGCAACCTAACGGCAGGAGCTAGCATCGCATAGCAAAGCGTGCAATACCGTGCTATTTGGTATCATCAGTGAGCATTAAGTGTCAGGGTGTGACATTGGGTATCAATGCGTACCAGAGGGTTGACAAGACGAGCAACATGTGCTATAATAGGCCAGCACGTAGCAGTGGAGACCAGAGATGAGCAGCCATGGAGCTGTTGCTCGCCCGGGTCAAGTAACGTGCGCACTAGCTACCTGACGTTTTCTTCCAAGGCAAGGTAAAAGTCCTTTTCAATTGCTACAGAGGGGCGTCCACGCCCCGCTTCGCGCCGGACCAGACGTGGCGAGGACGCCACTTTGTGGCCAAAAAGGATTGCTGGATAAAGTGTTGGGTGGCTAGACGTGCCCACGGAGACGGGTGGGAGCAGGCATCTGGAGCTTGTCTGAGAAGCGGTCGGCGGCTCAACTCAAATGGGCCGGAGGGCTTCTGGACATGCTCCCAGAGCTAGTCTGGAAAGGGTTCATGGTGGGCACTGGGTATGGGCTTTTCGGACTAGCTCTCAGGGGTGTGATGTGAAGACCAGACCTTATCTGACCACAGAAGATATCGCCGAACAGCTGCACATCAGTGTGTACACCGTCCGCCGCTACATCCGGTCCGGTAAGCTGAAAGCGGTGAAACTGGAGGGAGTCTATCGGATTCGCCCGGAAGATTTCGAACGGTTCCTAAAGGAACGAGAGATAGGAGGGTCATGAAGGCGTGCCCTGGGGTGGGCGCGCCCGGCCAGCCGGCCCACGTTGGTGACGGGTCCGGTGGGAGCATCCCAGGAGGTGCAAGGTGAACAGGACAATGCTCAAGCTCCTCATCGCGATGGTGGTCATGGTGCCCTTGCTGCTCATGCCGGCGACGGCCTCTGCTGCCCCGTCGGCGCAGGGGTGGGGGCAGGTCATCCACATCGTGCAGTGGGGCGAAAACCTGACGTGGATTGCAGCACGCTACGGCACCACGGTGAACGCCATCGTGCGGGCTAACGGGATCCGCAACCCTGACTACATCTGGGTGGGCCAGCGGCTGATCATACCGGTGCCGGCACCGCCACCGCCTCCCCCGCCCAGAGGGTGCACGTACGTGGTGCGTCCGGGCGACACCCTCTACGCCATCGCCTGGCGGTACGGGACCACCATCTGGTGGCTGGCTTCCGTCAACAACCTGTGGAACCCGAACCTGATCTACGCCGGCCAGGTCCTGAGGGTGCCGTGTCCACCTCCGCCGGTCAAGCCCAAGCCCACACCCACACCCATCCCGGCTGCCCGGTGTCTGCGGCAGGTCAGCATCACCAGCCCGAAGCCGTATGAGCACGTGAGTGGGGTGCTATACATCGTGGGCACGGCCAACATCCCGGACTTCCAGTTCTACAAGGTGGAGTACGGCGTGGGTGAGAAGCCCCTGGAGTGGCACAGCATCAGGCCGGTGCACCGTGAGCCCATCAGCCACAGCCTGCTGGAGGTGTGGGACACGGATGCCTTCCCTGAGGGCGTGTACACCTTGCGCCTGACCGCGGTTGACATTCGCGGGCAATTCCCGCAGCCGTGCGACGTGCCTATCGTGATTGACCGTCCTGATAACTGAGGGGTTTCGGGCTAAGAGGCTGTCCGGAAACCGCTCAGAAGGGGCGTCCTCGCCCCGGGGTGCGCGACGGCATTGCCGTCGCCCGAAGATGCCGTCGGATAGCGGGGTTTCCGGATAGGTTCTAAGCGTAGCTTCTGTGGGCACAGAGGTCTGAGGCACCTGTAACCCTGTGCCTGGTAGCAATCAAGGAGGACCAAGTTGCGAGTGGTACGAGGCTGGTGCCTGGCGATGGCCCTGGTGCTGGTTCTGTGGACCATCGGGGTTGGCCACGCTCTGGCTGCCCCCGCCCGGCAGGGGCCTGACTCCAGCGTGTACGTGGTCCAGCCCGGCGACACGCTCAGCGGCATCGCCCTGCGCTTCGACACCACCGTCGAGGCCATCGCGGAACTCAACGGCATCGCAGACGCTGAGTACATCTACGTGGGGCAGTGGTTTCGCATCCCCGGGAGAGAGACCGCCGGTGGGGTGACCAGCCCGGCCATGCCTGAACTCCCCCGCACCTCCACAAGCGCCCCCACGACGTACGTGGTGCAGCCGGGCGACACCCTCAGCGGCATCGCCCTGCGTTTCGGCATCACCGTGGCCGAGCTGGCCGCCGCCAACGGCATCCTCCGGAGGGACCTGATATACGTCGGGCAACGGTTGGTGGTGCCGGGTGGGGGAACCGCAGTGGCGGAGACCAGGCCGGTGACTGTCACCCACGTGGTCCAGCCCGGGGAGACCCTGGCCGGTATCGGCCTGCGCTACGGCGTCAGCGCCCAGGCCATCGCGCGGATTAACGGGCTGTCTGATCCCTCATACATCTACTCTGGCCAGCGCCTGATCATCCCGATTGTCGGCTCATCTGCTGCGGCTGCCGCTTCCGGCCCCAAGCGGGTGGAAGTAGACATCTCCGATCAGCGCATGTACGTCTGGGAAGGCGATGCCCTGATCTACGAGTTCGTCATCTCCACAGGCAAGGGGCCGTACCAGACCCGCCGGGGCACCTTCCCCATCAAGAGCAAGCTGCCCATGGCGTACTCGTCGGCATACAACCTGTACATGCCTTACTGGCTCGGCCTGTACGATGTGGGTCGCTACGAGAACGGCATCCACGGTCTGCCGACAAGCGTGAGTTCGGGGCGTCAGCTGTGGGCCGGGGTGCTGGGCCAGCCGGTTTCCTTTGGTTGCGTGGTCATGGATGTGGACGATGCCCAGTGGCTGTACGAGTGGGCCGACCTGGGCACGCCGGTCGAAATCCAAGACTGATCCTCGCACCTTCGACCGCGCCAGGTTGGCTCTGCCGGCCGGGGAGGAACACGTGGCGTACTAAGAGCCTATCCGGAAAATCGACATTATGCTATACTTGGCTCCACATCATGGCGCGTAGGAGGCCAGTGAGATGGCTGATGAGACTCTAGGCGTGGACCCCAAGTTCCAGATTCCTGACGAGCTGTGGGA